>Ga0193730_1000012_pt1 | contig 75988 bp, 65 predicted proteins | sample U1a1metaG_FD_144919 | JGI IMG/M metagenome (GOLD analysis project Ga0193730, IMG submission 144919) | Soil microbial communities from a riparian zone of the East river system, Colorado, United States - U1a1 | ecosystem: Environmental > Terrestrial > Soil > Riparian zone | place: USA: East River...
CGAGAGAGACCTCGCGCATCTCGCCTTGCCCGCCTTCACCAGCAGTTGCCGGTGCCGCGCTGCCGAACGCGCCAAACAGAACATTCGTAATCGAGCGATTCATCGCCCGGCACATCAGGATGGAAAGAATGAAGCCCGAGAATCCATCCAATGTGCCCGCTATGATCAGAACATTATTGCCCAGCACAAACCCGGTTGCGGCGGAAGCAAGACCAGCATACGAATTCAATAGCGACATCACGACCGGCATGTCCGCCGATCCGATGGGCAACACGAGCAAAACTCCGAAGACGAATGCCAGCCCCAGCATCACATAAAAAGGAATGACGGCGGTCGGCACAAAGATCAGATAGATGAACAACCCGATCGTGACCGCCAACAGCGTCATGTTGAAGATATTCTGTCCGCGATAGACCAGAGGCTTGCCCGGGACAATTCCCTGCAATTTTCCGAAGGCGATTAGACTGCCGGTAGTCGTGAGCGAGCCGAGCATGATCTCGAAACCCATCGCGCCCATCTTCACGTGGCCGAGATCTGCGAGCGGTTTGAAACCGTGCGTGTAGCTGTAGTACTCCGCGATTCCGACCAGCGCCGCGGCGAAGGCTCCGAACGCATGCGACAAAGCGGTTCGTTGCGGCATCGCCGTCATGGGCACCCAGACGCCCATCGCTGCACCAAGCGTAGAACCTAGTAACAGCCCGGCGATGATCCAGGTGTACGAGACGATCTCGAAGTGCATCAGCGTGCCGATGATGGCCATCAGCATGCCGAACTCGGCCATGTGCATCCCGCGCTTCGCGGTTTCGGGATGGCTCAGGCCTTTCAATCCGAGAATGAAAAGGATCGAAGCGAGCAGGTAACTGAATTCGATGAAGTAGGTTTGCCAGTTCATCTTCGGAACAAATAGACAGGATTAACAGGATTTACGAAATTAAGAGTCAAAGACTAGATTTTATCGTGTAAATCCTGTCTAATTAATTTTCATTTTTTTCTTTTGAACATCCTCAACATGCGATCGGTGATTACGAATCCGCCCACCACATTTGTCGTCGAGCACACCACCGCAATGAATCCGAGGGCCATCGCCACCTTGCTGTGATGTGGGCCAGTGCCGCCGGCAATTACGATCGATCCAACCAGCGAAATGCCTGAGATCGCATTCGTCGCCGACATCAGAGGGGTGTGCAAGAGCGGCGGCACGCGCGATATCACCTGATAACCAAGAAAGGCCGCCAACGCGAACACATAAAGCGCCGCGATGATGTTGGTCGACGTCACCACTTCCGATCCTTCGAGCAGCAGAAGTGAAAACAAGATGGTTCCTAAGTTCATGTCTCGCTCTCCGAAATCAAATTCTCTTCGAGGAGGTGGCACGGGCGTCTCGCCCGTGAACACGCGCAGGATGCGCGTGCCACACCAAACTGCCTCAGCACCATTTCAGCTTGCGCTTAACCCCAACTTTGTTCAGTCGCACCGCTATGGCGCGTAATATTTCGCCCGTTGTCTTCCATGTGCGTGTAAGCGGATTGCACAGCGACGCGGCCCGGCCCGTACAACCTCAGCCACAAATAGCGATTGCCCCAGGAACGCCACGAACTCCAGGTGCCGGCAGGACGCTCAATATGCAGTTGCATCTGCACGGTGGGATCTTTAAAAAGCAGCGCCGTGGGTTTTACGAGAATCGTTTGGTTTGGCGCGAGCGAACGCACGAACGCATTCCCCGCGGAATGCAATAACAGTAAGCCGGGCGCGTTCGGCGTAAAGAAACGATCCATAAACATGCCGAGCGGATAATGCGTTTCGGTTTCGTTTCCGTTTCTCGTAGTGAACCAGATATTCGATTGAAACCAATCGTAGGTTACGTTGCCGGTCGCGACCAGGAAAAGATGTTCGCGCACATCTACCGCCTGTCCCGGTTGCAGTGGCAAAGCGATCATCTCGCCGGGTGCGTCGCGGGAAAAAGCGATGTGCCCCGGGCCCTGCGCCTGCGTCATCACCAGAGGCATTCCCGAAAGCAGACGCTTCCATGCACCCTTCAGGCTCATCGCGGTGATCGTTACTTGTGGGTCCTTCCAAAGCAGCACATGATGCGCAAAATAGATCCAATCCTGCGCCGACAGGCTCATATCGGCGACCGGCACATAGTTCCCTTCGATCTGGCAAAACGAATCTCCAAATTGAAGTTTGGCCATGTCCTTTCGCCCCGGCAATTCGGCCCAACCCGACTCTGTGACAACCTCGCGCGCGTCGATCGTAGCCCCGCACGAAGGACAACTGAGCGTCGACGCATCGGTCACCAGGCCGCACCATGGACAAGTATGAGTTTTCTGATCGCTCATCGCAGAGAGTTAATCAGTCCGTGGCATGATGCACGTACATTGATTGAATTCCGACACGGCCCGGACCAGTCATCCGCGCCAGGTTCATTCCGGTACCGCCAAAAAATCCGGTCGTCAGCTTTTGTGATTCGACATTCATCGTCACGGAAGAATCTTTATAAAGAAATGCGCCCGGCTCGATCATGATGCTCTCACCCGGCTGCAAGACGCGCTCAAACACATTGCCGTAACCATGAAGCAGTAGGAGCCCCGGTTGATCTGAAGTCACGAACCGGTCCATGAACATGCCCTGACCGCCGAAGAGAATGTTGCGCAGTCCCTTGATGCGCAGGTAAGAATAGTTGATCTGATGTGACGCCAGCAGAAAAGCGTGTTCGCGCACATCCAGCTCCATTCCCGGATGCAGCGGGAGCACGACCAATTCTCCAGTGGCATCGCGAGAGAAAGCGATTCGGCCCGGCCCGTGGGCGACACTGATGATGAACGGCATGCCGGCGAGAGCGCGCTTGACGCCGCCCTGCAAAGGCATCACCGACATCGGCGTGTGGTCGTCTTTCCAAAGCAGCACGTGATGCTCAAAGAAAACCGCGTCGCCTTGTCCCAGATTTAGTTCCGCGACCGGCACGATCTCGCCTTCCACCTGACAAGTGCTCATGCCAAAGTGAATTTCCGTCATGTCGCGGATGCGCGGCGCTTCGCGCCAGCCAGATTCGCTGACCAGATTACGAATGTCGAGCGGCGCGCCACAGGCCCGGCATGAAAGCGCGGTTTTCTGGTTCTGCGCGTAACACCATTCACAGGCGATGCGTTCGATCGCGTCAGTTGCCGCCGGAGCCGATGCAACTCGCGGTGCTTCCGTCACGATCGGCGTGTTCATCGGAGGTGGCGCGGCAGAAGCTGGAGCCGCGTCCTCACTGACTAACTTTCCGCCGTCAATACCGCAGAATGTTTCGTGATCGCCATAAGGCCGGTTGCATTTCGGACAGTGTTTCACATCACTTCTCCTGGCTTCAGCCCAACATTGCCGCCACGCGTTGATTCATCCATTTTCCTTCATGCGTCACGCACGACGGGCCGACGATGTTGTCTTCCATGTCGACGTGCAACTCGCCGTCTTTGATTAAGAGATTAAGAAACGAAGTGACGTTGCGCGAATAGAGTTGACTCGCGTGTACGGGCACGGTTGCCGGCAAGTTTGTCGGCGCCATGATCGTCACGCCATCGTGCTCGACAATTTCATCCGGCTTGCTGCCAACCACATTGCCGCCCGTCGCGCCGGCGAGATCGATAATTATTGATCCGCGCTTCATAGCTCTGACCGCGGATTCTTCCATCAGCAATGGCGCGCGCCGGCCCGGCACCAGCGCCGTCGTGACGATCACGTCGGCAGTCTTTGCGTGTTCAGCGACCAGATCGCGTCCACGCTGCAGAGCCTCTTCTGAAAGCTCGACTGCATACCCGCCTTTGTCTTCAGTTTGAATGCCGCCGAGATCGACTTCCAAGAATTTCGCGCCGAGCGAACGCACCTGCTCACCAGCGGCGGCACGCACGTCGTACGCTTCAACAACCGCTCCTAAACGTCTGGCAGTGGCGATGGCTTGCAAGCCGGCGACGCCCGCGCCCAGGACGAGCACGCGCGCCGGCGGCACCGTGCCGGCCGCGGTCATCAACAAAGGAAACATGCGGGGGATCCGATCAGCGCCGAGCAGGACCGCTTTGTACCCGGCAACCGTGGCCATCGAAGAGAGCGCGTCCATCGCCTGCGCGCGCGTGATGCGCGGCACGAGCTCCATCGAAAAAGTTGTCAGACCGTTTTCCAGCGCGGGAGTTAATTTCGCAGGCTCATCGAGCGGGCGCAGAAAGCCGAGCACCACCGCGCCCTTCTTCATCTTCTTAAAATCATCTTCTGATGGACGACTGACGACGACCAAGACGTCAGCATTTGCAAGTAAGGCGTTTCGATCACCAACCACGCTGGTGCCCGCCGCAGTGTAATCATCATCAGTGCGCGCAGCGCCGAGGCCGGCGCCACTTTCGATCGAAACTGATGCTTTCAAAGCGACGAGCTTCTGCACCGAATCGGGCATGAGCGCGACGCGCGCTTCACTCGCTCCGGTTTCGTTCAGCACCGCTATGTTCATTTATCTGTAGTCAGGATCACCGAATCAGATGAAGTGAAATTGCGAAGGCGGAGTATAACATTCAGAGCAAGGTTATGCAGTCAGTACCGAGAGCGGTAGCGAACGGGTTTGCGGACGTTCTAGCCAGACTCTGTGATATTGATCGAGAGCCGGCCCCTACTGGTCTCGGTACTGACCTCAATCCATCGATGCCTTGCGCGTCCATCAAGGCGACCTCTATAATCCTCACCACGGCGCATTGGTGTAGTTGGTTAACACGCTGCCCTCTCAAGGCAGAGATCACGGGTTCGAGTCCCGTATGCGCTACCAATAAGTTAGCAGTGAGCTGTAAGCAGTGAGCAGTCGGCCACCCAAGCGGTGGCCGTTTATGTCTCCGTCCTAATGGGGGATTAGCCCGACCGTAAGGGAGGGCTCCCATCAGAATCGCAACTGAGCCCTCCCTCACGGTCGGGCTAATGCCCCAGATGCCGGCAACGAGTCCGTTAACACAAACAAATGGCTGAACCGCAAAAGAAGAAAAAGATCCGCTGGTCGGCCGCGTGGGGCGACGCCCGCGAGCTTATTTGGACGCATCGCCGGCGGCTGTTAATCGGCGCCGTTTTGATGGTGATTAGTCAGGTGATGGGCCTGGTGCTTCCCGCCTCGACCAAGTATTTGATCGACCAGGTAATCGGCCATGGGCGAACTGATCTGCTTTGGAAGATCGCACTGGCGGCGGGCGCGGCAACCGTCGTACAAGCGCTCGCCTCGTTTGGCCTGTCGCAGCTTCTGGGAGTCGCGGCCCAGCGGGCGATCACGGAAATGCGCAAGAAAGTGCAGGCAAAGATTGCCCGTTTGCCGGTTAGCTATTTCGATTCGACCCAGGTCGGCAAGCTCATTTCGCGAATCATGAATGACGCCGAGGGCATACGCAATCTGGTAGGCACCGGCCTGGTGCAATTGGTCGGCAGCGTGATCACCGCGGCCGTAGCTCTCGGTGTTTTGCTCTGGCTCAACTGGCGTCTGACTTTGATCACGGCTCTGGTGCTGGGGACTTTCGGCGCAGCGTTGTCTTTCGCCTTCACGCGGCTGAGGCCTTTGTTCCGCGAGCGCGGCGAAATAACGGCGACCCTCACGGGACGGCTGGCCGAATCGCTCGGCGGCATTCGCATCATTAAGGCCTACACGGCTGAGAAGCGCGAGGAGATCACCTTTGCCCGAGGCGCGCACAAGCTTTTCCGTAACGTCGCCAAATCGATGACCGGAGTTTCAGCCACGAACGCCTTCGCGTCGCTCGTCGTGGGCGCGGTCGGCGTAGTGATCATCGTGGTCGGCGGGCCTTCGGTGGTGAGCGGGAAAATGACGATTGGCGATCTGTTCATGTATGTCATCTTCACGGGAATGATGGCAATCCCACTTGTCCAGTTTGCGGCCATCGGGACCCAGATTACTGAAGCCTTTGCGGGGCTCGATCGCATTCGCGAAATTATGGACATGAAAACCGAAGACGATCAGGATGCCTTGCGCGAACCGCTGCCGGACGTTTCCGGCGAGATTGAGTTCGAGCACGTTTGGTTCGAATACAACAAAGGTGTGCCCGTGCTGAAAGATGTTTCCTTCAAAGCCCCGGCCGGTTCAACTACGGCGCTGGTCGGATCGAGCGGCTCAGGCAAGAGCACTTTGATCAGTCTGGCGATGAACTTTAACCAACCGCTTTCCGGCATCATCAAAGTCGACGGCAAAGACCTGAACACGCTGCGCCTGCGCGACTTCCGCTCGTACCTCGGGGTCGTAATGCAGGACAACTTTCTCTTTGACGGAACGGTGGCGGAGAACATCGGTTTCTCAAAACCACACGCCACGCTCGAAGAGATTCAAACCGTCAGCCGGATCGCGCACGTCGAAGAGTTTGTCGAAAAGTTTGAACTGAAGTACGACACGGTGGTGGGCGAGCGCGGAGTAAAACTATCCGGTGGACAACGTCAGCGCATCGCGATCGCGCGGGCGATTCTCGCCGATCCAAAACTGCTGATCCTGGATGAAGCCACTTCCAGTTTGGACAGTGAAAGCGAGGCCATGATTCAGGACGGCCTGCGCCAGCTGCGCCGCGGCCGCACGACGTTTGTGATCGCGCACCGGCTGTCAACGATCCGCAGTGCCGATCAAATCCTGGTGTTGGAAGGCGGTGAGATTGTCGAGCGCGGCACTCACGAAGAACTGCTCGCGGCCGAAGGGCGTTACCGGCAGCTCTACGACAAGCAATACAAGTTTGAGCGCGACCAGTTTATCAATCCCGGTGAAGACTTCACGCCAGAGCCTGAGCATTTGAGCGCCGGAACTACACCACGTCTTTCGAATCTATGACAATTTGGAGTGCGGCGGCTTGACGCCGCTGTATTCGAATCTATCAAATTGCCCGCGAATCGAAAGCGCCGCCAAGTCGGCGCACTCCAAAATCCCCGCGCTCTGGCTCGCGGTTCTGTAATGGCTACTGCTTGTCGTACACGGCGGTGTTCGTGGTCCACTTGCCTTGCGCGGTTTTCGCTGTCGTCCGCACAGTTCTACTCTTGCCATTTCTGGTGACCGTGATGGTGCCGGTCAGAACAACCTTGCCGCCTTTCTTCTCGCGAATCGTCAGCGTGCGACTGTTGATGCTCGTATACGAGCGCTTGTCTCCAGTCGGGCTGCCCGTGAGCGCGTAGTATTTGCCGTCAAATTTACCGGTCCATTCGTTGTGCGTCGGGCTCCCACTACCATCAACGCCGTCGACGGTGACTTTGGTGCTCTCGCCGGATGCTTCGTAGACCACTGTGTTGTTCTTACTGGCGCCTTTATGAAAATGCGACTTCATCTCATTCAATTTCCAGGTGCCCATATGTGGACTTTGGGCCGAGCAAACAACGGCGCTAAGAAAAAATACAACCAGGGTAAGCAGGATTAGCTTTGTTTTCATATCATTCTCCTCTTCGGGTCAGCAGATGATAGAGCGGTTTGGTGGGCGCGATGATAGTTCGCGATGAATCTGGCGTCAACGAGCTTAACTCGCAGGGAGTGTCTTACTTTGCGTTTTTTCGCAAAACCAGGCTCCGCTAAACTCGGCTGCATTTTGTGGGTTGTTCGAACCAGGAACATAATAACTTCGTTAATCTCTTTGAAGATGAATAGAACCCGGATCTTTCTTTTAGGCGCAGGAGCACCCATGCTGCTTCTGGCCGCATTCGTTTTGGCCTCCGGCCAGACGGCGACATCGCCACTGCCGCAGCCCACCGGATACGTAAACGACTATGCCCACGTCATCGATAGTGCAACGAAGCAGCAGTTAGAAACCACGCTGACTAATCTCGACAAGCAGCAGCAGATTCAATTCTCAGTCGTTACCGTCGACACGACTGCGGGTCAGGAGATTTTCGATTACGCACTAGCGGTGGCCAGAGGCTGGGGCATTGGATCGAAAGACGCGCAGAAGCCAAGTTTGCTCCTGCTGGTAGCGATCAAAGATCGTACGTACTTCACTCAGGTCAGTCGACATCTGGAAGGCGATCTTCCCGACGGGCTCGTGGGCCAGATTCAAAGAGAGCGTCTGGTCCCTGCGTTTAAGGCCGGCGAATACGGTCGCGGTTTAGCGGACACCGTCAATGCATACATTATGACGGTCGCGGCGAAGCAGAGCTTCAGCACCGACACTATATTTCCCGCGGGCATTAAGCCCGAAGCGACGCGTTCGTCTCAGTCACAGAGCAATCCCCTCGGCACGTGCGTGGTAGTAATCTTTGTTGGCGCGATCATTTTAGTTTTCCTCGCCATCGCTCGCCGTCGCGGCGGACCCGGAGGGGGAGGCGGCGGCTGGCTGGGTTGGTTATTGGTCAGCTCGCTATTGAGCAGTGGATCAGGTCGTGGCTCGAGTGGTTGGGGTGGCGGAGGTTTTGGTGGATTGGGCGGCGGCGGTGGCAGTGGTGGCGGCGGCTTTGGAGGTTTCGGTGGTGGTGGCGATTTCGGCGGCGGCGGCGCGGGCGGTAGTTGGTGAGTATCTTCTCTGCGCCCCCTCCGCGTTCTCTGCGCCTCCGCGGTGAGTGTTTGTCAAGCGTTTTTTCACCGCAGAGGCCGCGGAGGATGCGCAGAGAAATGAAATTATGAACAGTTCAATAGGAGAAACAAATGAATAAGACACTTCTAATCGTGCTCGGAGTAATTGTGGTAATCGTTCTGATCTTCGGCGTCATGATCTTCGGTAGCTATAACACGCTCGTCACACAGCAGCAGACCGTCAAGGCGCGGTGGTCGGAAGTCGAGAACCAGATGCAACGGCGCGCCGATCTGATCCCAAACATCGTGGCAACGGTGAAAGGCGTCGCGGGATTGGAAGAGAGAGTCTTTACCAAGATTGCTGAAGCGCGATCACAGCTGCTCTCAACAATGCAGAACCCAAATAGCACCACCGAAGACAAAATCGCCGCGGACGGTAAGCTGACTCAGGCGATGCGCGATGGCGGCTTGCTGGGAACCGGCGGACGCTTTCTTTCAATCGCTGAGAACTATCCGCAGTTGAAATCCAACGAAAGTTTTATGAAGTTGCAGGATGAGCTGGCCGGAACTGAGAATCGTCTGGCCACGGCGCGGCGCGACTACACGCTCGCCGCTCAGGACTACAACACCACGCGCAGCCGTTTTCCGACGGTCATGATCGCGGGCTTGATGGGATTCAAGGAGCAACCGTACTTCCAGGCGGATGCGGGCGCGCGCGAAGCGCCGAAGGTAGACTTCAACAAGTGATGAGACCGGGGCACTAGCCCGACCGTCAGGGAGGGCTCACTCTGAAGTGCGGAGCCCTTGCTAACGCGCGGGCTAATGCCCCGGAGCTGGCTGCCTTGGAGAATCAAATGGCTAATAAATCAAACTCACAAGCACTCGAAACCCTGGTCGAGAATTTGCGCAACGCTCACGGTAATAATCTGGCGTCGATCGTCTTATATGGATCGGTGGCGGCCGGCGATCATGTCGCGGAGCACTCCGATCACAACCTGCTAATCGCACTGAACAAGATCGCTTCGGAGGACCTGCGGCTTTCGCAAAATGCGATGCGCGATTGGCTCAAGTCAGGCCAGCCAACGCCCGTGTACTTTACGGTTGAGGAATTAAGCCGCGCGGTCGACGTCTTTCCGATTGAGTTCCTGCAAATGGAAAAGGCGCGCAAGGTCCTCTATGGACGCGATCCTTTCGAGTTCGTCGAGATCTCGCCGGCCAACCTGCGACATCAAACCGAGTATGAACTGAGAACAAAGTTGATTCAGCTGCGCCGGCTTTATATTCCCGCATCAACCTCAGTCGAGAAGCTGTCGGCGCTTATGAGCGACAGCCTGGCGAGTTTTGCGGCCTTGTTTCGGGCCGTATTGATCCTACATGGACAGGAGCCACCGGTCAGCAAGGCCGACAGCGTACGCGCGACAGTGCGTCTGCTGGGGCTGAATGAATCATCTTTTGAGCAAGTACTCGAGTTGAGATCAAAGAGCAAGACTCTGACTGAAGCTGAGGCGAACAATGTCTTCTCAGCTTACATGTCACAGATCGAGCAGGTGATTGAAGCTGTGGATCGAATTGAGAGATAAGACGAGGCCACGACATTTGGGTCCCAATGGTACGTCAGGGCCCGTGAGTGTGCAGTCTCTGGTTAAAAAGGAAAAGCGCGATCCACGAAGTCACACGAACTGCACGAAAGAGAATCATGTTTCGTGGTGCTTCGTGTGATTTTGTGGATCGGGCGTTGCGATCGAATCAAGCAACCTCAAGACGACCGCTAACCAAGCCGTCCGCTCTCCTTCCCCTTCGTGTTAATATGGCCATCGCCCCTTCGTCCACTCGCATCTGAGTTTTCAACACACTATGATCACACTTCGCAAACATCGCTTCGCATTTATTCTCATGAGCCTCAGCATAATTCTGGTCGCGCTTGCGCCATTGTTTCTGATTGCCAGTTGCCGGCCGCTGCAGCAGACATCGCAAGAGTTGAAGGCCCGCGAGACGTTGCGCACGATGACGCGCGGCGGCGTGTTGCCCGCTGAAGATGCGGTCGCGAAGATTGAGAAAGATTTTCCCAAAACAACCGCGGGGTCGCTCGCAAAGATTGTTCATGCGCGCATCAGGCTCAACGCGAAGGATTATGCCGGCGCAGCGTCACTGCTCGATTCATCTGCGATTTCTGAATATACCGTCATTGGCGATTACGCTTTGTGGATGCGAGCAGATGCGCTGGCGCAAGCGAACCGGCGCACGGAAGCACGGGCAGCCTACGAAAAACTCGCGCACGATTTTCGGTACTCCTTGCGCGCGCGCGACGCTCTGCTGCACGACGCGCAGATGTTGATGCAAGACGGCCAGGCCGCGGCGATTCCGACTATCATGGATCGCTTACGGCCAAACGCTGACGCGATCATGGTTAGCACCGAAGACGCCGCTATCACCCTGGTGACGGCGAAAGCTTATGAGCAAATCGGTGATTCGGCGCGAGCGCTGGCAGCTTATCGAAGAATCTATTTCTACACGCCCGCGTCAGCGGAAGCCGCCGAAGCCTCGACTGCGATTCCACGTCTAAATTCTGTACTCTCGGCTGCCAATTCCGGGGAAGCCCTGACGCGCGCGCAAAAACTTTTCGCCGCCAAACGGTTCAGCGAAGCTTACGACGCGTACACCGACGCATTCTCCCGCTTTCCAAATAGTTCAACGCCGGCAGGCCAGGCTAATCGCGCGATTGCCGCCGCTAACGCTCGCCGTTATCCCGAAGCAGCGGCGGCTTTGAATGCGATCCCAACTTCATCCGAGTCGCGCGCCGAAGCGATGTTCAATCTCGCGCTTTCCTATGGCCGCGCGAAGCAATGGGCCCAAGCGCGCAGCACTGCGGATGATTTGCATCGGACGCTTCCCAACAGCGCCTGGACCACTCGCGCCTTCGTCCAGTTGGGCCAAGCGGCCGAGAACAATAAAGACGACGTCAATGCGAGCTACTTCTATCGCGCAGCCGTGAATTTTTATCCCGGCAATGCGGAAGTCACGCCGGCGCAGTTCTACATCGCCTGGGCTGCTCACGAAGCGAAGAACTACGCGGAAGCGGGACGCCTACTGACTGAGCATCTCGCACTCTATGCGGGCAACAATTCTGATTTTCGTGGCAAAGCGGCTTACTGGGCCGCGCGCGACAGCGAGCGCGCCGGCAACCGTGCGTGGGCCAGCGCGATCTATGCTGCCCTGCAAAAACGTTACGACGCGAATTGGTACGGTTATCTCGCAAAACAGCGATTAGAAGACTTTCAAAAGGCTGGCGTGGCACAGCAAACGGTGTCGGAAGGCTCGAAGGAAGCAAAAGCGATTGCGAATCTGGAAACGGTCACGGTCGCCGAAGAAACAGCCGGCCCGAACGAAGACGCCCACATCGCGAAAGCAGATCAGCTGTCAATCGTCGGTACGGATGATTGGGCGCTCGAGGAATTAAACGTTGCCGCAGCTTCTGCGCCCGCGAGTCCGCGCGTGAATCTGGCCATCGCGAAAATCTTTCGCGCCCGCAACGACAACGTGCAGGCGTTGAATTATCTGAAGCGCAGTTATCCAGATTACTCGCAGATGAAACCGGAAGAGATGCGCCCGGATGAGTGGGACATCTTCTATCCTTTACAGTTCTGGGACATTATCAAGCAGGAATCGCGCGCGCGCGGGCTCGATCCCTACCAGGTCGCGGGTTTGATTCGTCAGGAAACTGTTTTCAATCCGCGCGCAGTTTCTTCCGCACGAGCTTACGGCCTGATGCAATTGCTCGTTCCTACGGCTCTCACAACTGCGAGACGCGTGGGTGTCGATCGCACGATCACGATGGACTCGCTTTTCGAACCTCGCCTCAACATTCAACTGGGAACTGCGTTCTTTAAAGATCAAATTGATAAGTACGGCCGCATCGAATATGTCGCCGCGGCTTACAACGCCGGCCCAGGTCGCGTCGTGCAGTGGCGCGCATCGTTGCCACTGCAAATGGATGAGTGGCAAGAGGCGGTGCCGTTCCGCGAAACGCGCCTTTATATCCAGGGCGTCGTGCGCAACACGCTGCAGTACCGGCGGCTGTATGACGACAATGGCAACTTCCGGTCAGAGGTTGGCGCGCACGCAATCTACCCTTCCCCGAATTCAAACGCCTCGCCGGCCGATTCCACAATTCGCATCCGCAAAGTGACCGACGAAGAAGAAGAATAATTCTTAGTCAAACAGAATGAGCCGTAAACTCTGGACCAAGTCGAGCGCGCGGCAGGGAAAGCCGGACCGTCCGCAATCCAGTACGGCTCGCGTCTTACAGTTGGCTCGCTCGCTTCTCATCGGCAAAGACGATTACGTGCAGGACCTGGCGGCTGATTCGGATTCTGGCTTAGTCAAGCTCAGCCAACGTCGAAAATGGTTGCTGGCGGCGTTTGTCTGCGGGTTAACGGCAACGGCGATCATGTGGATTGCTGCATTGCATTTTCCATTCGCGGTGTCCGCCATTTACTCGTACGGGGTCAATTCAAACCTGCCGCGCTACGGCACGCTTCTAAGTGTCATCTTGATGTCTATCCCGTTCGCGCCTCCGTTCATATCCGTGTTTGCGTTGAGCAATCTCATGTTTCCGTCACCGCAAACCGAGCTTACCTCCGGAGTGATGTCGACGTTTGAGTACGGCCAGAAGTCCAACAAGCAATGGGCTCATAATTGTCGCCGCCGGAATGTTTGGGGCCCTGAATTGCATCCTGCTCATGTTTGCAATCTCGGATGCAACTGGGAATTAGTCGATGTACAAAGGTCATCGATGGATTATCAGCGAAGAGGAAGAGTAGAACGCTAATAAGCCGTCGAATTACAACAGTCATCACTTCCAGACTCTGGTTAGCTTGTAGTTAAGGCTTCTCTTTGATTGGAGGAAACAGTGCGCCAGCCTTTGCGGCATCGATCGAGACACCGACAAGCTTGGCGGCATAAGCAAGAACCGGATCGCCCTTCGCCGCGAGATCGGCCCCAGTCGGCAGCATGATCGTGTCCGGCATCACACCAGTTCCCTCCAAAGTCTTCCCGTCGGTCATTTTCACGTCTGCGTCAGTGACGCTCAGTGCAAAAAATGCGGCCGAGGTTACTCCCACTTCATGCTGATAGACGCGCGCGCGCATTACGGCGCCCGCCGTATGATCTCCGATTATGGTGCCGCGTTTCTCGACTTGCACCACTTTGGCAAGAATCTCAGCCGAAGACGCCGAAACGCTATCGACCAACACGATCAGCTGACCATTGAATGTTTTCTCACCACGAGACTTGGCCGTCAGCGCTTTACTCTCTTTACGACGTTGAATGTCCCCAACTTTTATGTCGTGATCGAACAGATTACCGATCATTCTCAACAAAGTCTCTTCATAACCCCCGCTGTTCCCACGCAGGTCGAGAATTAGTTTCTTATGCGCGCGTGCTTTGTCCATCAAAGCATCTACTTCGTCCGCGCTGAGATTGAATGATGGCATCTTCCAGATAAGTAGATCACCAAGCTCTTGCAGGCGATGGCTCTTCTTACGCTTGCTCTCTTCATTTTCACTCTCGCGCACCAAGTCCATAAAGTCGACGTAACTGGTGAGGTCTATTCTCTTACGATCCGTGACCTTGGCAATAATGTCCATTTGGCGGGGTTCGCCACCCGGACTCGATACGGCAATATGCATCCCCGGTTGCGGCCGAAGCGCGTAGTACAAGTACACAAGCTTCCAAAGATTTGCGCGTACCGGCTGGTATCCATCGATCAGATGAACGAAGTCTCCTACCTTGATCCCCTTTGCCTCCGCGTCGCTCTTTTCTTTTACTTTTACGACGTACACGTCATCACCTATCGCCTGCAGATCCAATCCGTAGTCGGTGTCTGCCTGTCGCTGTGGCGGGATGAAGAAGGTATGGGAATCATTAAGGTTCAAAACGGCCTGAGCAATAATGCCCATTACTTGCCCCGGAGACTGGGCGTTCTTGATTTTTTCTGATGCCTCTTTGAAGTTGGTTTCGAGGTTAATTCCGTGAAAGTCCGGATCATAATAGCTGCTCTTGATATCGCCCCTTACCTGATCCAGCATCATTTGACCGCGGCTCTTTTCATAACTGCTGGCGCCCTGCGCTCGCAGGTCTCTTGTGCCCACAAGCGATAACGGAAATAAGGCGAGAAAGAGCCAAAGACTCCGATTGTGGGTATTCAAATTTCTCATGGTAGCGCTCCTTAAATGGAAGTAGTGCTGTTGAATACGCACTTTCTTATGAGCGCTGGGATTCTAGCCAACAACCCGGGAACTGGCAATATGATTTGAGATATTTTCACTCGGAGCAGTAAACCGCGTTTGTCATAGACGAGATCGCGAGGACATGACTAAAATCTGTCGTATGCATACTCTCAAAGTCCGCTCGCATCAACGCGAAGAACTTGTTGAGTTCACCGATCAGGTCCGAGAGAAGCTGAAAAAGTCGGAAGCCAAGGAAGGCGTAGTCGTTCTATATGTCCAACACACGACCGCAGGCCTCACCGTTAACGAGAACGCCGATCCCGACGTGCCGCGCGACATGCTGCACGCCTTGCGCACACTGATTCCGCAACATGGGATGGACTTTCGACACGGCGAAGAGAATTCAGACGCGCACATCAAAGCCAGCCTCATTGGGCCAACCGTGACAGTTCCGTTCGCTGAGGGAAAATTATTGCTGGGCCGCTGGCAGGGAATTTTTCTGTGCGAGTTCGACGGCGGACGAGAACGCAAGGTGATTATGATGATACGCTGATACTGACAGGCTGGATTCGCGGACCCTATATTAGGGCCGAAATATACAATCACGGCTCAGATTTCTGAGCCGACCTGATCGCATCTGCAAACTTCTCGACATCCTCTCGAGTATCTTCCATGCGGCGGCGACTTTCAAGATATGCCTGCCACTGCGGTGTCATGGTGAGGGCTTTCGTAGTGTCTTCATCGAGGGCCTGGGCCATTAGGGCAATTAGATCGCTGACGACGCGCGTGTGATCGAGCAACGCTTCGATAATCGATTGCGCGAGTTCGTTTTGGTCGATCGGCGACGCTTCAGTCGTAGCTTCACCAGTCTTGATTTCTTCGTCGGCCATCGCTTTTATGTAAGGGAAGAACTGGGCGGCTGGGCCGCAAATCAATTCGACTATGAGGCTGAAGCCTCAATACCAACTTCCGCGCACAAACGGCAGCTCTGCGACCACGCCTGTGGTGTCGCCAACTTTAATCTTCGTTCCCGCCGCCAAATAATCGTACTTCACATAAGCGAGCGCGAGCGCACGTTGCAGGCGATCCGAGTATGTTGATGAAGTAACTCGTCCGATCTCCTGGTCACTATCAGCAAAGACCTTTGTCCCGCTCTCAATCTTTTCCTGACCATCGAAGATTAACCCGGTGAGTTTTTTCGCCACGTGACCGCGATGCATGATACGGACAATTATTTCCTGGCCGATATAACAGCCCTTCGTAAAACTAATCGCATCGTCGAGGTTCGTTTCACTCAAGACCGTCGTCTCGTCCATGTCGAGGCCATAACGCGGGATGCCGGCTTCGATGCGCAGGATATCAGACACGCCTTCATCCACGACTACCGCGCCCGCATCAACTAATGCGCGTTGCAGCTCGGTCGATTTCTCAACGCTTACAAAAAGGTCGAACCCGGCTTCCGCGGTATGTGTCGCGCAGATCAATGTTACTGTCGACTCGCTGAAGGGCACGGCTAGTACTTCCCCGCGTTGCAGATTAGCGGCAATATCGCCAAGCACGGTGCCAACGACCTTGGCAGCGCCTTGGCCCTGGGCCGACAAGGTCGCAATTTCCTGAGTTGCATCCGTCACGCGAAAATCTCCGGCCAGCGTAAAGCGACTGAGCAATTCCAAAACTTTCGAATGAGTAGCTCCCTCAGTGTCGATCAGAAAACGATCACCCAGATTCAGGACCCGAACCGCAGCCAACAGACGGCCCTGGACGTTGGGGAAAGCCGCCGGCATCCACGAATTCGCGGCGAGCGTCTTCATGTCATTAGTGATCAGTCCGTTCAGAAACATCACAGCTTCCGAACCACCGACGACGATCCGACCACCCGTCGACAGATCGATCAGACCTGCGCCACCGTCGCGAACGGCGGAGTATGCTCTTGACTGGGCGGCTTCAATCATTCAAGAATTTCGCGCTTCGCGCTCATTGCGGGCAGGATGCCCGCGCTCCAATTTCTCTATCGTTCGCGCCACAACCTGGTAATCCCGCAACTGTGCCTTCTCTTTCCGGCTGGTGATCAGGACCTGCGGGCTTGGATGATACAGAGGAATGAGCAGCCGGTCATTCCAGCGGCGAACCCTGGCCGCGTCGTTCTTTAAAGTGAATTCATGATAGTGAATGAGCTTCAGCGCCTCAAGCGCGACCGTTCCGAGGGTCACGATAATTTGCGGATGAACCAGATCGATCGTGCGCGTGAGGAAGTCTGAGCAGTTTCTGATTTCGATACTGCTGGGACGTCGGTTCGCACCCGATGCCGATTGTGGATTGCACAAGGCGGCGCTCGTTATGAAAATCTGCGAACGCGGTAACCCGATCGATTCGAGAAAACGATCGAAGTTGTTCCCCGACTGATCTCCTGAAAACGGCACCCGCGTGCGGTCGGCTCCTTTGCGTCCGGGAGCTTCGCCGATGAACATTACACGCGCGTCGACTGGTCCATTCAACTCAGTCAGCACGGCGGCACGTGCGCACATCGCGGGACAGCGGACGCAAGCGGTTGCTTCGGCTGACAGTGAGAGAAACCTTTGCCGCTTCTCTTGTGTAGGTAACAACGACATATGCCGGTCGTTTCAGGCTCGCCTGGTGAAGGTATGACGGCGAGCTGCCAGGGAAGCAACGCCAACGCCGCTGATCGCGATCAGGATTGGCTCAACCGCCCAACGATGCCGCCCTTCGACATAATAGAGACTCTGAAGAAGTGAAAGAGCGAGCAGGAAAACTGCCATCAGCAGTAGTTGTTGTCGCGCCAATTTTCCCGTGCGGCAGATGCTCCACGCGCCGATGATAGCCAGCAGCAGTACCAGGACGTAATACACCAGGTAAGCAAAGAACCACGATCGAGGATAAAGCAGTCCGGTCTGCGGCGCGATCCACCAGAAATGAAGCAACTTTAAGGCGGTCAGACGAACGAACTCGCGCGGATGCTCGCGAATGAACGCGTGCGACCGCGCCGTAAACCAGTGCGCCTGGGCCACCTCATCAGGTTGGCGGAGTAGGTCTGCCAACTCTTGCGGTGTCAGCATGTCTAATTCAGTCTTGTCGGCAGTCGCGTACGTGCTACCGGTCGCGTTGGGGTTGTTGCCTCGCCAAAAGTCCTCGGCGTCCGTCGTCAGCATGAACACGAATTGATGATGAAGGAGTGAGGTACGGATGGTCCATGGAATCACTATCGCAGTCGTGCACAGTCCGGCAACCACAATGGCGCGCACGACAAGCTTGAGCGAATCCTTTCGCAGAACCCAGATCAGCCACATTGCCGTCAGCGGCAAAAAAATTATCAGCGTCGCCCGGCTCAAGGTGCCGAGGCCTAAGATCACGCCAAGCTCGATGGCCCGCCGCACCGTCGTTCGTTCGCGCAATCGAAACGCCTGGAGCACCGCTACGGTGAAGAACAACGCATCAAATGTCAGCGGATGCGCTTTGCTCACGTTGTAGATTATCAGCCCCGGATGAAACGCGACCAGCAAGCCGGCCGCCAGCGGGGCAATCGCGCCGGCAGAAAAGCGTCTGGCGATCTGTGCGGCCACGACGGCCAGGGCTGATCCCGCGACGACCTGAAGCATCATCAAAATGATCAGGGAACCGCAGAGCCAATAGCTGCCGGCCGATAACCATGGATATAAAGGCGGGGCGAAAGAGTGATAAGGAAGCTGAAGATGTCCATAGACCAGGCCACGGCCGGCAAGCAGCGACTGGGCCATCCCATCGTATTCCAGGGTTTCGGGATCCCTCAGATGACCGCTGGACAGACCAGATCCAAGTCGCAAGAGAAACGCGATCCCAAAAACCAGCCATCCCACCGTTGGCCCAGCGGACCACGATGCAAACCGGTCAGCAACCTTTGCGGCTCGTGTCATTTTATCGTGTGATGCCGGCGATAGTACGTGTCAGTTCGAATAACATCCTCATGTCAGACTTCCGAACTGTATCGGTTTGAGTTACTGACGGAGCCGGGCCAGTTATCAGGTGTGTTCGTCTTCCGTTCTTGCATCCCGCTGGTTGATTGTCTAAACTCCCCGCCTGTTACTCTTAGCGGCATGATGACGGCCCCATCACAAAGCTTCGGCAGTATAAGTATCTTTTTTCCTGCCTTCAATGACGAGCGAACTATTGGTGAGCTGGTCTGCACGGCGCTCGAGATTCTTCCCAATTTCACAGATGATTATGAAGTGCTTGTCATCAACGACGGCAGCTCTGACGAGACACCGCGCGTCATTGACGAATTAAGCCGCGCGCATTCGCAAGTCAAAGCGATTCATCATGCCGTGAATCGCGGCTATGGCGGAGCATTACAGAGCGGATTCGATCACGCCAGCAAGGACTTCATTTTCTACACGGATGGTGACGGGCAATACGACGTCCGCGAGATAGCACGATTGCTGCCGCTGATGACCTCCGGCGTTGACGTCGTGAATGGATACAAAGCCAAACGCGCCGATAGTTTTCATCGGGTGATCATCGGAAAGGTTTATAACCGCCTGGCCAGACTGCTGTTTCGCTTGCCGATTCGCGACGTTGATTGTGACTTTCGTTTAATAAGACGGAAAGCTCTCCAGCGTGTCGGTAAGATTTCGACCAGCGGCGCGGCCTGTCTCGAGATGATTCGCAAACTGAAAACTAACGGCGCTGTGTTTGCGGAAACCGAGGTCAGTCACTATCCGCGCATCCATGGCCACTCACAGTTCTTTACCTTCTCGAGTCTCATGCGAACCCTCTATGACTTCTGCGGTTTGTTGGCCCAGGCGTTCCTGTCCGCTTCGGACCGGCCGACATCGATTCAGGCTACCGCCGAAGAAACGGAAGCTATATCGCCAGAGATGCTCACCTTGAGTAAATGAACTGAAGGCCAGGACTCATCTCTGTTCTCACTTAATCTGAATCTAATCTGCGTTTCGGATCGCGAAAGTCGAAATGCGACGCGTGATCGATACAATCACAGAGAACGTCGCGGATGACGCCGCACCTTGCCGCCAACACTAAGACATTACCCAAAATCTGTTGACTTTCGATCTTAACTGAATTAGAAAACGGACGCTTAAAACGATTCGTTCGCCAGGAGGACAATTCCCTATGCGTCGGCTACTTCTGTTAGGCCTGTTTGTGTTGACGGTCGCCGTGCCGGTGTTGGCACAGGACGCCGTCAAAGTTGATCCGAAACATTATAAAGTTGAATTTGAAAACCGGACCGTCCGCGTGTTGCGCGTTAAGTATGGTCCGCATGAAAAATCAGTCATGCACCGTCATCCGAACGCGGTGGCGATTTTTCAGAGCGACGGTCGAGTTAAGTTCACCTATCCCGGTGGAAAGTCTGAAGAGCGCGACATGAAAGCAGGTCAGGCGATTTGGACGCCGGCCACCAGACACTTGCCGGAGAACCTATCGGACGCGGACATGGAAGTAATACTGATCGAGATGAAAACCAGGAGAAGACCGGCGGTTAAGAAACCGGACACCGCAACCACTGCGACGAAGCAGTAATGGTGGCACGCGCATCCTGCGCGTGATCTCACGGGCGAGACGCCCGTGTCACTTCCCAGACTGAATCATTACCAGCAGGGCACGATCACCCGTGCCCTGACAATCGCGCTTATTTAGTTATCGTGATCTCGCGCGTCGTCGAATTGTAGCCACCATTGTCGACGACGTTTCCGTCCTTGTCGACGAGTTCAAGTTTCACGCTGTGCTTGCCGCTAATCCAACCACTCAACCAGATTGGTTCCCACTTCTCGAGGAACTTTGTTTCGCCGCCATCGACTGAATAGCGCACGCGATAGTCTCCGCCTTCACCTTGCAGCTTCGCGTTCAAGAGCCAGAAATCGATCATGATCGGATCGGCGTCAGCGCCTTTGTACTCACCTTTGGGCCGGCTGTAGGTAAGCAGGGGCTTCGTGCGATCGACACTGCCTGCCTGGCTCGGGCTGTAATCCTTGCCTTCGCGGGCCGGCGTTGCGCTGGCGCTCGCGTCAGGTTTCGCGGGGTTCGCCATTTTCTCGCCGGTGTTTGTAGTTGTCGGTTTGCTCGCGTCACCACCGCCCTTTACCGTGAATTCAACCATCTGGAACGCGCCGTCGTTCTTATAGCTCTCGTGCCAGGGCCGCGACGGAAACACGCGCAGCGTGTGCTTGCCTTCGGCAACATTACGCAGCTCGAAAGGTTGAGCACTGATCTCGTAATACGCTTCATAAGGTTGGTTATCGAGAATCACGTGGATGTGATTGCCTTTGCCTGTCGCAGGGTCTTTGTGCGGCATGTAGCCTTTGAGATCGCCGCTCAAGTCCAGCTTCAGTTCAACAGTTGAGCCGTTGATCGTTGCGTTGTTCGCTGGCGAAACGATCCGCAACGCCGGCTTGGCCTGATCCTGTTCACCGCGATCCTTCATCATCTGTTCGATGGTCTGCGGCCGCGGCACCAGAGTGAGCTTCTGCTCTCCCGGCGGAGTGGCTGCGGTGGTCGCAGTCGTATTCGCGTTTTGATTCGCCGATTGACATGAAGCACTAATCAGAATTAGTGCGAAGAGAATTGATAGCGACAGAAAACGGATCGAGATCCTCATAGCTCCTCCAAACCTACATTAATAAGAGAACGAATTGACGCCAGTCATTATCGCAAATCATTATCGCAAAAAAACCAACAGGGCCATAAGCCCTGCTGGAAGATTCTCAATCAACTATCGTTTAGAGTCGGGCTACTGCCCGACGGTAGCGAGCGGTAGCCCGCTTCTAAACATCCACGGTAATCACGCGGCGATCGGCTGGGCTTTCTGATGCTGCAGTCGTCGCTCTAGCACATTCCAATCGATGTTGGAAAAGAACGCTTCGATGTATTTTGGCCGATCGGCCGGCTTGTAATCCAAAATGAAGGCATGCTCCCAAACATCCATTACCAGGACCGGAGTGAAGCCGGCGACGTTTCCGGTTTCATGCAAAGTAATCCAATGATTCGACAGCGCCCCGTTCGTCGGATTCTGATAACAGATGGCCCAGCCGACTCCGCGCATCTTGCCGATGCCGACGAACTCGGCTTTCCAAATGTCATAGCTGCCGAAGCTCTGTTCGGCTGCCTTGCGAAAGGCGGACGTGTTGTTCGGATCGCCGGTGCCGCCGCCCGTTTTCAAATTGTCAAAGTAGTATTCATGCAGGACCATGCCGTTGTATTCGAAACCAAGCCGCCGGTTCAGTTCGGAATATTCAGCGAACTCATCCTGATCGACCTTGCCGCCTTTGACGAACTCAGAAATCTTTTCGTTCAGCTTGTTGGTTTCCGTTACGTATCCTTCGTAAAGCTTGAAATGCATTTCCAGCGTCTGGTCGGAAATCCCCTTCAGGTTGCTCAGATTGAATTGTCTCGCTTTGTAACTATCCATTGAAGCCACTTCCCCCCTCCTAAGAATTGCGGATGTCGAAGCGTTCGCACGCTTCGATGATGAATTATTCTCGTTGATTGTCGTCCTAAAGTGTGACGAAGGGATGGAGATGAGGAGCCAATACTGTTGCGAAAAGAAAGGGCGGACAAGTCCGCCCCCTAAACAGCACCGTTTAGACGCGGGACTTGTCCCGCACCACTTCAATGCCCGCCAAAGATCAGCCAATCGCCGTGCGAGGTGCCCATGAACAGGAGCATCGGCAGCGATAGCCACGCGTTGGTGCGCGAAGCAACAAATGCCTGGCGTGCGAGTTCGGGGGCTGCCGGCGGCCCGCCCGTCAACGCGCCGATCATTCGTTTGTTGTTTGGCCAGATGATTCCCCAGACATTCAGCAGCATGATTAAGCCCATCGCGCCGCCCACGCCGATTGATAAAGTTTTGTTGCTGGCGAAGTGCTGGGTGTGGACCGTCAGACTTGAATCAAGCCATTTCAGAATCACAATAGACATGATCACGACGAGGATGAGTGCGATCACCGCAAAGACACGTCCATCCTTGATTAGCGCCGGTACCTTCTTGATGATCAAAAACTCGACCAGGAAGGTAACGATGGGAATAAAGAGCCAGACGATCAGAATTATGCGGCCGCTCACGTTGGCACCCGTCACGTTCGCCAGTCCTACATCAGGACGCAGAATATACATGGCGAAGTAAGCAAAACCCGCCAGCACGGTTACCAGTGCGCCCCAACGAAAATACCAAAGCGCCGGTAGCAGCAGGTTTGGGTTCACCTTTTTCTTGGTGTCAGCGTCGAGCGTTTTCTGCAGCGGCACATTCACCAGATTGAAAAAGTAGAGCAGCCCAATCCAGGTGATGCCCGCGACGAAGTGCAGCCAACGCAGAATGATGTGAGAAAGCTCAGCGCCACTAGGCGCTTTGAAAACGCCGTCGAGCATTCCCAGCGCAAACCCGATCTGATGCGTCGATTCGATAAGCATCGGTCCCTCCCAAACTAATCAGCAGTTTCGACACTGCCTATACTAACAGTCGAGTAAGACAATTCGCGTAGAACCAATTCGGTTTCGGTTATTTCGCGCGAAGATTACACCCAGAACGCGTCACGGCGCAACATCGTTAGATTGGTAGTGCGCAGATTACCTGTCGCACACGCGCATCTTGCGCGTGGATCCACGGGCGAGACGCTCGTGCCACGCTTGCGCGTTGCGGAGCGTTCGGAGTAAACGTAGTAGCGATGAAGTCATTCGCACGCATTGCTGCAGTTTTCATTCTCTGTTGTGGCGTCGCCGCTGCCCAACGGCCGCGCCAGGCGATAACCACCAGCGGGGCTCGAACTATTACAATTGTCAGCGAACCCGCGACAACCATCTGGATTGATGAGATCAGACGGGGCGTGACTGACGATAACGGCTCGTTGCATTCTTTGAAATTGTCCAGTGGCGCTCACACGTTGCGCGCGCGGGCAACTGGCCTTAAAGAAGTCACGATCACTCTCTCGGCCCTCCAACGCGGCGAGATCATGGTGCGGCTGGTTCGCACGACAGATCAGGCAGAACTACTTTTCCAACGAGCTGAGACGGCGCGCGAAACTGCAAAGGATGAGAGCAGCCGGCAAAACTCCGCTGATCTTTATCGCCAGGCAATCAAGCTCCGACCCGCATTTGCCGCTGCTCACGTTGGTCTGGCCCGCGTGCTCCTTGATATGAATGATACGAACGGCGCCCTGGCTGAGATTGATGCAGCGCGGGGCGCGCGAGCAATCTATGCGGAAGCCTCCGCCGTCGAAGGCCGCATCTATCGCGAGACCGGCCAAACCGACGAAGCGATCGGCGCGTTCAATCGCGCCATCCGCGAGGCGCATGGCTTTCAACCTGAAGCGCACGTCGGCATCGGACGCGTCTATGAAGACAAAGGCCAGTACGAATTGGCGGCGCGCGAATTCAAGATTGCCATCGATCAACTCGCTGACACCGAACCGATCATTTACCAACTACTCGGTGCTGCTTACGAGAAAGGCGGCGACAACGCGTCGGCCGTCACGGCCTACGAAAACTATCTTCGATTAGCGCCAAATGGATCGCTGGCGCCTGCGGTGCGCTCGATCGTCGAGCAACTGAGGTCACAACCGCCGAATTGAATTAGCCACAGATTCACACAGATAGACACGGATAAGCAGTCAGAACCGCCTGCGGTAGCGGGCGGGCTAAGTCACAGTATGGTTTGCGTTGCCGAAAGAAGCGGCTAGCAGGTAAGACTAATGAAAGCATTTCTCATGTGGTCGGCGGTTGCCTTCGGCATCTTGGCGGCTATTCTTTGGTTTCAATCGGCACGTCTGGTTCTTTATAGTAAAGAGGAAGCAAAGCGAGATCATGATCTTGTGAATTACCCGCGTACTGTTGAGTCCCAATCGAAATGGAACAAGTGGGCAGCTATTGCTACTGCGCTCAGTTTGCTATGCCCAGCGTTATATATCGCGTTGTGAGTTTTCAAATTGGATCACCGCCCCAGATTCACGGAGATAGACGCGGATAAGAGCAAATGAAATAATTGGCGGCGTTTTCATATCCGCGTCATCCGCGTAAATCCGCGGCTAATTTCTTATGACATCACCAGCACCTTCAATCACTCGTCGCGTCTCTCGCAAAGCCAGCCAGTTCACTGAGTCAGTGATTCGCGAGATGACTCGCGAAGCCATGAAGTACGGCGCGGTCAATTTGTCGCAGGGCTTTCCGGATTTCGCTGCGCCGGAAGACGTCAAGCGCGTGGCCATGCAGGCGATCGCCGACGACGTGAATCAATACGCGATCACCTGGGGCGCAAAGGATTTACGCGACGCGATTGCCAGGAAGACGAAGTGGTATCTGGGGTTTGAGATCGATCCGGAAACTGAGATCACCGTCACCTGCGGATCAACCGAAGGAATGATCTCAGCGATGATGGCGACCGTCGATCCGGGCGAGGAAGTGATCATCTTCGAGCCGTTTTATGAAAACTATGCGCCCGACGCGATCCTCTCTGATGCGAAGCCGCGTTATGTTCCGTTGCGCGCGCCGGATTGGAGTTTCGACCGCGACGAGTTGCGCGCGGCCTTCAATCCCAAAACTAAAGCAATCATCATCTGTAATCCAAATAATCCAACCGGCAAAGTTTTCACGCGCGACGAGATGGAATTCATCGCCGGCCTTTGCCGGGAATTCGACGCGCTCTGCTTTACTGATGAGATTTACGAACACATTCTGTATCCACGCGAAGGCGCAGAAATTGCGCACATCTCGATGGCCCAGATCGGCGGCATGCGCGATCGCACGGTGATCGTGAATTCGATGTCGAAGACGTATTCGGTCACCGGCTGGCGTGTGGGTTATTGTATCGCGTCACCTGAAGTCACCAGCGCGATTCGCAAGGTTCATGATTTTTTGACCGTCGGCGCCGCAGCCCCGTTACAAGCGGCCGGAGCTTATGCGTTGTCACTGCCGCCTGCTTATTACCAGCAGCTGCAAAAGGATTACGAAGCGCGCCGCGATCTGATTTTGCCCGAACTTCAGAGTGCAGGTTTTGGGACTTTCTCTCCCGACGGCGCTTATTACATCATGACCGACATCAGCGAGTTTGGTTTCAAGAATGACGTTGAATTCACGCGTCACCTGATTCGTGAAGTCGGCGTTGCCTGCGTGCCGGGCTCGAGTTTCTATAGCGATCCCGCTTTAGGCTCGCAGCAGGTTCGCTTCTGTTTTTGTAAGAAGGACGAAACTCTGATGATGGCCGCCGAGCGTTTGAAGAAGCTGCGCGCATAACAATCATTGGGAACACACAGCCAGGAGACCTGCAATGATCGAAGTAACCTTGAACATATTTTCCGGGCGATCGAACCCGCAATGGACGCTTATCGACGCGCAGGAGAATTGGTTCCTCGAGCAGCTGGCTCAAATAACCACGACAACCATGCAAAAGCCTTCGGGCGTACTTTCCCGACTTGGATACAGAGGGTTTCTGGTTCGCCGATCGCCAACCTCTCCGGGAGGATCGCTGAACCTTTGGATCCAGGATCAGATCGTTGATTATGGTCAGAGCGAGCCTAACCGAATTGCCGACAATCGAGATCTCGAAGACTGGCTGCTGGTAACCGCGCCAAAGGACTTATTATCACCGAAGGTCATAACGGCGGTCACAAACGAGCTTCGGCAGTCGCCCGTGGATATCAGTAGTTACCTGAGCGCACGCGCCGCGGCCGGTAGCAATTGTCCCCAGTGCATGTCGGCCGACGCTCCGGCTTACCAGCCAGCGATGTGGAATACGCCTGCGGTTCAGCCCTATAACAACTGCTACAACTACGCCAACAATCAAATCACAAATACGTTTGCTCAACCTGGTCGCGCTAATAGCGTCTTCCCGGCAAACCTAGATTGTGCGGATTATCAAAATGCAGCAACGGCCGATGGTTTGGTAATGGCGGCAGGCTTCGCGAATCCACTGAATACCGGCGAGGGCTCTTACGTGGCATTGGTAGTTTGGCCGGGAGTCGACTTCCACTGGTATCGACAGGACGATAACGGGTGCTGGTCGCACAAGCCGGGACAGACGCCGGTGACAAACCTGGATAACGCCGGCAATCTGATCGCTGATCCGGCGAATTGCGATTTGGGAAGCTACGGCTTTTGCGCCTACATGATTACGAATCACAACGTCGTGATTGCCTGATCGGGTTCGGTCTGGCGACGCGACGCCCTTGCTGCGAAGATCGCGCCTCAGAGGGGTCGTGCGAAAATGGCAATTGAAGTGATGCTGGATGCGTTGTCAGGTCGGCCTAATCCGGTCTGGACATTGACTCAAGCGGAAGAGGCCGAGTTCCTCTCACGGCTGACGGGATTTGAATCGCGAGCGGTGAACGAAGGCCAACCGCGCTTGGAACCGCCGCTGCTTGGTTATCGCGGTTTTGAAATCAGATCGCCGGATGGCCGGCTTTTGCCTGAGAAGGTCAGGGTCTTCGGAGGCACAGTTCGGTTGGATAAGTCGTCTTATCCGGATGCCGGCCGCGAACTTGAAAAATGGTTATTGCAATCTGCGGCCCAGCAGGCCCGTGCACCAAAGGGATTGATCGAAGCGATTGGGCGAGAGTTGGGATCGCAGTAGACGCAGTTCACACTGGGATTTGGTAGTGGTGCAGTTTTGAATGTGGCACGCCATCTTGCGCGTGATTCACGGGCGGGACGCCCGTGCCACTTCGTCAAACCGCACCAGTACCTGGGATTTCCAAGGGCCACCGCATGGCTCACTGCAGGTTAGTTCCCCGTTGAGCTAACGAATCAAGACAAGGAAACGTCATTCATCCATGAAAAAACTGGTTCTTCGCTTGAGCCTGATTCTAGCTGCATCGACACTTCTGGCCGCGGCCTCCCGCGCCCAACAGGTTGCTGACCCCAGCTTCGACCCGAAGGTCGCGCATCCCGCCTACACCAAAAATGGTCCCAAGGTTTTGTTTGACGAAGCCCATAACAACTTTCATACAGCCAGCGGGCGCTACAAGCCATTCGCGGATCTGATCACCAACGACGGCTATCAAATCACGCCGAACAAAGAGAAGTTTTCAGCCGCGAGTTTGAAAGGTTTCGACATACTGGTCATTTCAAACGCGCTCGGGGCGGAGCGGATGAACATGCCTGAGGCCGCGAACCCGGCATTCACTGCCGAAGAGTGCGATGCCGTGCGCGACTGGGTGAAAGGCGGAGGCAATCTGCTATTGATCGCCGACCACGCGCCGATGGGTTCGGCGAATCAAGTTCTCGCGGAACGTTTTGGCGTCAATATGAGCAAGATGTTCACCATCGATAACGAGAACTATGACAAAGAGTCGAACAATCCGGGCTTCATTGTTTACACACGCGAGAGTGGGCGACTGGCGGATCACGCGATTACCCGTGGCCGCAACGACTCAGAACGCGTGAACAAAGTCATCGCGTTCACCGGCCAGTCATTGAAAGGCCCGCCGGACAGTGTTGCGTTCATGAAGTTGGCCGACTCTGCTGTCGATGCAATGCCCGGCGTCAACACCAACCCTGTATCCGCGGCGGGCCGGGCCCAGGGCATCGCCATGAGCTTTGGCAAAGGCCGCGTCGTCGTTCTCGGCGAAGCAGCGATGCTGTCCGCCCAATTAGCGGCTGCGAACAAAATGCCGTTCGGCATGAATCGTCCGGGAATCGACAATCGACAAATTGCTCTGAACATCATGCATTGGCTGTCAGGCTTGCTGAAGTGAAAAGTGGATGGGCGTTCCGCCCATGGATCACGCGCAAGATGCGCGTCTCACCGCACTTGACCACCCGCGCGACCGCGCCTAGCATAACTATTAGACCCCCTCCAACTGAGTAGATCCCCCGCCCCGACCGAGACCTTAAGGAGGTCGCTGCGATGGCTAACAATGATTCCGGCAAATGCGCGCACCCGGCGTGTGATTGTCCGCCCGAACAAGGAAGCAAATACTGTAGTGAATATTGCGAGGAAGCCGAAAAATCCAAAGTGATGGAAATCGGCTGTGGTTGCGAGCACGCTGCTTGCCAAGCGTAAAACCACTTCTCGCTTAAGAGTCCGTCGATTCTCTCAAGCTGGTGGCGCCGTGTCCTCTGGTGGGCCGGGTTGTGACCACAAAATGTAAAACAACCATCGTACCAACGTCGGTACGGTGGAGTGGCGCGGTAAACACAGCGCCGGAAATCCGTAACGGATCATCACGGTTCACTAGACCGCGGCGGTTGCCGAAGATTGGTAACCGCCGCAACGCTCCTCGGTCAAGCGCCGCAAACGTAAACACCGCGTTGACAACGGCCAACCTGCTTTGTAAGCTGGCTCAGCTTACAAACAATCTATGCACAAAAAGCCGGCCGCCTGCCTCAGCGCCGGCATTATTGATCCTTGATGGACAATGGGACCCGCCATTCGTGAGAAAACTAAAGTTTGCCGCCATTCCGATCTTAGCTGCCCTGATTCTGGCGCCGGCCTGTAGTCTCGTTCATAAGCGCGTAGAGACGGAAAAGCTGCTGACGCCGCTGGCCACGGCGAATACTTCCGATCTGATTTCAGCCGTCAACAAGCTGGTGATGGTGAAATCAATTCACGGCCGGGTCGATATTCAATTCGAAGACACTTCATTTGCGACTTCGGGCATCGCCGAAAAATATCGCACCGTCGATGGCCAGATCACCCTGCAACGTCCCGGCAAAGTCTTTCTGATCATCCAGGGCCCGCTGGCCATTGATATCGTGCAGATGACTTCGGACGGAGAACACTTTCGCATTGCGATCCTCAAGGGCGATGAAAAATACCGCAGGTTTGTGACGGGTACGAACAACGCCGACTATGCCAAGCTGGACATGGACGGAACTTCGAATCCGGCAGACAAGAAGGGTAAAGACAACTCTGAAACGCAGGCAGTCAATGCACTTTCTAATTTGCGGCCGCAGCACTTGACCGATGCGCTGCTGCTTAATCCGATTAACACGGATGCGCCCAACACCCTTTACGCCCAAAGCGAGTTCTTGGAATCAGAAAAAGATCCGGCGAAGACAGACAGCAACAAACGTGTCGTGCGTGGTTACTATTTTCTCGATGAACTGGTCGCGACTGCCGATAAGTCGGCACGTCTGGCCAGACGCTTTTGGTTCGATCGCGTAGGTGGAATTCGGCTCGCGCGTTTACAAAGCTTTGACGATAAAGGCGTCCTGGTTAATGACGTCACGTACGGGCCGCTGACTAAGTTCGGAACGGAAGGCAATGTCCTTCTACCCGGCAAGATTTCACTTACCCGCCCGCACGATCAGTATAAGATCACCATCTCGTATCAAACGCCCGAATCGCTAACTCTGGATCACGAGTACCCGCCAGAAGCGTTCGTCCTGGCCAACAAGTCGAATCTTCCCGAAGTTAACCTGGACGAGAAAAAGTCCTCTCCGCCGAAGAACTAGCACTCGCGTTTGCCTATTCCATTTAGAGCATGCGGTTAGCATTACCCGCGCCCCTTGTATTAATATGGCGCGTTTGAGAGGCATACTGTGGACAGTCTAGTCGTTTCCAACATTCGACAGCGGCCATTGCGTTCGGCCATAAGCATTCTGGGGGTCGCTTTGGGCGTGGCCCTGGTGATGCTTTTCACCGGTTTGGCCCGCGGAATGTCTGATGATTTGCAAAAGCGATCGTCGAACGTTACCGCGGAAATCATCTTCACAAGGCCGGGTTCAACTCAACTGATTGCCTCGTCAGCAAACGTCAGCACCAAATATGTGGCGCTGTTACAACAAATCGAGGGCGTCGAATCAGTCTCTCCAGTCATCCGCCACGTGTATCCAAGTGGATCTTTCGGCTTCGATCAGGTCGAGGGAGTTGAATGGGACGGCTTCTCAAAGATGAACAACATCCGGCTTATTCAAGGCCACCCGCCGACTGGTCCTGATGAGATCCTGATCGATGAAACGAAGGCCAGCCGCAATCATCCGGTCGGCAGCACGCTGAAAGTTTTTGGCGATAAACTTTATCGCGTGGCAGGCATTTATGCTCCCGAATCCGGCGCGCGCGTAAAGATGACCCTGGCTGCATTGCAGGACGCCCTTGAGGCGCCGAACAAGTGCACCTTCATTTATGTGAAGGTCAAAAATCCGAGCGAACAACTTGCCGTGGCCAAGCGGATCAACGAAGCACTCCCCGGTAACAAGATTCAACCGACGCGGGAATTGTTCGCCACGATCGAGAACTCGATCCCCGGACTCAAGGTGTTCCTGCGTATGCTGGTGGTTCTGGCTGCGATCGTGAGCGCGCTCGTGATCATGCTGGCTATGCACACGACGATTACTGAGCGCACGCGCGAGATTGGAATCTTAAAGGCGATGGGAGCTTCGCGGGCTTACATCATCGGCGAGATCGAACGCGAAGCTTTGTTGATCAGTTTTCTTGGCTTACTGGTTGGTTTTGCTTTGGCAGGCATCGGGGGATTCGGAATTCATAAGGCCACCGGCTTGATTTTTGAGTTTGGCGCACGCTGGGCTCTGACTGCCGCGGCAATCGGGTTAATAGGTGGAGCGTTGGGCGCGCTTTATCCGGCGGCGCGCGCGGCAAATCTTGATCCGGTAAATGCATTGGCCTATGAATAAGTATCAGAGCTTCGACGGTGGTAATGGCGACAATTCTTAAAGCTGACAATCTCGAGAAGGTTTATCGTATTGGCAAAGTCGATGTGCCGGCGTTGCGCGGTGTGTCTTTGGCGGTGCAGGAAGGCGAGTTCGTCGCCGTCATGGGGCCATCGGGTTGCGGAAAATCAACGATGCTTCATTTGTTGGGCGGGCTGCTGACTCCGACCAAAGGTCGCATCCTAATTGATGGCGAAGATCTGACTGCCGCCTCAGATGCGAAACGAACAGACATTCGGCGGCGAAAGATCGGATTTGTCTTTCAGCGTTTCAATCTGTTTCCCACACTGACCGCCGAAGGCAACCTGCGGCTGGCCGAACGGATTCATGGAAACGGCGCGGACGATCCTGATCGCCGGCTCGAGATTCTCAGAATGCTGCACCTGGAAGACAAGATGCATCACAAGCCACTCGAGCTTTCGGGCGGCGAGCAACAACGCGTAGCGTTGGCGCGCGCCGTCGTGAACCGGCCCGCTATTGTCCTGGCTGACGAACCTACCGGCAATCTCGATTCTGAAAACTCTGAACTGGTTTTGAAGATGTTTCGCGAGTTGAACGATCGATTTAATCAGACGATCATAATGATCACGCACAATCCTGAGGCAGCCGCTGCCTGTCAACGCATCATCCAAATGCGCGACGGTCATATCGTGTAGCCTCGCGATTGAACCAGGCCTCCGCACGAAAGATGGGATTCATCTCGAACACTGCAAGAAAAATTGTCTTTTGGAACTATTCGCGGACTTCGTGGCAGTGGGATGTACTGTGCGTGTTGATCCTCGCTTTTATTTTTCTTACACCAAAAAGCTGGTTTGCGAGCAGTCCGCCGGTGCAAACTACCGTGGTAATTACCACGGTGTGGACCTCTGAACTCGTTGGAAATCAAGCAGATACGGCCGAGATCGATCGAGTGGCAAGAGCGAAGCTGAATCGACCCTCAGGTCAGGTTATGGTTCGCCTTCCGAAGTACGACCAGTCTGGCAAGGTCATTGCATATGAGGTTGACATACGGTGATCATGCTTTATAATTTCCAGATTATTCACCGTGAGGCGCATCGAACGAAGCGACTCACGGTTTTCCATGGGGCCCACAGGGCCCTTACGTTTTAAGACAGGAGCAATGATGAAGAAACTTCTTACAGCGATACTCGCTTCCCTGATTCTGGCGGGATTGTTCGCTATCCCCCTGCCGAACGCGAACGCTCAGGCAGGACTAGTCAGCTCACTGCTTACGCGGATGCAGCGGAGTCAACAGACGTTGAAGAGCTTGAGCGCTGACGTCAACATGCAGAAATACAATTCGCAGCTCAGAGATTCGGAAAACTACTATGGGACTATCCGATATATTCCGGTCGGCGGTCGCAGCGCGTTCGTTCGGCTGGAGTGGACAAAGCCGCAACATGAGATTCTGGCGATCGCGAATGGCGCATACATTCTGTACCGGCCGCGCATGAACATGGCGTACGTCGGCGTGACCAACTCTATTAAGAGCGCCAAGGACAGCGATGTCCTGGCCCTCTTGAATATGTCTCCGGCGCAACTGCGGACACGCTTTGGCGACCTGGAGGATTTGCGGGAAGAGACAATTTGGGGCGGCGTCACCACCACTCATTTCAAAGCTATTCCCAAGAATGCCGCCAGCTACAAATACATCGAGGTCTGGGTCGACAAGGAAGGCTTGCCAGTGCAAACAAAGATGGTCGAAAAGAACGACGATTCGACCACTCTGCGTCTGACCAACGTTGCCAAGAATGAAAACATCGACAAGGGAATATTCGATCTCAAGCTCGATTCCGGCGTAAAGAGGGTCAAGGGCTAATAGAGCCGCAGAATCCTCTAATAGAAGGGCTTCGGGAAACTGAGGCCCTTCTGATTTTGTAGCGCAAATTGCTAATTTGCGTTAATCAGTCGACAAGTCCGCAAGTTGGCAACTTGCGCTACCACGATTAACTTGCGCTACAAAGAAGCGCATCTTATTCTTCTAGAACTTTAACGCGGTGCGACCAACTACTTTTCTCAGATTAAAACTTCGCGAAGCGGCGTTCATATCCAAGGCGCTGCTCTCGACGAATCATGTGGTGCTGGCGCATATCATTCCGATGCGGCGCTGCAATCTTGCCTGCGGCTACTGCAATGAATACGATCACAATTCTCAGCCGGTACCGCTGGAATTAATGAAGAAACGGCTGGATAAGCTGGCCGAACTCGGCACTTCGGTCGTGACGATTTCCGGCGGCGAGCCGATGATGCATCCGGAACTGGACCAGATCATCCGGCATATTCGCTCGCACGGGATGATCGCGGGATTGATCTCCAACGGCTATTACTTCACACCCGATCGGATTAAGCGTTTGAACGAGGTGGGCCTCGAGTATCTGCAAATAAGTATCGACAACGTCAATCCTGACGAGGTTTCGCGAAAGAGCCTGCGCGTGCTCGATAAGAAGTTGCGTTACCTTGCTGAGCATGCCGACTTTCACATCAACATCAATTCAGTAATTGGCGGCGGGATCAAGAACCCCGAAGACGCCCTGACTGTCGCTGAACGCGCCGTCGAGCTTGGGTTCTCGACAACCGTCGGTGTGATTCACGATGACGATGGGACGCTGAAGCCGCTCACGGAAAAGGAAAAGGGAATCTTTCACGCCGTCAAGAAACTCGGCAACAAAGACCACGCGCGCCTCAACTGGTTTCAGGACAGCATCGCCGAAGGCAAACCTTACGAATGGCGCTGCCGCTCAGGCTCGCGCTATCTCTACATTTGCGAAGAAGGAAAGGTCCATTGGTGCTCGCAGCAGCGCGGCTATCCGGGCATTCCGCTTGAGGATTACACCATGGAAGATTTCAAGCGCGAATACAAAACCGAAAAATGGTGCGCGCCCACCTGTACGATCCAGTGTGTGCACCAGGTCGGCATCCTCGACAACTGGCGCGACCCGCAGATGTCTGAAGCTGCAATGCGGAAAGAGAAGGCCCAGAAAGAGCGTGTGGGCCAGGTATTGCGGACCGAGTAGTTCTAAACCGTCTCGTGAATATCGCCTTCGACCGTATATAGGGTCACTGAACTCGATAGCCCCAAACCTGAAAGTCGTCCAGCCATAATCACAATTGTCTCGCCCAAATCGACGAGGTCAGCATGCAGCAACGCCTGCTCGCCGATCTTTAGAATCTCTTCTGTGCTCCGGGATGGTGTGGTCTGCACTGATTCGACGCCCCAGATCAGGGCAAGCTCGTTAATGACTTCGCGGGATGAAGTGAGCGCGATAATTCTCTGGTCCGGCCGCAGCGGTGCAAGGCGGCGCGCCATCAATCCCGATTCAGTGAATACGGCGATCAGGCGAGCATTCATTTCATCGGCGGCAAATGCGGCGGCCTCGCACAAGGCGCGGCTGACGTGGCCAGTTTGACGGCCGACCAACTTGCTGATGATGGATCGGCCTTCGCGGCGTGTTTCCGCGGCTTCAATGATGCGCGCCATGGTGGCAATCGCGGCCACCGGATAGTTTCCTGTCGCCGTTTCGCCTGACAACATCAAACAATCCGATCCGTCCCAGACGGCGTTCGCGACGTCTGTCGCTTCGGCGCGGGTGGGCCGCGGATTCGAAACCATCGATTGCAGCATCTGCGTCGCGGTAATCACCAGTTTCTCCGCTGCGTTCGCCTGTTCAATGATCTGCTTCTGATAGACCGGCACAAGTTCGACGCTGGTCTCGACGCCGAGATCTCCGCGCGCCACCATGACGCCATCAGCAGCGTCGATGATTTCATCGAGATGATCGATCGCCTCGGCTTTTTCGATCTTTGCAATCAGCGGCGCCGAACTACCCGCCTGCTTAATCAATGCCTTCGCTTCACTGCAGTCCTTGCCACTGCGAACAAATGAAAGCGCAAAGTAATCAACTTTCTGCTGCGCAGCCCATTTCAAATCATCGCGATCTTTTTCCGTCAACGACGGGATCGGCAGCGTCACACCCGGCAAATTAATTCCTTTGCGTTCGCCGAGCAGACCACCGTTAATTACTCGCGTCACCACCTCGGTCGCCGTGGTGCTCTCCACCTGCAATTCAATCGCACCGTCGTCCAGGAGGATGCGCGCGCCCACATGAACGTCGTTCGGCATCCCGTCATAGTTCGTTGCTACCTGTGTGTTGTCGCCTTCGATCGCGCGCGTGGTAATCGTGAAGACCTGTCCCGCTTTGAGTTCCACGGGTCGATTGTTTTTTAGCGCGCGGGTGCGAATTTTTGGTCCCGAGAGATCAACCAGAACCGCCAGCGGCCGGCCCATTTTTTGCGCAGCGTCTCGCGCGCGTTGGATGTCCGCGGCCTTTTCTTCCTGCGTACCGTGCGACATGTTGATGCGCACGCCGTCTATGCCCGCCGCCAACATCGCTTCAAAAACCTGCAGGTCACGAGAAGCGGGACCAATCGTCGCTAGTATCTTTGCTCTTCTCAAAATTGTAGGTGCGGGACTTGTTTCTCCCCGATTCTGTCAGTACCACCTGCGGTAGCGGGTGGGTTGTCTCAAATCAAGAACGGAATCACGGCCGGGACCTTGAGCGCATACGCGTCGAATTCAGGGCCAAACATTTCCCGCAGCAATCGCTCTTCACTGCGCACCCGAATAAAAGTTCCGATCCCAAAAATCACAATCGCGATCACAAGTCCGATCCAATGGCTGACCGCCAGTCCGGTCGCCAGCAGCATGCCGAACATTCCCGTATAGATCGGATTTCGCACGATACTATAAGGCCCTTCTGTCACTAACTTGTGTCCTTCGACGACGCGCGCGGCCAGGCTCCATTGCTTTCCCAGCGTGCGGATCGAAGCGGAACAAAACCAGACTGACCACACCGCCAGGACCGTTGTCAGCAACGCCAGGCCAATCTCGAGCGACTTGTTGGGAAACATCGGCGTGAACCACTTGCGCCGAACACTCCAAACAATTCCGTAGCTCACGCCTTGCAAAACAATGCCTGTGATCGATGAGGGATCACGCTTCTTATCCGGCGGCGACGGAGGTTTTTTGTGAAGCAGGAAAGTTAGAACGAACGCGAGCCACGAGAGCATCATCACGACGAATGCGAGCGTGGGCCAAAGCTCTAAATGAATCATCTGATTAATCAGTCGCTGGCGACGCGCCGAGCTTCGCGTCAAATTGCGCTTCGAGTTTTCTGCGTCGCCTTCCCATCAACGTGCCGTGTAACGGCGACAGAATTCCGTTAAGCATATAAGTGATTCCAGACAAGAACGCGAAGCGACCCCGCCCAATGAACGCGATTGTGATCGAGAGTAAAGCGATGCCTACGTTCAGCGCGCTTTCCCGAATGTCGACGCGCGTATCGAAGACTTCCAGTTCGTTCAATTCCAGCGCTTCCCGCTGCCGGTAAGCGTGCCAGTAAAGCAGCACAAAAACGCCGAAGACGGCGATGTATCCGGCGCCGAAAATGATCATTAAGGTCGAAACCTGATCGCCATTCTCAACCATCAAGCTGGTCGTCCCGTCAGGCATGCGCACCTGCCCGCCGCTGCCGGTGAAAATATTGACCAGCAATGTGAAAAGAAATTTCAATGGGTAGACATAGAACAATACGACAAACAGCAACACACCATTGAGCACGACGCTGGTGTTGTCCTGCAGACCGTAACGGCGGAAGAACTTGTACTGACTAAACCAGACTAAGAACAGCAACGTGAAACTGAGGGCAAACGCACCGAAACCACGCATCGCTTGCATTAGCTCGGCAAACGTTCTGGGAACTTCCAGTGACACAACCAGCAAAGTAATGGCGAATCCAAAAACGGCATCGCTCAGGCCCTCAAGTCGAGAGACTTCATGACTACGCCAACGGAACTGCTTGTTATCGCCGATGCCTTTATCGATAAGCTTTTCGCGAATCATCGTGTCTGTTGAACAAGACGTGGCACTCGCATCTTGCGCGGGTCCCACGGGCGGGACGCCCGTGCACGTTTTCAAATCATTGCGTCACTGTCTGTTGAGCAACTGGACCGGCCGCGAGCGCGCCCTTTATGATCCGCTCAAGTTCTCCGCCTGAAGTTGAACTGTAACCGACGAATCGTTTTACCAGTTTGCCGTTGCGATCGAAGACGAACGCCTGCGGAATGTTCTGATTGTCGGTCAGATACTGATCGACTAACGAGTCATCAGGAAATCCGAGCGGATATTCAATCCCAAACTCCTTCGCAAAACCGGGCACCTCGGCGCGATCGTTTTCACCGCCGACATTCAGGCCGATCACTTGCAATCCGCTGGGGCCATACTCTTTTTGCAATTGCACCAATCGCGGAGTTTCCGCCCGGCAAGGTTCGCACCAGGTTGCATAAAAATCCAGCACAACCACCTTGCCTTTGTAATCTGAAAGTTTGGTCGCGCGATTATTGTCACCGGTCCAACCGGCGAAACCCGCAGGCCTCCGCGCGCACGCGGAAAGAAGCAGCAACAAGAAAACCGTGAAAAGTAGTGTGACGCCTAAATGTTTCATGCCTTAGGATTCTTCGACATCATTGTCCGTATCCTGCCCGAGGAACTGCGCCGGCATTTCTGCGGGGTTTATGCGTCGGCCCGGCACGCGATACTCTTCGCTGGTCCATTTGTCGAAATCGATCAGCTTGCATCGCTCCGAACAGAATGGCCGCCACGGATTGTCTTTCCACTCGACCGGCTTTCCGCAGGTGGGACATTTCGACATAAACAAAAAGTAAGAAGGAACAGGCCAAAAGTAAAGCGAGACCAGCCGGTCCGCATCGCCGCGTAGCGGCGAAATGTCTATAGCCCCGAAACCTTTTATTAGTCATCCGAGGCACGAAATCGACGATTTGGCTCCCTCGGAAATAGTTCTATCTGACCCGTTTGCTATAAACATCTCGTGCCTACGGCACGAATCGCGAACTCATCCAGTGCTCTTGGCGTAGAATATAATGCGAACTCTGGATCAATCGGAATTGCGCTACAAATTATGGCTGATTACAAAGAGAAATTCGACGACCTGCATCGCGCGGCAAAACGAAAGGCGCGCGAGTTGGATGAAAAACTCGGCGTCAGCGGCATGGTGGAAGATGCTTCCCGCGTTGCCGGCGACGCGGCGCGCAAGGGCGCGCAAACGATTGCGAGCGGCGCGGAACAACTGCGCGCGGAAGCCGAAGCGTTTACCGACGATCCAAAACTTCGCGAGAACGCCCGGCGCGCGACGGACGAAGCCAGGCGCCATGCGAAAGATGCCGGCAAAGCAATTCGAGACGCGGCCACTGACGCGGGGAAAATTATTCGTGACGCGGCCGGTCCCGCCGGTAAAAAAGCGGAACAAGTGTTCGACGACGCGGCCAGCTATGTTGGCTCGGCAGCGAAGATGGCCGGCCAGGGGATGAAAGCAACGCGCGCCACCGCGGCGGCGACTGCCGGAGTCGTCAAAGCCAAAGATTGGATCAAAGAAAATCCCGGCAAAGCAGCGGTCGTAACTGCTTCACTGGTCCTGGGCATTCGCGCGGGCGCAGCGTTTCCGGGTCTCGATGTAGTTTTGCTCGGCACGCATCCGCACTGGCTGACGCATTCGGCTCTGCCTGTCTGGGGATTGAAAAAAGCGAGCGAGAAATTTGATGAGTATTTGAAGAAGCAGGAATCCCGCATCGCCGCCGGCGAATTAGATGAAGCCGAGCGCGAGCGTGTCGAGTTTCAACGTAAGATGGCCAAGTACGTCGGCGCGCCGCTGCTCGGCGCATTCAGTTGCGCGATGGGCGCTACGATGTTCGCGCAAATCATTAATCCGGTGGGCATCACCGGGGCGCCGATCAGTTGGATTCTGGGCAGCAACCCGTTTCTCGACGGCGTGTGGCTGTTTGCCAACGGCGTAATCTGTTTTCATCAGGGCTACAAGTTCTTCATGATTGCGCTGGCGGACCAGGAAGAAGTGAATCGGATGGTGCGCGAGATTAAAGGATTGCTGCCTGCTTAGATCTTTCGTCCGCGTCGTTCTCAGGCGCTGAATCCTCTTCGCTTTTAATCTCTGGTGCGGAAACCGATCTGGTCTATGTCCGCAGAAATACTTCCACAACCTTGGTAGTGTCTTAATTTGCATTTGACGTGATGGAATCACTACCGGGAGCGGTAGCGATCGGGCCCGCTGATAGCAAGAATCCAGTTTGCCAGGATGTTACCCGGTCGCTACCGCTCCCGGTACTGACCTCATCCTCAAATCAAGACACTACTTCGCTTTCCGTCGAACTGACATTAACCCACGAAACCTCTATAATTCCCTTTAGACAAATTCCCCTGAACCCTCGGATGATTTTGAAACGGAGCTATCACTATGTCCGGCGAATCGCTTGAACGTTATTTCCGCATGATTCGTGATGACCGCCAGAGCCGGCCCTCCGGTCGCTTGTGGTGTCCCGCGGCAGACGTGTATCGCAGCAAAGATGGCTGGATCGTCAAAGTCGATCTGGCGGGCATCAAACCTGCCGACATAGAAATCACTCTCGATGACGACGTGTTGCGCATCAGCGGTTCACGCCGTGACGGCACCTGCGGCGAAGGCGTGTCGCATTACCAGCTTGAGATTACCTACAGCCGGTTTGAAAAAATGATCAAGTTCCCCCGCTCGATCGAACATGCCTCAATCGAACGTGACTATCGTGACGGCCTGTTGATTGTGCGGCTGCACGAAGAACAGGCGAAAGCCGCGGGAAGATAAGACGATCAGTCGCACATTTCATTTTCATGGCTGAAAAAAAATCGAACAAACCCGAAGCGAGCGCACCTGTTAAGAAACCGGACGTGCCTTTTGTCATCCCGGTCTTGCCGTTGCAGAACACTACGCTGTTTCCCGAAACGATGGTGCCACTGTCGGTGGGCCGCCCCGGATCGATGGCCGCAGTCGAAGCCGCGCTCGCGGGAGAAGAGAAGCTCATCGCATGCATCAGTGTGCGGCCGGAACGAGTTTCAGAAGGCGACGCCAAACCCGAAGATCTCTATGAAGTAGGAACGCTGGTCCAGATCAAGCGCATGGAGCGCGTGGAAGAAACGTTGCACTTGATCGTCCAGGGAATCGATCGCATTGAGGTGATGGCCTGGGAACAAACCGAACCACACCTGCGCGCGCGCGTACGCGTGCTGCCCGAACTCGAACTGAAAGACAAAGAAAAGGTTGAAGCCACCAAACGCAACGTGCAATCGCTGATTCAGCAGGCCCTGGCTTATCTGCCGCAAGTCCCGCCGGAGGTTCGGTTGCTGGTCCTCGGCGCGGACGATCCGGTCCGGCTCGCTTATTTTCTTGGCTCGATTCTTAGTCTCGGCGTTGAGAAAGAGCAGCAGATGCTCGAAGCCAACAGCGTCGACGACCTGGTCCATCTCGCTCACGATTTCCTGGCCCGCGAAGTTGAAATCATTCGGCTGCGTTCGAAGATTGCCAGCGAAGCGCAAACTGAAATGGACAAGGCGCAACGTGATTACATTTTGCGTCAACAGATGAAAGCTATTCAGAAAGAGCTGGGCGAGGACGAGAGTGGCGAAGAAGCGGAATCCGGCCAGTTGCGCGAGCGCCTCGCGAAAGCCGATCTGCCCGACGATGTGCGCAAAGAGGCTGAACGCGAGTTAAGCCGGATGGAAAAACTTCCATCGATGGCGCCCGACTATCACGTCATCCGCACCTACCTCGATTTCATTCTCGAGTTGCCATGGAAGAAATCTTCAGCGGACATGCTTGACCTTAACGAGGCGCAGAAGGTCCTCGACGAAGATCACTACGACATCAAGGACGTGAAAGAACGCATCCTGGAATTCCTCGCCGTGATCAAACTGCGGCCGGATGCAAAGAGCCCGATTCTTTGTTTTGTCGGCGCTCCCGGTGTGGGCAAGACTTCGCTGGGCCGTTCGATTGCGCGCGCGATGGGACGAAAGTTCGAGCGCTTGAGTCTCGGTGGCGTCCGCGACGAAGCGGAGTTGCGTGGCCATCGCCGCACCTATGTGGGCGCAATGCCTGGCCGCATCATTCAATCGATTCGCCGCGCGGGCGTGAACAATCCGGTGATGATGCTGGATGAGATCGACAAGCTCGGCGCCGACTATCGCGGCGATCCGGCGGCCGCACTGCTGGAGATTCTCGATCCGGAACAGAACAATAGTTTTACCGATCATTATCTGGATTTGCCGTTCGATCTTTCGAAAGTTCTCTTCATCGCGACCGCGAATCAGCTGGGGCCGATCCCGCCGCCGTTGCGCGATCGCATGGACATTATCGGGCTCGCCGGGTACAGCGATCGCGAAAAACTCGAAATTGCCAAGCGCTATCTGGTGCCACGCCAGGTCCGCGAGAACGGATTGACGCCTGAGCAACTTGAACTCAAGGATGAGGCCATTGGTTTGATCACCATGCGTTACACGCGCGAAGCCGGCGTTCGCCAGCTCGAACGGACCGTTGGACGCATCGCGCGTAAAGTGGCGCTGAAGATCGCCCAGGGCCAGAGCGAGAAAGTAATCATTGACGCTGATGTCGTCCACGATTTTCTCGGCTCGCCAAAGTTTTATCCGGAAGAAGCACGCAAAGAATTGCCGGCCGGAGTTGCTACCGGAATGGCCGTGACTGAGATGGGCGGCGAGATTCTTTTCATCGAAGCGAACCTGCTGCCCGGCGGCCAGGGCTTTACGATCACGGGCCAGCTCGGCGAAGTGATGCAGGAATCGGCGCGGGCCGCGCAGTCTTATCTGTGGTCACATGCCCAGGACTTCGGCATCGATCCGTCGATGTTCAGGAATTACGGTGTGCACCTGCACGTGCCCGCGGGCGCGATTCCCAAGGATGGACCAAGCGCCGGCGTGACGATCACCGCCGCGCTCGCATCGCTTTACACCGGCCGGCGCGTGCGCCCCGATACGGCGATGACGGGTGAAATAACTCTCTCAGGTCTGGTGTTTCCGGTGGGCGGGATCAAAGAAAAAGTTTTGGCGGCGCATCGCGCGGGCATTCATCGAATCGTCTTGCCGGCACGTAACGAAGCCGACCTCGAAGACATTCCGGAAGACGTACGGCATGAGCTAAACATCAAACTGATCACCCGCATCAACGAAGTTGTTGAGGCAGCGTTAGAGACTGTCGTTGCCAATCCGCCTCCACCGGTGCCGGAAGAACTGATACGTCGACGGCTGCCTGAGCCGGACATTTCAGGCCAACCTCTGATCGCGAAGTCGAAATAAGCCGGCGCTGATGCGCTCTCATTTCCAACTTTGTGGAACTAAGCTGCTTGTCGCAGGTTAACATCCACAGCAACACTCTCCCGGACTCAACAAAGGTTCTATCAATTGAATGTACAAAGGAGTCGTGTGACATGAATCCAAGTCGCTCACTGGTTTTCTCGCTGCTAATCATCACCGCGTCGTGCTTTTCAATCAATGCGCAGCGCCGCTTCGAACGTCTGCCGGCGCCGCGCGATCCGCAGTTCTACGAGCCGCGCAACAAGCTCGAAGATTTTGAAGGCCGCGCGGAAACCCTGCTGATCAAGGGCCGCCACTGGGTCGGAACCGTGCAAGGGCAGGGCGGATCCGCGCGCGTCGAAGCGACTGAGATTCGCGACCCGATAGCCGCGACAACTGTTTCGGGTGTAGTCATCACGATTGTGGCTAACGGCGGACCTCAGGGAGAGATTCGGTCGTTAATCGACTACGATGAAATCGATGCGCTGTTGAAGGCAATGGATACGGCGCTGAAAGCCGGCGACGGGATTTCGCGGCTCTCGCACTTTGAGGTGCGCTACCGGACCAAGGGCGATTTTGAGATCATGGTGTTTAAGCAAATTGAAAACAACGCGATCGCCGCCGCCATCGAAGGCGGTTTCTTCGATCGATCGCGTCTGTACCTGACCATTGACGATCTTACAAAATTGCGCTGGATGATTTCGCAGGCGAAAGACCAATTGGACCAGACGAAGTAAAGCGATAAAGATGTGCGGTCCGAAGGACCGTTATTAAATAGCCGCGGTCGTAAGACCGCGGTTGAGTGAAGGAATAGGGATCGAGCGCCGAAGGCGCGGCATTGATTCGCCCATAACAGTTTAAAGAGAATGCCGGCCCTGCGGGCCTCAATTGCTCGTAATATACTTTGATCCACGGCCTTACGGCCGCGGCTACTAAATGCCGCGCCTGCGGCGCTGGTACCTAAGCCGCGGCAGTGGCTGCACCGCGCTGCTTCTGGGACAAAGCGATTATCAAATCAGCAATGTCGTCGAGCGGTTGCAGGCTGGTGTCGATTGAGAGGTTGTAATTCTTGGCGCAGGTCCAATCGTGGGAAGTCATCTCGTTAAAATAAATCTCGCGCGTGCGGTCTGATTCAGTAATCAAGGCGCGCGCTTTCTCTTCCGTTAGATCTTTATAAATGCTCCTGATTCGCTTTACGCGAAAACTCTTCGGGGCATGACAGAAAACACTGAACATGCCGCGATGACGCGGCAGCATAAAAACTCCCGCCCAACCCACAACCACGCAATCTTCCTGACTCGCGATTCGTTTCAGGATTTGGGTCTGCTTTTCGAAAAGTTCGCGATCCGAAAAATTTCCGAGCGGCGGCGGATTGTAGGGCGCCTCCGGAACGCCAAACGATAAGCCGCCGAGGACCCGCTCCCAGAACGAAGTAACTCGCTCAGAACGCGCGGCGATGGTTTCTTCATCACAACCGAATTCTTGCGCCGCCAGGTGCAGCACTTCACGATCGATATATTTCAAACCCAGGCGTTTGGCAATTAGCTGACCGATGTACGAGCCGCCGGCTCCCATCTGCCGCGAAATTGTGATGGTTGTTTTAATCATTGATTCATTTCATTCATTCGTCAATGAGTCAATCGATCAATGACTCAATATCTATGCGACGGCATGCCGATATGAATGTGCGGTCCGGTCGCTACGCCGGGGATTGCGGTGCGAAACGCCGAGAAGGGAATGCCGTTGCTTTGCAAGAAGTTTATTAGTGCCACCCCTTCGGCCCCATCCGGATTCAGCGAAATGTCCATCGCATTATGATGATCGAGCCGCCATTGATTGTGAATCGCCCCTTGTCCAAACACCGCGATCGGTAATGGCCGTTTGAAAGCCTGCTGAAAGAAGACCTCGATCTTGCCGGCTTGCGACAAAGACCACGCGCCGACGCCATTATAACGAATGAATGACGTGGTTCTAATCAGCGAACCCCTGCGAATGGGGCCCAGTTTCGCGATCTGCTTTTCGCCTTCGACCTCGACCAGCACCTGCGCGATCTGCGTGTCGGCGGCATTGATTTGTTGTTGTGCTTCGCTGACCTTCAAACCTGCGTTCGTTACCGCAAGCTCGGCCTTTTCCAGATCAATCCGGGCAATCAAACCCGCGTCAAAAAGTTTCTGCGTCTGATCGCGTTTCTGCTCAGCCTTCTTCACCGTCTCCTGATACAGCGCGAGTAACTTCTGCAGACCCGCTTTGTAGTCTTTCGTTGCTTTGATGTACTCGTCATGCAGCTTTGATAGTTCATCAACCTGTTGAGCGGGAGCTGTCTTGGCAGGCGGCGGGGAAGTCTTCTTTCTCTGAGCCTCTGCGATGCTCCCGAACATCGGAGCCACGCAGAATGCGAGCAAGACGTCTCTCACAATTGTCATCACTAACCGCATCGCAGCCTTTCACGTGTCAATGCATTGCCACCGGGCCTGGCTTCTTCTTCACTCGTTCAAACAAAAGCGCTGCCGGGACGCACAGCACACATAGAAACGACAGCACGCGAAAGATGTCAATGTACGACAGCAGTGTTGCCTGACGCACCAGGATTCCATAGATGCCGGCGTAAGCTTGTTGCGTGGCCACGCCCGCGCCACCGCGCGCCGCCATTTGTCCGAGGCGCTGCTGAAACGCCGGATCGTACGGGGTGAGATGAGCGACCATTGCCGCCTGATGCACCTGGGCGCCGCGCGCCAGTAACGTCGTCACAGTTGCGATGCCGACACTGCCGCCGGTATTGCGCATCAGGTTGAAGACACCGGACGCATTTCCCATCTGCTCGTTGCTGAGCGTGCCGAGGGCCATCGTCGTCAGCGGCACAAAAATAAATCCCATCGCAAAGCCGCTGATGACGTTGGGCCAGACGATGCTGCTAATCGAAATCTCCAGATTGATCTTGCTAAACAGATAAATCGAATACGCCAGCACTGTAAATCCGAACATCACCAGATAGCGTCCGCGAATTCTATTGATCAAGCGCCCCACAACGAGCATCGAAGTGATCGCGCCCAAGCCGCGCGGACTGACAGCCAGGCCGCTGTCGACCGCCGGATATCCCATTAGGGTTTGCAGGAACAAAGGCAGCAGCGCGATCGTCCCGTAAAGCACGATGCCCATGCAGATCATCAACGAGGTGCCGACCGCAAAATTGCGATTAAGCATTACGCGCAGATCGACGATCGGCTCCTTCGATCTCAGTTCCCAAATCACAAACGCGATCGCTGCAGTCACCGACAGGATTACGAGCCAGGTGATAAAGCTGGACGCAAACCACTCTTCTTCCTGACCCTTGTCCAGGACCAATTGCATCGTTCCCAGCCCGAGCGCCATCAATCCAAAGCCGAGATAATCAATGCGGCCGGGACGCTGGTCGCGGATATAGGGCGGGTCTTCGACAAACATGTTCGCCATGAAAACCGCGAGAATGCCAATCGGAATGTTGATGTAGAAAATCCACCGCCATGAATAATTATCAGTAATCCAACCGCCGAGCGTTGGGCCGATTATTGGAGCGACGACCACGCCTAATCCGAATACGGCCATCGCTGATCCCCGTTTTTCGCGCGGGAAACTTTCCATCAGGACCGCCTGGGCGATCGGTTGCAGCGCGCCCCCACCCGCGCCTTGCGCGATGCGCGCGACGATCAGCATCCCCAGGCTACCCGCCGCGCCGCACACTGCCGATGACAAAGTAAAGATGGCGATGCAGACAATCAGAAATCGCTTGCGGCCAAAGTATCTTCCCATCCAGCTAGCTGCCGGCAGGATGATCGCGTTTGAGACGAGGTAGCTCGTCAAAACCCAGGTCGCTTCTTCCGGTGTCGCCGATAAGTTGCCGGCAATGTGCGGCAGCGCAACGTTCGCGACCGAAGTGTCCAACACCTCCATGAATGTCGCGAGCATTACCGACGCCGCGATCAACCACGGATTGAACGTCGGGACCCATTCTCGTTGAGTGCCATTAGCCATTAAAGTCAGGAAGAATTATTGGACATTTATGATTGGACATTTGTCATTTGCGAATCTACGACGGGCGGGCAGTCAGTACCATCGGCGTCAGCGGATGGATCGGGTACGCAACGAGGATGTAAAGTCGATGCTTTAACCCACCTGCTGACGCACGTGGTACTGACCTCATCGCAACGTCGCCGGCAGCCAAATTAGCAAATGCCAAATGTCCAATGACCAATGTCAAATAATCTTTCGTCACTTGATCTTCACTTCCGGCACCGCTGACATTCCGGGCGCCAGCAGGTGCTGAGAGTCAATCTGGTTTGGGTCGAAAACGATTTTCACCGGTACCCGCTGCACGACTTTCACATAACTGCCCGTCGCGTTCTCAGGCGGAATCAAACTGAAGCGCGAGCCCGTCCCGGCTTGAATGCTGTCAACGTGCGCCTTGAAGACTTTGTCGGGATAAGCATCGACGGTAACGTCAACAGGTTCGCCCGGGCGAATATTTCCGACCTGGCTCTCTTTGAAATTCGCCGTGACCCAGACGTCGCCCGGCACGACCGCCAGCAGCGGTTGGCCCACCTGTACCAGCGCGCCAACCTCAACCGCTTTGCGCGTGACGCGGCCGGCTTCGGGCGCGTAAATCTTGCTGTAAGAAAGTTGCAGTTCGGCTTCATCAACCGCCGCTTGCAACCGCTGCAGGTTCGCGCCGGCAGAGCTTGCCTGCGCTTCGCTCACGGCCACTTGTTGCGGCGCGGTGTTCGCCTGCTGAAGCTTGCCCAGCGATTCAGTGACCTGCGCACGTGCGGCTCCGACCTGAGATTCGGCACGTTGAGCGTTGGAAGCCTGGGCCGAAGTCGCGGCGCGGGCCTCGGCGATCTGTGCTTCCATAGCAGAGACTTTTTGTTGAGCCGCCTCAACCTGGGCGTTCGCGGTGCGCGCGGTAGCGACCGCTTGATCCAGACGTTGTTTGGAAACTTCGTCCTTATCAAAGAGAGTTTGATAACGCTGCACGTCTGCGTTCGCGCGCACGGCTTCGGCTTGCGCTGCTCCGAGCTGAGCGCGCGCTTGTTGCATGTTTGCTTCAGCCGTGTTGATGCCGGCCGATGATTGCGTCGTGCGGCTGCGCTCTGAGGCCGCGCCGGCGCGCGCTCCGGTGACACCCGAACGCGCCTGCTGCACACCTGCGGCTGCTTGTCGCACACTTGCGCGCGTCGTGGCGCGAGTGAGCGTCACTTGAGTTTGGGCCTGCTTCTGCTGGGCCATGCCCGCATTGAGCGCGGCTTTGGCTTGATCCACTTTCGCCTGGAGATCGCGATCGTCAAGTTCGACGATCAGATCGCCGGCCTTCACAGTTTGATTGTCGCTGACGTAAACCTTGACTACATAGCCCGACACTTTCGGACTTACCTGAACGATGTGTCCGTCGATGAACGCATCGTCGGTCGTTTCGTGCGACCGCGCGTACACCCAATAACGCACGCCAAACAATATCGCCAGCAATAGGATTAGAGCCGCCCCGATGAGAAACGCGGGGCGCCGGTAGAGCGGACGCTTCCGGGCGTGTTCGTGCTCGTCGGTTAATGGTTCGCCGTACTCATCGACGAGCGGGGGGTTCTCTTCAACAGATTCCTGATGAGCGTCCTGCGGCGGTGAATTAGCCGGCTCCTCTGATCGATTATTTGGTTGGTCGGAATTCCCCATTATGGATTCACATGCCCTCGAATTGAATTCGTATAACTCCCTCTCCCTTTGGGAGAGGGCTGGGGTGAGGGTTTAGACGCGTCGCCTATGCCCTCATCCCCGTCCCTTCTCCCAAAGGGAGAAGGGAGAAATCACCATCGAAAGTTTTGGGCCCGCCCCAGCGCTGCCGCGAGATTCAGTCGCGCGCCGTTGTAAACCGCGAGCGCGGTCACTTGATCAAGTCGCGCGTTGGCCAGCGTCGTCTGCGCGGTCACCAGTTCTATGTCGTCGCCGACGCCCGCGCGAAACCGATCGCGGGCCATTTCCAACTCGCGTTCCGCCAGGCTGACCGCCAGGTCAGCAGCGCGCACCGTGTCCGCGGTGGTACGCAATCCCGCGTAAGCAAGACGCACATCTTCTTCGACCTGGCCGCGCACGCTGGCGAGTTGCAGTTGCGCTTGCTGCTCTCTGCTGCTCGCAACTTGAATACGTCCCCGCGTCAGGCCGCCGTTGAAAATCGGCACGTTCAATTGAATTGCGTAACGACGCGTCGGCAATGCCGAGGTGACTGGGGTGATGCCACTGACGCCGTAGTCGCCAAGAAATTCCAGCGACGGCAGTTGCTCTGCCCGGGCGGCGCCGGTTTCCAATTTATTGACGGTTACTTGCGCCTGCGCCGCGCGAACTTCGCCGCGCGTTTCTTCCGCCGTGGCGACGGCGCTTTCGATCGCCGGCAGCGTATCAACGGAAAAGCGCAACGGATCGGTAAGGGTGAGCGGACTTCCCAACGGCAACCCCACAATACGTTGCAGTTGGAGCCGCGCGGCGTCTGAATCTGTTTGCGCGCGCGACAGCCTCACCTGCTCCTGCGCCAGACGTGTTTCGGCGCGCGTCACATCGACGCCGGTCGCGATCCCGGCATCACGCTGATCCTGCGCGAGCTTCAGCAAAGTTTGGCCCAGCGTGACGTTCGCTTGCGCGGCCATGACTGATCGATCCGCACGCATTGTTTCCAGGTAGGCCAGCGCCGTCGCGGTTGCGACTTGCTCGCGCGCGATCCCTTCTTCGAATTGCGCGGCGCGGACTCCGGCGCGGCCCGCCTGATAATTTCGCAGCGCGCTCAAACTGAAAATTGTTTGCTGCAGGCGCGCGCGCGCGTCAAAGTTCTTGAATGGACCAATGAACGTCGAAGTGAATCCCGGAAATCTTCCCGGGGTAAAACCGAGCGCCGCCAGATTCTCAGTTACGCTGGCCTGATAAGCGGAGGCGGAAATGTTTGGCAGCAATCCCGACAGCGCTTCTTTCTGAAAACCGCGCGCTTCGTCCTCATGCGCTTTCGCCAATAACGTCGCCAGGTTGTTATCGAGCGCCAGAGTGATCGCCTGCTCAAGACTCAGGTTCGAAACCGCAGCGCTGGTTTTCGCGGCGCCAGGAACTTGTTGTGCGTTGGTGATCGGCGATGAAGGCATCGGCCTCTGTGGGCTGGTTGTGGCCGGGCGAGTAGCCGGGGTTTGTGCGTCGCCGGTTTGGGACTGTGTGCGGCTCAGCTGGCAAAGTGCGGCCGCTGGGCACAGAAATATCACGAGCAATACGGCGAACCCGTCGGAAAACCGAAGTCTGCACAAAGATCGGTCTCGCAGTCTTTGGGGACAGTTTTCCAAAAATTCAGAGCCACGCCGATTCAAAATATTTGTCCCTTTCTGAGGGTGTTTTGCGTTGAATTCGCCTCGCGAAGCTACGCCTGTTTTGCGCAACGGACGTATTAGTGCAGCGTTACAGGTCAGCCAATTGGTTTTTGAACCAGACAGCAATAGCCAAGCCACAAGGGCGAAGGGGGCGAAACAATTACCAGTACGGGGGTTAAGAGTAGTTTACTGGCAGCAGCGCTAAATCATCAACCGAGCATTTCCATTTGCAGTGGGGCAATTGGGTGTTGGTCCTACTCAACGCAGAGCGGGGCACTAGCCCGATGCCAGCAAGTTTTTTACTTCTCGTCCGGCGGGACGGCCTTACTGTTTCGGTTCAGAAATCGATCGAACCAGTAAAGTTGCCAATTCAAACTCTCAACCAGATGCTTCGGCTCGCCCGTACGCGTCAGGTTGTGGTTCTCGCGAGGGAAGAAAACAATTTCGGTGGTGACGCCAAAGTGTTTGAGCGCGCGAAACCACTGTTCGCCTTGCTCAATCGGCACGCGATAGTCATTGTCTGAATGGAGAATTAGAGTCGGCGTCTTCACCTTATTCGCGTACTTCAAAGGCGAGCGGTCCCAATACAAATCCATCTTCTGAAAAATGTCGCCGCCAAAATCGGAACTGTGACCATAGGCGCCGTCGCGCGTACCATCATCCGAAATAAAGTTCGACACGCTGCGCAACGTCACCGCGGCTTTGAAGCGATCGGTGTGACCGACGATCCAGTTGGTCATGTAGCCGCCATAGCTTCCGCCAGTCACGCCCATCCGATCCTGATCGATCCATGGATATTTTTTCAGCGCTGCGTCCAGACCGTTCATGATATCGACGTAGTCCTTGCCGCCCCACTCGCCCACAATGCCGCGCTCGAACTTCTGGCCGTAACCGGTCGAGCCACGCGGATTCGTAAACAGCACCGCATAACCTTTGGCGGCGTAAACCTGGAATTCGTGATACCAATCGACACCGTACTGTCCGGCTGGTCCGCCGTGAACACTCAGAACGAGCGGATACTTTTTGCCTGCCTGCCAACCAATGGGTTTGACGAAAAAGCCATCGACGTCCCAATCGTCCGCACTCTTATAAGTTAAGCGCTCGACATCCGCGAACTGAATTTGCTTCCACAATGTCTGGTTGAGACTGGTCAGTTTGCGTTCATTCTTTCCATTAAGATCAGCAAGATAGAGATCGTCGAGATGCTTAAAGTCATTGGCGAGATAAACCATCTTGCCGTTGCGAAAATCAAAGTCGACGCTACGAACCGCGCGCGCGCCGGTCGTTACTTGCGCGACAGATTTCGTTGGCACGTCGACGCGAAAGAGCTGGTTCTCGCCTTTGACTCCGGTCTCAAAATAGAGCGCCTTGCCATCCTCCGACCATTCCAGCCCACCGGGAATTAGATCAAGTCCATTGGCGGCCAGCACTGATGCGGCTCCACCCGTTGCCGGCACCAGCCAAATCTTCGGATGATCGCGTTCGTGGACTTCGCCGGTGAAGGCGATCCATTTGCCGTCCGGTGACCAGCGCGGCTGATTATCGGCCTCTTCGTGATCGGAAATCTTTGTCAGCGTCCCAGTTCCGTCGGCATGCATCACCCACACATCGCTGTTGCGATTCTCTTCATATTCCTTGCCGGTGCGGTTTGACACGAAAGCGATGCGGGTCCCGTCAGGCGACCATTGCGGATCGCTATCGTTCCAATCATTGCCTTCGGTGATCTGCCTGGCGTTGCCGCTCTTGATATCGACGACCCAAAAGTGTGTGCGGCGATCGTCGAACCAACCAGTGTCATTGAATTTGTAGGAACTGTTCTGGTAATGACGGACGTCACTGCGATCCCTGGCATCACCGGTGCGACTATCACTTGGCCCAATGCGACTAACGATAACGAGGCGAGTTCCATCAGGCGACCAGCGAAAGAGACTGACGCCATTCTTTAGATTAGTAAGTCGTTTGGCTTCGCCACCATTCATCGAGAGCAGATAAACCTGATTGCGCGGTTGCTCGGCGGGCGCTGACCCAGCCGCTGGGGCCGGAGTGTTTTCGGCAGGTCGTGACGAAAGAAACGCGAGCGATTTTCCGTCCGGGCTCCAGCGCGGCGAGTTCGCGGATTGCGGCGAGGTAGTGAATTGCCACGGCGCACGACTGCCATCGGTCGCGACCATCCAGATCGAAGAGTTGCGCCGGTTCTGGGCCCGATCGATTTTCGTCACTACGTAAGCTGCCAACTTACCGTCGGGTGAAAGATTGGGATCGCTCGCGAACTCGAAGGAAAAATAGTCTTCGGGCGTGATGCCGCGCGGTGACTGGGCGCGTACTGAGACGGTCACACAGCAGCAGAGAAGCAGCGTCGCGCTAGACAGAATCCGGAGTTGTGATCTCATTGAATGTCCCTCGTCACATTGGTTGATCATGGACGTCGCTGTCCATCTGAGCGTCGCATGATACATCGCCGAGCCTGAGGCGGCGAAGAACAACGGCTTAAAGGAAGCGATCCTATCCGTTTGGCGAGGCAAAAACTATCCACGAAACAACACGAAATATCACTAACGTGTATGTGCGTTTTCGTTTCGTGTGAATTCGTGGACCAATGCTTTTCTCTGTCGGCGACTGCCACTATCGAAGCATGAGGAGACCGCCGGCGTGATTTGAAGAACGCACGAGCCAAAGCTCAAATCATCAATTCGCACACGAGCATTTCCATTTGCATACGCGGGGTTGCTTTGGAGGTCTTGATCGCCAGGTCTGTTGCCGCGATGCGCTGTATCATGCCGGCCATCGTCTTTGAATCGATCCGGCTTAACATAGAAAGATAAGCGCGCTGTTTGAATGAAGGCACGCGCACCTCGCTGAAGATTTCATTCGGCGATGCACCACGCGCCAGTAGTTCTTTCGCCAGAGACATCCGCCGAAATGTTCCGGCGATTACGCCAGTGAGCAATACCGGCTCAGCTCCGTCATCCAGAAACTCGCGCAGAACCTTCAATGCTGTGCGGCGATCGCGCGAAACGATGCTGTCAGTCAGGTCCCAATTCATGTGTTCTCGTGATCGCTTGACCAATCGATCGACCAGGTCGACGGTGATGCGACCCGACGGTAAAGCAGCCGTCGCCAACTTATTCAGTTCGTTGGTGAGCGTCAGCAGATCGTTCGCCATGTCAGTCAAACGACTCATTGCCTGCGGCTCTATTTCCGCGTTGAGAGTCTTCAGGTGCGACTTGATCCACGACGGAAGTTCATTAGGCTTGAGCGGTTGAAATTCAAACGCCGCTCCGGCGAGCAGTTTCTTGCCGAACTTTTTTCGCTTATCAACGTCGTCGCCGATGAAGATGACAACAGACGTTTCCACAGGTCGCTCAAGATACTTGAGCACAAATTCTTCGTCCGCTTCGCGCAGCTTTGCGAAGTTTCGCAGGCGAATGACCCGCCGGCCGGACATCATCGGAAGCTGTTCAGCTACGGCGATTGCGTCGCGAACATCATTAGTTAACAGGTTGAATGAAGAATCGTTGAATTCGCGCAGCAACGTTCCGGCGAGAGCGGTCTCGGTGATTAGACGTATCGCCTGATCGCGCAGATAAACTTCACTGCCGCAGAGAAAATAGACAGACTCGATCTGGCCCTGCTTGAGCGCTTGTTCGAGATCTTTGCGAGTGCGAACGGGCATGTTGCTTATCTTGTTCCCTCTCCCTCTGGGAGAGGGTTAGGGTGAGGGTTTAGCGAGGCGACGAGTTATTGGACTTTCGTTCCTTCCACGTTGCGTCAACTCAAAGAAAAAAAGTATTCGTTAGTTACTTCGCCAGGGCCCTCACCCCGGCCCTCTCCCAAAGGGAGAGGGTTCACAATCACTTATCTTCCTTAACTCCAAAACCATTTATCAGTGTCGAAACGATCGATTCGGCAAAGCTGCGCGCGATGCGCATCACGGCTGGATCTTCTTCATTAAAGAAGTTTCGGGGGTCGTTAGCGAATTCAAACTCGCCGCGAAAGATAAAATTCTGGTTGTCGTACAGCACGCGATTGTCGTGCTGATCGCGCACCGTAACGGCGGCGGTGACGGTGACTTCAAAAATACGAGCGCGCCCTTTGTCGTCGAGCAGCACACCGGAAAAACCAAAACTTTTCACCACGCCGTCAATTACCGCGTCCGCGCCTTCGCGCTCGCTCTGGACGCGGATCCCGTGGCCGCGGTGAATCAATTCATTCATCACCGCTTCGGTAAAGCGATGCTCGATCTTGAATCGCAGCGCGTTGTTCTGGAACGCCGGCACCGCCACGGTCTTGATATGCGGCGGCAACTGGCTCTTAGTCACCGGTTTGTAACATTCGGTGAAACCGGAAACTGCCAGAAGAATGATTGAAAAGGAAGTTAAGCGAAGAAATGGGCGCATCAGAGGTCTTTTGTCTTTCGCAACCAGGCAGCGGCGATTGTCGCGCAAAGAACGTAATGTCGCAAGTACCGCTCGGAGCGGCGCCAGAAACATTCTTGATTACATCGATACTGAGCGTATTATCTGCAAGTCGAATTATCGAAAGGCCGCCCATGTCGACCAATTTTGAAGGTCTCAAGGATCTCGCTTCTGCGATAGAGTCTATCGTGATCGCGCTTGGTGTACTCATTGGTGGCGGCTGGGCGCTTTTCAGATTTCGGGCACTAAAGGACGTCGCTAAAGCGAGAGCCGAACTGGAAAAGGCCACGCGCGAATTACGTGAACATGGAAACTTAACGATAGAGATGCGGGCTTTGCAATTCGAGATCGAAACCGACTCTAAACGATTCATAAGCATCTCATTAACAATAACGAATGTCGGCAACCGAACCGAAGTTATTCGATGGGCGGATTCGAAGATCAGTGGCGCTCGAGTAACTTGCTCCAATGAGAATGAGATAGAATTGGGAGCCGCGATTCAATCCAGGCAGAGATCGCTTTACATGAACATTCTGGGATCCACGATCGATCCTGGTAATAGCGAAATACAGGCGTTTCTGATTCCTATCGACGATCCGGGTTTGTATTTCCTGGAAGCCTACATCAGCGGCTCTCCGGAAGAAACGGCGGCGAGTAAGGAGAAGGCTCGCCTCGCCGGTTTGAGTCCGGATGAAGCGAACATCGCGGTTTGGAGCGCGACGACGTACTTCAACGTCGAAAGTCAGCCACGACAACGTAACTTCAGGCACGGAATCGGCAAGGTAAGAGTCAAGCGTGCTGACAAGAAACATGAGGAGAAGGGAGAAGAATCTTGACGGCCCCAATTCCGATTGGCCCAACCTTAAACCAAATTGGTCAGATCTTCGTCAACGTCAAGGATCTCGATCGCGCTATCGCGTTTTATCGGGACATTCTGGGAATGACGTTTCTGTTTCAGGCGCCGCCGAATATGGCTTTCTTTGATTGCGGCGGCATTCGCATAATGTTGGGAATCGCGGACCGGCCGGATCTGGATCACCCGGCTTCGATCATCTACTACAAAGTCGAAGACATCGAACGCATTTATGAAACCTTCAAGACGCGCGGCGTTGAGTTCATCGTCAAACCGCACCTCGTGGCGCCGATGCCTACCTATGATCTATGGCTCGCCGACTTCAAAGATTCCGAGGGCAACTTTCTGGCGCTGATGAGTGAAGTGGCGCGCGAAGTTGCTTGATCTAATCTCCCTTAAGAGGGGATAGACAGGATTTACAGAATCGACAAGATTCAAAAACGTAGCCAAAGTGAAAAATGAGCGATTGGTTTTTCCTCTTGTGAATCCTGTTAATCCTGTCAATGAAAAACCTATCAAAGCTAATTGCGCAGCTGGCTAAGTTTTACGGCCAGCCGAAGCCACTCCTCACAACTGATCCGTTTGAACTGATCCTGTTCGAGAGTGTCGCGTATCTCGTGAGTGACGAGCGGCGCGCGGAAGCTTTCGCGCTGCTTCGCGAAACTGTCGGGACAAAGCCGCATCAGATCCTGGCCGCTGCGAACAGTGCACTCTTAAGAGTTGCCGAGCTTGGCGGCATGCAACCGGAAAAACGGGCCGCGCGTTTGCGTGAGATTGCCCTGATTGCCATGAATGAGTTCGGCGGCGACTTAAGCGAGGCTTTGCAGCTGCCGTTTCCGAAAGCGAAAAAGGCCCTGCAGAGATTTCCCAGCATCGGCGAACCCAGCGCAGAGAAGTTTCTTCTGTTCACGCGTTCTTATCCGGTGCTTGGCCTCGACTCAAACGGTTTGCGCGTGTTGCTGCGTTTAGGCTTCGGCGAAGAGAAGAAGAATTACTCCGCGTCGTATCGATCGGTCCAAAAAGCGATCAACGATCAAATAAGTGATGATTATGATGAGCTGATTGATGCGCACCTGCTGCTGCGACAACATGGAAAAGAGTTGTGCAAGACGAATCGGCCGCTGTGTGAGAAGTGTCCGGTAGGGAAGAGCTGCGCTTACAACATAAACGAAACGATTCACCACAGAGGAAACAGAGAAGAATAAGTAGGGAGATTGAAAGCTGATTTCTCAGATGCTCTAATCCTTTGTGAGCCTCTGTGTCCTCTGTGGTTAGATGTTTTCTTGAGCGCTGGTCATTCTCTCCACCACCAAACTGAATCCCATAATCAAATAAAAAATCATCACGACTTCTGAATCGCCCCAGTTGTAATGGACGACGCCACTGGTCATGAAACCGAGCAGTCCGCCCAACGCGCCTAAAACGATTCCTCTTTCAATCCAATCTTCGTTCGCCACGCGGCGTCGCGTCCGCCACAACATCGAAGCATAGGTGCCCAGCAGAATCAGCCACGCGATCAGCGCCGGCACGCCGCGTTCGAGCGCAATCTCCAGGTAATCGGAATGCATGTGGCCCATCGGGAGCTTGCCCCCTTCGAACAAATCCCATTCGCGCCAATGCGCCTTGATTGAATCCATGCCGACACCAACTGCAAGATGCCGGGGATTACTCACCAGCAGATGAAATCCTTCGTGCCAGATCTTCTGACGCCAGGCAATCGAGTCATCCTTCTTGTCGAAGAAGCCGACATTACGTTTCTGATGCAGGAAAAAGAGACCGGCCAGGACGACCGGAATTGCGCAGGCCGCGATTACGATCAACGCGCGACGACTGAGACCCAGTGCCGCGATCAGAAGTGCGGACAAAAGAAACGAAAGCCATGAAGCGCGCGTTACTGAAAGCAGAAGCGCGCCGGCTATTCCGGCAAACGCGATGCCCAGCCACAATCCGTTACGATTTCGCTTGCGCGGCAGCGCAACAAACAAACCGAGTGTTAAGGATCCGATTAGTTGCAAACTTTCTGAATAGGTCGTCCAGTGATTATAGAACCCGGTTGCGCGCCGATCGCGCCCGTACGACCAGCGCTGAATTCCCAACCGCTCTTCAGCCGTCGCCCCCGGCAATAAATGGCCGCGCGGAACCTGAAGCGTCGAGATCCATTCAACCCGATAAATCTGAAGCTGGGCCGGTTCCTTCTGTCCCGACTGATCAAGGGCCTGGATCAAGTCATCAAGGCTGCGAATCGAGCGGCCGTCGACTTGTTCGATCGTATCGCCATCAACGATTGGTATCGATTGATTTTGGGCTCGCGATTCAAGCCGCGCTTCCCGCAGCGGGCTCTTCTCGTTGACGCCGTAAACTTTTACGCCGCGTCCAATCGCGAGTTGGCCAAATGTGTAAGCTACATTCACCATCGTCGCCGCTATCAAAACGATTGTGAGGAACCGCAGAATCTTCTTTGACGAAATGTTTTCAGCAAATAAATAGACAATGGTAAATAAGGATGCGGCGCGCATTTTGCCGACCGAAACTGTCGGCTCGTAGGAAAGAAATGAGGAGATCCCGCTCAGCAGGAAGAACGCGAACATCGGATAGTCGATCGGTGTGCGGTCGAGCCGCGGGCGCGGGAAAACCAAAAATCGCAGCACCCAGAACAGCAATCCCAGCATCCATGCCGTCTGCGCCGCGGCGATTGAGTTTGGGGCCGCGATGACGAACAGAAACATCATCGCGAGAATTGCGCGCTCGAGCCATATGCCGAGTGGTCCCGGTTTTATTTCGCGTTTCGTATTAATTGTTTCTCTGTGTCCTCTGTGGTTAATTTCGTTTAGAATCCCGAAGCTCCGATTATATTCGACTATCTGGCGGAAACACATGCGACGATCGATTCTGTTTATTCTCCTCTTGCTGCTCACCTCACTTGCGGCGCGCGCGCAGGTAAAACCTGTCGCTGAATACATCGAGCAAGTGCAGGCGCTCGCAAATCGCGCGGACCTCAAAGCCGCTAACGATTACCTCGATCGCAATCACGAAAGTATCCTGCGCGAATGGATTGCGATTACCGAGATCAATGCGCCTTCGGGCCAGGAGCAGCCGCGCGCGAAATACATCGAAAGCCTGCTGCGAAAATATCGTCTCGACGACATCCACTACGACTCCGCCGGCAATCTGATCGCGGTGCGCAAAGGAACGGGTGGCGGTCCGGTAATCGTCTTTGACGCCCATATGGACACGGTGTTCCAGCCGGGCTTGCAAATTAAGGCAACGGTCCGCGACGGCAAAGTTTACGCGCCGGGTATTGGCGACGACACTCGCAACGTCGAGGCGCTGCTGGCGACGATGCGCGCGCTGAACGAAGCGAAGATCAAGACGAAGGGTGATCTGGTTTTTGTGTTCACAGTCGAAGAAGAGACGACCTTCAAAGGCGTGAAGACCTTCGTCGATCAGAACAAAGGAAAGATCGATCAGTACATCGCCCTCGACGGTGGTTACGAGGGATTCACTTACGCGGGCATCGGCATCAATTGGTATCGCCATCACTTCATTGGCCCAGGCGGTCACACGCGCTCGCGCACGCCACCATACTCGGCGACGCTGCCGCTGGCCCATGCCATCGAGCGAATTTATCAATTGACCGTGCCGACTAATCCTTCTTCGAATTTGAACATCGGCATGCTGGGCGGCTCGGACGTGGTGAATGCGAAAGCCGCGGACGCCTGGTTCACCGTCGATCTGCGTTCGACTTCGAATGAAGTCATCGCCGATCTCGAAAAGCAAATCAAAACCATTTTGGATGAAGAGGCCGCGCGCGCAGGCATGACTGTTAAGACCGATGTGATCTCGGCATCGCCGGCAGCGTCAATTCCCGGACATCGTGATTCTTATCTCGTGCGCATGTCCGAAGCCGTGCATCGCGTGATGGGTTTCGATCCACCGATCACGAACGCCGGATCGAACAACTCGAGCGCCGCGCTGCTCGCCGGTATTTCTTCGATCTCGACCGGCTCTGGCCCATGCGACGGCTCGCACAGCCTGGCCGAGAATTGCGAAATCGAACCGTTTTACAAAGGGATTAAGAAGATAGTGTTGATGGAGGTGGCGCTAGCGGGGGTCGAGTAAGACGATCCACGAACCCACACTAAACGTTTTTTTCGTGCCGATTTCGTGTGACTTCGTGGATCGCTCTTGGTGGGGGAAAGACAACACGAAACCAATATAGGGCACTACTCTTCAGTCCCGTAGGGACGAAATGTCTATAGAAACAAAGTTGTCTTTGATAACCAGGAGCCCATTCATGGGCGACATAATATTCCGCTCCTAAAGGAGCTTTGGATTTTCTTTACTCCCGGAGTTCTATAAATATTTCGCCGCTACGCGGCGAATGAAAGCGCCCTCCCTCACGGTCGGGCTACTGCCCCGCCTTTGTCACGACGACCGAAGAAAACAAAATGAGCCCGACATTGCGATCGGGCTCACGTTCAGAGTGGCACGGGCGTCTCGCCCGTGAATCACGCGCAGGATGCGCGTGCCACAGAAATATCAATACCCAGCGTATCCATCCGCGTAACCATTTTCGAAACCTTCGCGATAGTAGCGCCGATACAACTCACGATCGCCGAGCTTCGAGCTGTAATCGGTCGTCGCGTTTCGGTAATCGCTAATGTCGTTGTAGTTTCGACGGCGTCTTTGGCGGGCGTCGTCACGGCCGTACTTGTTGCCGGCGTTGTAGCCGGCATTCAGAGCGGTCTGCCGTAATTGATACGAGCCGCCGTACTGTCCATAGCGATTCCAATCACGTCCGCGACGATCATTATTATTATTATTATCGCGATTGCGGTCGCGATTGTCCTGGCCGTTGCGGTCGTTCCGATCGTTGCGATCGTTTCGATTGCCGTAGTTGTTCGGGTTCTCGGTGTCGTATCCGCGCTGGAACGCCAGCTGGTAATAACGCCGGTAAAGTTCCCGATCGCCCAAGCGCGAACTATAGTCATGCGTCGCATCGTTGTACGCGCTAAATTCAGTGTAGTTACGATAACGATTGCGACCGCGATCGCTGCGGCCCTCTTTCGTCCCTTCATTATATCCCGCGTTGAGAGCTGTTTCGCGAAGTTGATATGAACCGCCCCAGTTCGGATATCCGTCCCAGCGATTGCGCTGCGCTGCAGCGCTCGACGCCGAAGCGACACCAATTCCAATCAGCACGAGAGAGAGAACAGCGAATTGAGTAACCTTAGCTAGCCTTGTCTCCATATTGCCTCCAGTAGTGTTTTATGTTGATTCGAGCCAGGAGAGTTCACAATCAATCCTAAAGCATGCGTAGCCATTAGGCCAACGATGCCCGACTCTCAAGCGTTGGTTGTCCCAAGAGCATACAAATACATCCCAAATCCAGTGTCTTTGCAATGACAGTGCCACTCCCGAGACAGTCCAGGTGGCATGCTCATCTTGCGCGTGTTTCACGGGCGGGACGGTCGTGCCGCTCTTTAAAGCGGATACAGTAATCACCATGCCCAGGCGTAGGCTTCGGTTCGCGGATCTGTGCCGGCGTTGAGCACGCCTGTTTTCGGATCAATCACAATCCCCGCCAGGGACCCGTCCGACCAGGCCCCGGTGACTTTAAGTTTATGTCCACGCGCGAGCAATTGCTTGCGCACGTCTTCAGGAATGCGAGACTCGACTGATAGATCGCCGGGATACATCGTATGCGGAAAAGGCGAAGCCGGAAACGCGCGCGTCAACCACTTCGGCGATTCGATCGCCTGCTGCACATTCATGCCGAACTCGATCATGTTCAGCAGTGTCTGCATCGTCAGCAGCACCTGCTGATCCGCGCCCGGCGTCCCGAGCACCATGTGCGGTTGACCGTCTTTCATCACCAGGGTGCTTTGCAGAGTGCTGCGCGGCCGTTTGCCCGGGGCGAGCGCATTCGCTTCGCCGGGTTCCAGCGAGTAGTAATCGCCGCGACAGTTAAAGATGAAACCCAGATCACCCATGACGACGCCCGTGCCAAACGCGCTGTGCAAGCTGGGCGTGAAACTGATCATGTTGCGCGCGCTGTCGATGACCGCTATGTAACTCGTATCTCCGTCGTGATCGGCGAAATCGGTGGTCGTGATCTTGACCGGCCGATAAAGCGGCGTCGCATCGCTGGTGAACTTCTCAGCGGTGCCTGGACGGAACGCCAGCGAAGCTGTGTTCTTGTCGATCATCGCGCGCCGTTCGGCCGCATACTCTTTCGACAGCAAACCGGCGAAAGGAATCTTGATGAAGTCCGTGTCGCCGAGATACTTCTCTCGATCGGCCATGGCCAGCTTGGTCGCTTCAACACTGGTGTGAATGTAATCAGCGCTGTTATGGCCCATCGCCTTCAGGTCATAGCCTTCGAGGATTCGCAGAGCAAACAATTCTGCCGGGCCCTGGGTCGCCGAGGCGTTCTTGTAAATCTGATAGCCGCGATAATCGATCGACACGGGCTCTTCGATTTTCGCGGTGTAGTTCGCAAAATCTTCAAAGCGAAACAGCCCGCCGTTCTCTTCTGAGAACTTAGCCATTTCGTGTGCGATGTCGCCTTTATAGAAACGATCGCGGGCAGCCTTCAAAGCTTCATGCCGGCCTTTGCCTTTGTTCTGCGTCTCAGCTTCGACCAATCGCTTGAGGGTGCGCGCGAGGTCGGGATTGCGAAAGATTTCGCCGGCTTGCGGCGCGCGCCCATTGGGTAAATAAACTTTCGCGCTGGTTGGATATTTGCGAATTTTCTGCGTGGTCGCGGCCGCGCGCGCGAATGAATCGCCCACCGGAAATCCATTGTCAGCCAGGTCAATTGCTTCCGACAGCACTTGCGCAAAACTCATCGTGCCCCAGTGGTCGAGCAGGATGTACCAGGCATCGATACAGCCCGGAACAGTTCCCGAAAGCAATGAATCGTTGACCGGCAGCTTGCCGCCGTTATGCTCTTTGTACCACTCAATTGTCGCCAGCTTGGGCGCCGTGCCTTCAGCGTTGATCGAATAGACCTTCTTCGTTTTCGCGTCATACACCAGGAGGGTCGCGTCAGCTCCGATGCCGTTCATGGCACCGTCGACCAGTCCGAGCACGGCCTGGCCGGCAACAATCGCGTCGAAAGCGTTTCCGCCTTTTTCCAAAACGCGTTCCGCGGCGCGCGTGGCTTCGGCTTTCATCGACGCGACCGCGAAGTGCTGGCCGCGCACCACGGGCCGCATGGTCTTATTGGTAACCTCCGGCGATTCCTGTTCCTGTCCCATAGTGATTCCTGTCGTAAGCAGAATCATCACGCCAATGGCGATCATCTTAGTTGCGCGCATAACGAACTCCTTAGCTTTAGAGAGCGGCTGGCTTTGACGTTTTGATCGGCTGAGATGCTAACGCTTGATGAATAAATGAGCAATGCCGGCGCGCTAGCTTCTGCCTTCTCGTTTAGACACCGGACTTGTCCGGCGATTCATGGTCGGAGAAGTCCCGCCCTCTAAACCAGGGAAGGGAAAACTATCAATCGAACTCGCGCTTCGGCGTTTCCTGATCCGCATCGACGCGACCCGCGGCAATCTGCGCGCGCGAATAGTTCTCACCCTTCATCGGCTCGCCGGCAATGCGTCGCAGCATGGCAATCTGTCCGACATGCGTTAGGGCATCGGCAACCGGCCCCTGAAAGAGCCGTTCACAACTCGCCGAAAGATCAGAATCCGACGCCAGGTACTCGTCGAAGCTCTTGAGCGAAGCATGAAAGCGATCGATCTCTTTGCTCCATACAAGCGGTTCAGCGTTATTCCAGGTCTCGTTGCCTTTGGCGATCGACAAAGCCCAGTCGAGCAGATCGCCGATGTGCGCGAGAATCTGCGCCGGGGTGCGCGTCGTCTCGGAAGTCTTGAACGATGCGAATGAATCACTTGCGCCGCGCACGGCTTTCGTACCCCGATAAGCGAGCGTCGCGACCGTGTGCCGCAGCATTTCACGTTTGGTATCTGAATCAGTCATGAAAGCTCCTATCAATCAATACGCATCCTCGCCACGCCACATCACCGGCAGCGTCTGCAAAATAATCTTGATATCCAGCAGCAGCGACCAGTTTTCGATGTAGTACAAATCCATTCGCACCATCTCATCGAACGGCAGACGATTGCGTCCTGACACCTGCCACAACCCGGTGATGCCCGGCTTCATATCGAGCCGCTTGCGATGCCAGAGCTGATAATTCTCAACTTCATACGGAATTGGCGGGCGCGGTCCAACGATGCTCATGTCACCACGCACCACGTTAAAGAGCTGTGGTAATTCATCGAGACTCGTCTTCCGCAGAAGTTTGCCGACGCGCGTGATACGGTCATCCGTGCGCAACTTGAAAACCGGCCGCTCATCATCTCCCAAATTCGAATCAGGCCGGCCGTTAATGTAAGCGCGCTGATACTCGCGATGCGGCGTATCGTCAGAGCCGACCTGCATCGACCGAAACTTGTAGAAAAGAAAAACGCGGCCGTCCATCCCGACCCGTTCCTGTTTGTAGAAAACCGCGCCGCGCGAATCCAGCTTAATAAGCAAGGCGATCAGCAGCCAGAGCGGCGACAGCAACGTGAGCGCGAGGACAGCAATGAAGAGGTCCGAAGCTCGCTTTACAATCCGCGCGCCGCTCGATAGCGGCGAGCGAAACAGCGTGACCATCGGCAGTGAACCGACTTGATCGATCTCAGTTTTGCTGGGCAGGCAATTCAGCAGCGTCGGCGCGATACGAAATTCAACCCCACGGCGGCGGCCCGTCTGAATCATCACGTCGAAGAGTTTTTCGCCGGGAACGTTAGGATCGGAAATAATGACTTCGTTGGCCCTCGATTCACGAATGGCCTGCGGAAGATTTTCAAGATTGCCGACGACGGGAACACCTTCAAAACTGGAGCCCGGAACGATGCCCATTGGTCCATTATCGATAATGCCGATCACTCGATAGCCAAGCTCGGGGCGCGCGCGCATCTCGTGGATGCACACGGCTGCTTCAGCGCCACGACCCACGATCAATGTCGGGATCAAATTGATGCCGCGGCGTCGCACCAGGATTTGCCCCGTGCGCAGAATCATGCGCACCACGCTGATGGTGGCGAACACCAGCACAAAATCCAGCAGAAAGATTCCGCGCGAATAAGAGAAGGTCCGAAAAGTCACGCCGCCGCGATACATAAAAGTTGCCGCGACGATCAGTAACGAACTAATCGCGACCGCCTTAAAGACGCTGGCAACGTCATCGACGAATGAAAACTCGCCTCGCACTCGATAGAGATCGTAATAACGAAGCAGGAGTAAACGAATGGGAATGATCAGCGGCAGCAGCACGGCGTAGGGGGCAAAGTCGCGACTCCAACTAAGTGAGCCACTCGCCGCGCGGTGAATGATTGATTGATAGTGGCGAACGTAGAACGCGGCGACAAAGCAGAAGAATGTGAGCGTTGTATCGCTCAATACCAACGTCAACTTCACCAGCGGCACAAACCAGCGCGGCGCGCGCGCAGGCACGCGCACGGCACTGGCCGTGGTGAAATCTTTGACGAGGGTTTCAGCTTTCATTCGTTATTCCAGAATCAACCTAACCACCTCTTCACGCACACCCGTCGCACCGCGAACATTCAGCCCTGATTTCTTCGCTACGCTCAATCCTTCAATGTCTTCTCGCGAGCTTAGCCGCAGCAATCGTCCTTCGTTGATGAGTTGTTCATCGATGGCCGCCCAACGTCCGGCGTAAATGCTAATCGCCGGCACGCCGAGCGCGGCTGCTTCCCGGTTCATGGTGCCGCCGGCGCTCACTACCAGATCGGCCGCAGCGATTAGGTTTGCGCCATCGAGCGCCTCGCGCGGCATAATCACGCTCGCAAGGTTTCGCGCCTGGTAATCGGCCCGCTGTGCGTCCGATCGCGGAAGTAAAATGACCTTTGTTCCCTCAAAAGAATTCAAGCGCGCAATCAACTCATCGAACAATTCGTTTTCGAACCTATGATACAGCGCTTCGCGAGCCGGCGGACGTGCCAGGACCAGCACATCATCGCTCGCAATATTAAATTTGCGCAACGTTTCGCCGAAGGCGGGATCAGGAACAAAAGCAGCCAGATAAACATCTTCCTTGGTGCCCTCGTATCGCTTTACCTTTCGCAGCGAGGCGCCGTATTTGCGCAACTCGGTCGCGGGGAACGCGCGCGGCACAATTACTTTCGAGGCCAGTCGAAATGCGAGATGGTTTGCCGGCTGATGTTCGTAATCCATCAGCGTTACCGCCTTGATTCCGAGCGCCGCGGCGGCCGCAATTTGCGCGTACGAGTTGTGACTCACCGCCGTGTCGAATCCTCGATCGCGCGCCCATTTGCGCAGTGCCGCCGCACGTCCTACGAGGTTGCCCGCCTTGCCCGTAATCGAGCCTCCGCCGTGCCCGCCGATCACGTGCGCCATCATTCCCGCTTTGGTGGCGAGCTCAACAGTCTGGGCAAAGTCGCGCGCGCTGATTTCGACGGTGTGCCCACGCGCCGTGAATTCAGGAATCAGAGCGTGAAAGAAAGGCACATGCGGAGAGTTGGCCAGATCGATCCAGATATGCATCGATGATCAGGAGGCAGTTCACGGATTTTGCAGTAAATGAGGTCAGTACCGGGAGCGGTAGCGACCGGGTAAACCAACCCGCGCGATCTCGAGCCTGACATACGGTGCGACCCGGTCGCTACCGCTCCCGGTACTGACTTCATCGCCCAACTAAAGTTGGTACTCTAACACCTGTAAAAGCGCGTTACGATCTTCGCATGGTAGCCGTTACCTAATCAGCGGCCACAACCGGATTCCGCAGCGTGCCGAGCTTTTCGATCTTCACTTCAAAGACGTCACCGTCTTTAAAAAGCACGGGCGGTTTGCGAAAGATGCCCACGCCGTCGGGCGTGCCGGTGGCAATGACGTCGCCGGGTTCCAGCGTGATGCCTTGTGACAAATAAGAAACCAGGTAAGCAACCTTGAAAATCATCTTCGAGGTGTTTGACGACTGCATCACCTGGCCGTTCAGCACGCCTTCGATCTTTAATGCTTGCACGTCCTCAATTTCATCGCGCGTGGTGATGAATGGACCAAGGGGTGCGAAGGTGTCGAGGCTCTTGCCGCGCGTCCACTGCCCATCGCCGAATTGCAGGTCGCGCGCGCTGACATCGTCGATGAGCGAATAGCCAAAAATATGATCGAGCGCAGCTTCTTCGCTCACGCGTTTGGCAGTCTCACCAATCACTACTGCCAGCTCAGCTTCGTAATCAACTTGTTCACTGATTGTCGGCAGCACGATTGGCGCGCCGTGCGCGCTCAGTGAATTGGGTAGTTTGTTGAAGAGCAGCGGCGCTTTCGGAAGATCGGCGCCGCCTTCGGCCGCGTGGTCGGCATAGTTGCGACCTATAGCGAGAATCTTACTGGGGTTCACAGCCGGCAAAAACTCGATTGAGTCGAGCGAGTAGCCGACCGTTTGTCCGCGAGTCGATCCTGAAGGAGCACCATCGAAGAGCGCAGCAATTTCTTTCACGCTTGATGTACCGCGCTGAATGACGGCCAGAGTGCTGTTGACTTGTAACAGCCATTCAGCGGGTGTGCCGCCGGCGCTCTTAACCGCTCGCGCCAGTTCCGCAACGTCGCAAACCACATCGTCGCCTATCAACACACCGAGTCTTGGCTGGTCGGAATTTGCAGATTTAAATTGGCAGAGTTTCATAGATGTATCAGGTCTTGAATTTCTCTGTGCCTCTGTGACGCCTCGGTGTCTCTGTGGTGAATGTTTGCTACGCTAATTTCACCACAGAGGCACAAAGAACCACAGCGACACAGAGAGAAGAACATCCACGGGCGATAGAGTTACTGGACCCGCTCGGCTCCATCGGCCGCCGAACAAATATAGACTTCCGGGTGTTTGCCGGTCGCTTGTTCGTAACTGTTCCGGATCGATTGTGTGAATTCATCGACCGCCTGAACCGAAACCAGATTGATCGTACAACCGCCAAAGCCGCCGCCGGTCATGCGCGCGCCAAATACACCTTTGACTTGCTTGGCGAGATCAACCATCACATCAAGCTCTTTACAACTCACTTCGTAATCGTCACGCAGGCTGTCGTGAGATTCGTACATCAGCCTCCCGAAACTCTGCAAATCTCGATCGCGCAAAGCGTCAGCGGCCTTCAGCACGCGATCATTTTCAGTCGTCACGTGCAGGCAGCGCTTGAAAATCACTTCGCCCAGCTCAGCTCTACATCTTTCGACATCCTCCGGAGTCACATCACGCAACGAATTGACGTCTGGCAGATGTTGCGACAGAATGCGCACTCCCTCTTCACACTGGCCGCGGCGCGCATTGTACTCGCTTGAGGCCAACTCGTGCTTGACCATCGTGTTGCAAACGACCAGCTTCACATCATCCGGCACTGCCAACGCGCGAGATTCAAGCGATCGACAGTCGAGCATTACAGCGTGATCTGCTTTGCCAAAGCAAGCAATAAATTGATCCATCAACCCGGTGCGCGCCCCCACGAATTCGTTTTCGGCCTTTTGACAAATTTTCGCCAGCCCCAGCCGGTCAATTTTCGCGCCGGAAATATCCGACAAGGCCAGTCCCGCAGAAACTTCGATCGCCGCCGATGAGCTGAGGCCGGAACCGAGCGGCACCTCGCCGTGAACAAAGAGATTGGCGCCGCAAATATCATGGCCCGCTTCTTTGAGCTTAATCGCGACGCCGAATGGATAATCGCTCCAATGCTTTCGACACCGCGCTGGTGGTTTCGCGAGATCCATCTCTGCCTCTTCTTTAAAGATGTCGGAATGGATCTTGACGACAGAATTGTCCCGCTTCGTGATGGCAACGAATGTTGAAAAATTGATCGCCGCCGGCATCACGAACCCTTCGTTGTAATCGGTGTGCTCGCCAACCAAGTTGACGCGCCCCGGCGCGCGATAAATTCGCGGTTGGCCGCCGTAGAGTTTTTGAAATGCCGCTACTATTTCGTCAATGGTCATCACTGATCGATGGGGCGTTGCCTTTGAGATCAGTTTTTTGAAGGAGCGATGGAATCTTAGCGTTGTCGGATGGCGAGCAGCAAACGGCAGGGCACGATCCGCGAAATCACACGAAGCGTCACGAACGTGAGCCTCTTTCGTGCGACTTCGTGGATCGGGTTTTCATTTAACTATGATCCCGAAGGGCGATTTACTTAAAAGTCGCCCGGACCATTTTGAGCTTGCTCGGGGGGGGCCTTTGGATCGTAAGGAGTGGCGATGTATTTCTTGGCAATTGATTGCGCGTTGTCATAATCGCTGCCGGCGTTTACGGCCTTTTGGTATTCGTTGACGGCCTTGGCGCGATCGCCTTTGGCATCGTACGCATTGCCGCGCTTGATGCGCGCCCACGTATCAATCCAGGCCGGCTTGCTGCTGGCCGCGTCAAGCGCCGCTTGAAAATTATCCAACGCCAACTGCCAGTTCTTCTGTTCGAAATAAACCTGGCCGAGATTGTAGTAAACCCAGGCGTTGTTGCGATCCAGTTTTAGCGCGCCTTCCAATTGCTGCTGCGCTTCGGCGTACTGACCTTCCTTGAACAATTCGATGCCGCGTCGCGCCACGATGGAAATCTTCAGATCGTCAGACATGCGCAGAATCTTGTCGCTCGGATCGACTTCGGCACTAATCGGTTGACCATTCGATTCAAAATCAAAGTCTTCGCTCTTACCCTCCAAATACAGCGTCTTTGTCTGCGAATCGCCTTCGGAATGCAAGGTCACATCGACCGGCATCTGCAGGTTGTCAAAGCTCTGCCGGACAGTGCCGCGGGTGCGGAATTTGCCGGCGCGCGTGCGGATGATCTGATAATCGACACTGAATTCCGGCACGCCCGTGCCTTCAACCCACTGCGCAAAAAAGTAGCGCATGTTCTTGCCCGCGACCTGCGACGTAAGCCGTTCGAAATCGTCAATCGAAGCGCTCTTGTTACGATACTGCTCAAGGAACTTGCGCAGCAGTTGACTGAACTGTTGCTTGCCCATGGTCTCGCGCAACATGCGAAAGACCATCGCGCCTTTATAAAAAACGATTGACTGATAGGCCGCCGATTGATCGTCCAGGGCCGATGGCGCGCGCACGATCGACGAAGTCTGTTCGAAAGTCAGCGCGCGTTCCTGCTCTTCGCGCTGCGTCGCGTCAAGTTGCGCGCCGGTGAGTTTGGATTCGCGTAAAGCGAAGGCGCTGTATTCGGCCAGACCCTGCGACACCCAGGCGTCGTCGAAGGTCTTTAGGCCCACCGACTGGCCCCACCATTGATAAGCAACTTCGCGTTGCAGTCGTTCTTCCGATGACACTCGCGAGGTGTCGAAAAACTTCGAAGCCAGAAAAAGCATTCCAGGTCCCGAATAAGCATCCATCGTTTCATCATCAGTCTGCGCGATGACAAAACGATTGCCGAACGCCGGATCGCCGTACTCGTTCGTATAGAACTCGAGCGCGTGGCCCATTAGATCGCCAAAATTCGTAATGCGGTTTTCGCTGCCGGGCTTAACGAAAAACTGCAATTCGTATTTCCCCATGCGCAGCGACTTTGCGACGTATTGTCCGGCGACGAAATTACCAATCAGCACCGGCTGTTTGTTGACGAAGCGAAAACGGGTGACGCCGGCCTTGTCGACTTGAGGGACGACCGGCTCGTCGCTGATGCCGCCGACCTGCATTCCTGTCGGTACGATGATCGTGATGTCCGCGGTAGCGCGATCGGCCGCATAATCATGAAAAGGAAACCAGCGCGAGGCGTACATCAGGTACGATCCCTCCGGACCAATATAGGCCAAGCGCTTATTAGCAAGCGGTCCGCCTTCGGGAGAAGTCAGCGCGCCGCTCCAGCGAAGGCGCACCGTGATCGGCTGTCCCGCGGGCACGACCTGGCCCAGATCGATTCTGACGTTTGGCCCCAGAGCGCCCGCTCCAACAGCGTCCTGCACAAATCCCGTGAGCGCTTTGCCGTCTTTCTCAACACTGTCGACGTGCAGCGACCCGTTCAATTCGAAGACGATCGATCGCGTCGCATCCTGCGGCACGAGGGTGACATCGGCGCCGGCGCGCAGGGTATGCTCGTCCGGGTTCAATTGGGCTTCGATATGATAGTTAGTGACGTCGAAACGCGCGCCGGTCGCGGGCTGGGCGAATACGGCTGACGCACCGCCGAGCAGGGCCAATGCGAAAACGAGAGTGTTAAAAGAGAGCGATCTTGATGTCAGCATATTGGTTTTGAACCACAGTATATTTCGCCTTGTCGTTGGACGGCCAGCCGGAGAGGCAATCGCGGCGTTTTGAGGTCCGGCCGGCCATCGAGTTCCGACGACCGCACCGGACAGCCTTGAGCAACCTTGGGCGTGCTCTTGGATGGTGGAATAGCTTGCGCGGTTGGCTCATTTCGTCCGAAAAGTCGGCGCCCCTGCCCCTGTTCCGCGCTTGACACCCGAACGCGAGCCTAATAGATTCACTGCCGTTCACTTTGCGGCCGTCCGTAATGCTTTGATCCGGGAAGGCCGTTCTAATCTAAAACAATTCAGGTCCTGTTGCTGAATCCAATCAGGAGTTTTCCGTATGAGACTGCACAAAACATTTTTGGGCGCTGCGCTGCTCTTCGCTTTGGCCGGCAGCGCGCTGGCGCAAGCCAGTAAGAATCCCCATGTTAATTTGAAAGAGACGCGCCTGGCGAATGGCCTGCGCGTCGTCACGGTAGAAGATCACAACGCGCCGGTGATCGCGGTGAATGTTACTTATAACGTCGGCTCGCGCAATGAAAAACCGGGACGCACCGGCTTTGCTCACCTGTTCGAACACATGATGTTCCAGGGCTCAGAGAACGTAGGCAAGTCAGAGCATTTCATCCTGGTGCTGAACAACGGCGGCACGATGAACGGCACGACTAACGAAGATCGCACCAATTATTTTGAAGCGATGCCGGCGAACCAACTCGAGCTCGCGCTGTTCCTGGAAGCCGATCGCATGCGCAGTCTCGCGGTCACGCAAGACAATCTCGACAACCAACGGAACGCCGTGCAGGAAGAGCGCCGCATTGGATTGGATAACGCCGCGTATGGCAAGAGCGGCGAGATTCAACAGGAGTTGATGTATGACAACTTCGCCTACAAGCACGATACGATCGGCTCGATGGATGATCTCAATGCAGCGTCGGTCGCTGATGTGCAGGCATTCTTCAAAATGTACTACGCGCCAAACAATGCGGTGCTGACGGTGGTCGGGGATTTCAAAACCGCGGACGCGCTCGCGACCGTCCAGAAATTTTTTGAAGCGATTCCGCGCCAGCCCGATCCTCCAGCGGTTGATATGACTGAACCCGAACAGAAAGCTGAGCGCCGCACTTCAGTCGATGACGTGCTCGCGCGCGCGCCGCGCGTGGCCATCGCTTACAAAACCGTTCCCGGGAACACCGCGGACTTTTATGCGCTGCAAGTGCTCGCCAACGTGCTCGGCGGTGGCGGCGGCGGTTTTGGCGGCGGCGGCGGCGGCGGCGGCAGCTCGCGCTTAAATCAAAAGTTAACGCGCGAAAAAGAACTGGTCACGAACGCCAACAGCTCAGCGCAGGAGACGCGCGGGGTCGGCGGCTTTTATGTGACGGCTACTCCCCGCGGCGGCGTGAAAACCGAAGCCGTCGAAGCCGCGGTTTATGAAGAGATTGCTCGCCTGCAGAAAGAGCCGATCGCTGATTGGGAATTACAGAAAGCCAAGAGTGGCGCTCGCCGCAATTTCATTAACGGTCTGCAAAGCTCGCTGAGTCGCGCCAATACTATCGGGCAATATTCAGTCTATTACGGCGATCCGAACTTGATTAATACGCGGCTCGACAAGGTCATGGCCGTGACCAAGGAAGATGTGCAGCGAGTCGCGAACAAGTATCTGGTGCCAACCAATCGCACCGTTGTCATCACGGTTCCCAAGGCGCCCGCAGGTCGCAATTTCGGAGGGCAGCAGTAAGCCGGTACGCGAGCATCTCGCTGCTCAGGAGAAATCATCATGAAACAAATCAAAACAATGAAAGCTAGAGTCCTAATCGCTATTGTTTGTATCGCTGCGTTTGCTTCCGGAATTTTTGCGCAGCAGGGTGGCAGCGCCGGCCAGAACCCGACCAGCACCAAAGGCGCGGTCGTCAAAGGCAAAGCGCCGGTCAACAAGAATCTATTGACCGTGAAACTTCCCAAGGAAAAGCAAGCGACATTGAAAAACGGGCTGCATGTGGTCCTGCTCGAGAGCAATCACACTCTGCCGATCTTCTCAATGGAGATGGTCGTGATGAGCGGCGGTTTTTCCGATCCTGCCGATATGCGCGGACTCGCGAACATGACTGCGTTGCTGATGCGCGAAGGCACCGCCAAACACAACAGCCGCGAACTGGGCGAGGCCCTGGACACGATCGGCGCTACCTTCGGCGCGAATTCCGGCGTGTCATCGTTCACTTCAAACATCACCGCAAGCGGGCTCACCGACAATCTCGACCAGATTCTCGATCTGTATGCGGAAATAATTCGCACGCCGAAGTATCCGACGGAAGAAGTCGAACGTTACAAATCACGCGTTGCTGATCCGCAGTCGCAGCGGCAACAGCGCGCCAATCCGGGTTTTTTGGCCCAGGAGCGTTTGCTACAGGCGATTTATCAGAATCATCCGGCGTCTTTGAACGTAGCGCCGCCCACAGCGATCAAGAAAATCACGGCGGCCGATTTAATGCGCTTTCACGACCAGAACTACGTGCCGAACAATGCGACTTTGTATATCGCCGGTGACGTGACGCTTAAGCAGATGCTGCCGAAGATCGAAAAACTCTTTGGTGATTGGAAGCAGGGCGAAGTAAAGCAGCCGGCACTGCCGCCCATTCCGGCGCAAGCCGAAACCAAGATCCATTTGATCAATCGGCCGGGCTCAGTGCAGACCGTGTTTCAAATCGGCAGCTTGTCCCTCGAACGCACCAGCCCTGATTACGTTGCGATGTCCGTAATGAATCGCATCCTCGGGGTGGGACCACCGTCGCGCCTGTTCCTGAACATTCGCGAAGACAAAGGCTACACCTATTCAGTCGGCAGCACATTCAGCGCAGGGAAATATCCCGGCTTGTTCACCGCTCAGTCACCCGTGCGTACCGACGTTACTGAAGGAACGATTCGGGAATTCATGAACGAGTTCAAACGCATCCGTGACGAGAAAGTCTCGGCAGTAGAACTCGACAACGCCAAGCGCGCCATCATCGGCAGCTTCGCGCTCTCGCTCGAGAATCCCACCCAGCGGCTGAACAACATCATCACGCAGAGGATGTATGGTCTGCCGGCAAACTACTGGGACACGTATCCGCAGAAGGTCCAGGCGATCACCGCCGAAGACGTCCAACGCGTCGCGCAGAAATACGTCGACATCAATCACATGCAAATCGTCGCCGTCGGCGATGCGTCAAAGACGCGCGCCGTGCTGGCCAAGTTCGGCAGCGTGCAGGAATACGATGGCGATGGAAAGCCGGTAAGGACCGCATCGGCCGGCGGACAATAGCTGGGAGCGCGGACATCCCTGTCCGCACTGAGCGCGCAGCGCGAACAGTTAGTCGCTCACTGTCAAAACACCCGCAAGCTCACGCGAGCCTGCGGGTGTTTTTTCATTTGATTATTCTGTTGGCTAAGGTGTCGGACTGGGACTCGCACTCGCGGCTGCAAACCCTGGCCCAATCTTATCCTCAAGACCGTCGAGCGTCCCATTCACTTTTTTATAAACTGCTTCGATGATCGATCGCCGCGCGGGATCGGGTGGGCCATTTACGTAGCTCTTGATGTAATAAAGCAGCGCCTGATCGTGCTTGCCGCTGGCCTCCAAAGCCGCGCCCAGATGCCACATCGATGAACGCCAAAGCGGCGTGCCTTCCGTCGCGGTAGTAACCGCGCGACGGAGCCGAATCGAAGCTTCCGCCGGCTTGTCGAGATTAAACAACGCGAGGCCGGCCAGGTCTTCAATACGTCCGCGCAGAATTCCCGACAGCGCCGTGCGTGGAGCATCAGGCACATCGGGAGTTCCGCCCTGGGCCAGTGCGCGCGCGCGTGTGTCGCCCAGCTCTTCAGGCTGAACGGCGACGGTGGCGGCCGGTACATTCAACGCGGCTTCAACGCCGGTCATCGCCTGGTCCATCAACTCGACCACACTGGAAAGCGCGACGCCCTTCTTCACGAATTTGCTCGCTACATAAACCTGTCGATAGGTGCGCATCGCGTCGTCACCTTTAATGAACTCCTGCGAGATCGCGACGAGCCCGTCTTCGTTGGGTGACGGCTGATCCAAAGCTGCGTTGAACGCCAGCAATGCTTTCATCATCCGGGCATTTGCTTCGCTATCAGCAGAGGTGGGTTGAAAGATCGCCGCGCGGCGTTCGGGTGCGAGCAATTCAGTGAAGCTGGCCGCGTGCGCGACGTTGCGGCCGGCAAGCCTGGTTTCGATTTCACCATTCTTGAGTGAAAAAGATCGCGCAAGTTCCTGGGCCGCTTCATCGTACAAACCAACTGATGCCAAAACGCTCGCCAATTCGTAATCGAGTGTCGAAAAACGACTGTACTGGCGCGCAAACCGCAGCCCGCGTTCTGCTTGCAGCGGTCGTTTGTTGGCCACCAGCGCGCGCGCCAGAGCGATCTGTGCCCATGAATAGCGCGGCTCGAGCGCGATCGCCTTCTGCGCCAGGTCAAGTCCGCGAGCGGCATCGTTGTGGGCCATGAACCAATAGGCTGCGCCGACGAGCAGCGGCAAATTGCGCGACTCATCTTTGTCCTGCAAGGCGCTGTTCAATTCAGTATCAGCCTCATCCTTCTTACCCAACTCGAGGAGCGAAAGGATTATTCCGGCGCGCGCAGGACTGCCGTGCTGATCAAGTTGTGATTGCTCACGCTCAAGGGCGAGTGCTTCTTCGTTCTTACCGGCGGCCCGCCTGGAATTCGCGAGTGCAATCCTGGCTGCCTTGCTCTCTTGCTCGAGTCGCAGCTGTTCACGATAAAGCGGGAGCGCGTCTTCAGGTTTGCCGCTCGCTCGTTTTAGATCAGCGAGAATGTAGCGCGCTGACTCTGACTTGGGATCGAGCGACAACGCGCGCGCGTATTCAGATTCGGATTCGTCCAAACGCAATGAGATATGTCGCGCAGCACCCAGCGCCTGGTGCGCCGCAGCCAGATCAGGCGCGAGTTTTACCGCCGTCTCCGCGATTCGCGTAGCTTCACCGACGTTTTCGATCGCCAGGTAAAACTGGGCGAGCGCAACCATTCGCTTCGCATTTGAGGTGGCCAAAGCTTCAGCCTGATGGGCGATGTCGATGGCGGCGTCGCGCTGGCCGCGCAGGAAAAGATTGAGCGGAATGCGCGCGATCACGTCCGTGAACAATCGATCGGGCATGTCGGCCGGCGCTTCTGAGAGCGCCAATCGAAACTGTTGCAACCCGCCGTCGGTATCGCTCGCTTGCAGCTTCTGTTCGCCGAACATCGCGTGCGCCACGACGAGCAGTTCGTTCGCTCGCGGCAGAGCCAACGAAGCCGGATGCGCGGCGATGAACGCCTTCAACGCATCAATTCGCTCACCAAGCTTCAGCGTTAGCGTCAGCTCGACTTGTTCCTTTTCATCTTCGGGACCCAGGGGTGCGGCAGTTGCTTTGCGATCCGGTGAAGGAGTCTTGAGCGGCTGCGGCCGTTCTGTAACAGGTTGAATCGCCGCGCTCGGCGATGATTGCGGTGGAACTGTTTCCGCCGGCGTCGCAGTGGGCGAGGGCGTCGCGGTTGGCGATTCGCTTGGCGAAGGGGTCGCGCTTGGC
>Ga0193730_1000013_pt1 | contig 74057 bp, 54 predicted proteins | sample U1a1metaG_FD_144919 | JGI IMG/M metagenome (GOLD analysis project Ga0193730, IMG submission 144919) | Soil microbial communities from a riparian zone of the East river system, Colorado, United States - U1a1 | ecosystem: Environmental > Terrestrial > Soil > Riparian zone | place: USA: East River...
GGCTCCTGTGGTTCTTGAAAACCAAGTCCCTTATTGTCGTTTAGAGGCGGGCTACTGCCCGCAAATCCCTATCGCCACAACTGGCGGGCGGTAGCCCGCCTCTAAACGAATTCCGAAGTCGGTACCATAATGAAAAAGTCGTTCAAGCGTTCATCAACCAATCGGCACTTGTTGTATGGCGTGAATCCGTTATTGGAAGCCCTGCGGGCCGGACGATTGCCTGAACAGATCACGATTGCCGAAGAAGCGCGCGACGAACGTCTGCGTGAACTGATCGAACTAGCTGGAACTTGCGGCGTGTCGATCAAGTCTGCGCCGCGCGCGACACTCGATCGCGAAGTTGGCAATACTCATCATCAAGGTGTGATCGCGCGAGTAGCAGCGCCTGAGTATGCGGATGCGGATGAATTGGTCGACGCGGCCGGCGCGGCTGTGGGCAGCGAGCCCGAGCCTCTGTTGGTGGTGCTGGATGGAATTGAAGACCCGAGAAACCTCGGCGCGATCCTGCGTACGGCTGAATGCGCCGGTGCGAATGGCGTATTCATCCCTGAGCGTCGCGCCGCCGGCTTGAATGAGACGGTTGCCAAGACATCCGCCGGTGCGGTGGAACACTTGCCCATTGCGCGCGTGACGAACCTCTCTCTTTTGATTCGACAGTTGAAAGAGCGTAACTTGTGGGTCGTAGGCACATCTGCGGATGCGAATCTCGATTATTACGACTGGGATTGGACGCGAGCCTCGGCGGTTGTGTTGGGCGGGGAAGGCACGGGTCTTCATCGCCTGGTGAGCGAGCACTGTGACGCGTTGGTGCGGATTCCCGTTAAAGGTCGAATCGAGTCGTTGAATGTTTCGGTCGCGGCAGGGATTGTTCTCTACGAGGCATTGCGCCAGCGAAGCAGAATTAAGACGAATCCCGAAACCCACGCTGAGGATTAATCGTTAGAGTGTTATTGAGATCGCAAGGAGTCTATCCGGATGTTTTGTCCTAAATGCGCAACACAGAACGTCGACGGCGCCAGTTATTGCCGTTCGTGTGGCGCAAATATCAGTCTGGTGCCGCAAGCACTTACCGGTCAGTTGCCGGTCGCAGATCAACCGCAGTGGGCCGATCGTTTTGAGCGCCACAGGAAGCGTCGCCGCGAGCCAAGTATTGAAGAAGCGATTCGCAGCATCATGATGGGAATCGCGTTTGCGGTCATTTCAGTGTTGGTCGGCAAGTACAGTCCCGGCGGTTGGACCTGGTGGTACTGGTTGCTGATTCCTGCTGCGACGCTTTTGGGCAAGGGCTTTTCCAATCTGGCGCGACTGAGAATCGCCAGGAATCAGAATCCAACATTCTCGGGGCCACAACTTAATAGCGTCCGCCCGACGGATCTGCCCGTCGCCAGAACCGGCGAGTTGAGGACTCCGGTGCCGAGTGTCACTGAAGGCACTACGCGACATCTGGGAGTAGAAGCAACTACGCGCAAGTTCGATTCTTTCGAAAATCAGAAGCCCTCCTGAAGCGCAAATCCCGCATGGCTAAAACTTGCGTACCTGTTTGCGTTCGCCAACCAGACGAGATGCGCGACGCGATCGCGGCCGCAGCCCGGGCCGGCGACATCGTCGAACTGCGCGCAGACTGTCTTATCGATCCGCACGCGGCTGTGTCATTCCTTCATGCGAGCGCACGTTCGATTGAACGGCCCTTGATAGTCACGTTGCGAAGTCCTGAACAAGGAGGACGTGCAGAGATTGACGATGACGCGCGCCGCCGATTTTGGTCATCGCTAAAGAAGTTGCCTGCGAATTCATTTGTCGATCTGGAGTTTGATCTTGTCCATGAGTTCTCGACGGCCGAATCGCCAGCAGAGTTGCCGGTCGATTGGAGTCGCGTAATTTGCTCGCATCATGACTTTACGCGAGTGCCGGACGACCTCGAAAAGATATTTGAGCGAATGGCTGCGACTCCGGCAGGAATCATTAAGATTGCCGTGCAAACCGGCGACGCTCTCGATTGTCTTCCCATTTTTGAGTTGCTAAAGAGAGCTCAAGCCAAAGGGCGAGCGATGATCGCGATTGGTATGGGCGAGGCTGGAGTGACGACTCGCATTCTGGGACCATCACGAGGATCGTTTCTAACCTACGCTTCGCTTGAAGAAGAAAGCGGCACTGCTCCGGGCCAGTTGACGGCGAAAGATCTGCGTGAGCTTTATCGGATCGATCACATCGATCTTGACACCGAAGTGTTTGGCATCATGGGCCAACCCGTCGGTCATTCTTTGTCGCCGCGAATTCACAATGCCGCGTTCGCTGCAGGCGGCATCAATGCTGTTTATCTTCCCTTTGAAGTTCGCGACGCCCTGCAGTTCATTCGGCGTGTGGCCCATCCGAAAACCAGAGAGCTGGATTGGAAGGTTGGTGGATTGAGCGTGACGGCCCCGCACAAATCAACTGTCATGCAGGCCCTTGATTGGATTGATCCGGCGGCGACGGAAATCGGCGCAGTGAATACCATCGTTGTTCAGGGCGATCAATTGCTTGGATACAACACCGATGCTGCCGGATTTATCGCGCCATTGCGCACTATCGTTGGCTCGTTAAGAGGTTTGCGATGCGCGATCATGGGCGCGGGCGGCGCGGCGCGTGCTTGTTCATGGGCGCTAAGCGAACAAGGTGCAGACGTGACTATTCTGGCGCGGGAACTCAAGAGGGCACAATCGTTGGCGGATCGATTTGGATTGAAGAGTCGAGAGCTCTCCGGCGCGGCTCATCGTGATTTTGACGTAATCGTCAATGCCACGCCGGTCGGCATGCGCGGCCAGCTTGAAAATGAGACGCCCGCGACCGCTGAACAACTGTACGGGGTGCGGTTGGCTTACGATCTCGTCTACAATCCAGTCGAGACGCTATTCATTCGTGAGGCGCGCGCCGCCGGTTGCGACGTGCTGAGCGGAATCGAGATGTTGTTGGCTCAAGCGGTCGAGCAATTCAAGTTATGGACTGGACGCGATTCAGATCTCGAAGTGATGCGAACGGCCGCCTTGCGTAAGCTTTCGGGCTAAACAGAGATCGTCTTTCAGACAAACATTGGAATCGAAATCTCACTCTGATCGATACAGCAGACAAATCCTTTTCGACGGGATCGGCGAGGAAGGGCAGCGCCGTCTGGCCCAATCTCGAGTTCTGATTATCGGCTGCGGTGCACTTGGGTCGGCGCAGGCGGAATCGTTGGCGCGCGCGGGGGTCGGCAACCTGCGCATCGTCGATCGCGATTTCGTTGAGTTCTCAAATCTCCAGCGGCAGACGATGTTCACTGAGAGCGATGCAGCAAATCGTCTGCCAAAATCGATCGCGTGCGCTAATCATCTCGGCGAAATCAATTCTGAGATTAGCGTGGAACCTGAAATCGCCGACGTCAACTATTCAAATATCGAACGCTTGATTGGTCAGTGCGACGTGGTCCTGGACGGCACAGATAATTTCGCGACGCGCTATCTAATCAACGACGCCTGCGTGAAACACAACGTGAACTGGATTTATGGCGCGGCGGTCGGATCGTATGGCGTGACAATGACGATCAAGCCAAACGACTCGCCATGTCTTCGTTGCGTTTTTCCCGAAGCCCCGGCGGTTGCGAGTGCGCCAACCTGTGATACAGCGGGCGTGATCATGCCGATCATCAACATTGTCGCTGCGGTCCAGGTGAGCGAAGCGCTCAAGCTTCTGACCGCGCAGGAAAAAGCGTTGCACAACTCGCTGATGCAATTTGATGTGTGGCGCAACGAATGGCGTCGCATCTCGATCGGAGAGCCGGTCGCGGATTGCCCCACTTGTTCGCGGCATGAGTTTGCTACGCTCGAGCCGGACAACCGGGATTTCGCCGCCGTCTTGTGCGGCCGCCACGCGGTGCAGGTTTCTCCTTCTCAGCCCGCGCGAGTTGATTTAAATCTGCTGGGTGAAAGATTGGCGTCGTCGGGAGAAGTGAATCTAAACGATTATCTCTTGCGATTCCGAACCGGCGAGTTCGAAATGACGATTTTTCAGGACGCGCGTTCGATCATTCGTGGAACCGATGATGTTGCGACCGCGCGTTCACTTTACGCTAAATTCATAGGCACTTAGTCCGTCTTGATAGTTATGCACAAAACCAAAATGTTTATTGCTCTGGTGGCCGCAATTGTCTTTGGCGCAGTCACCGCGCTTGCCGGCGAGCCGATTATCTGGGACATCGGATCACGTGCCGATTTGCTAAAAGGTGAGGCCCACGGAATCTCGATCAGCGACACCGGAGTTGTGACGCTCGCGCCCAGGGCAAATGAACTGTTCAATACGGAGCAGGCTTACGTTTGGTCAACCGCGATCGATGCAGCCGGCAACGTTTATCTGGGGACCGGGCACGACGGAAAGCTGTTTCGTGTCAGCGCTGACGGCAAAGGTTCTCTGCTTTTCAAAGCATCCGAGTTGGACGTCACGGCTTTAGCAATCGCCAAAGACGGCGCAGTCTTCGCCGCGACTTCGCCGGACGGAAAGGTTTATCGCGTTACTGCCGACGGAAAATCAGAAGTCTATTTCGATCCGGCTGACAAATATATTTGGTCGCTCGCAGTACTGAATGATGGTTCGTTAGCAGTTGGCACCGGCGACAACGGCAAGCTCTATCGAGTGCGCGCAGCGGGAGCGAAGCCGGAAACAGCGCTGCTCATCGACACTAATCAAACCCACGTCATGTCGCTCGCAGTGACCGCGCGCGGCGATCTAATTGCCGGAACTGATCCGGGTGGAATAGTGCTGAGAATTTCGTTAGATGGCAAAGCATTCGCTCTGTACGACGCCTCACTGCGGGAAATTCATTCGCTGGCGCCGGCGCCAGACGGCTCGATCTATGCTTTGGCTCTTGGAGATGCGGCTGCCACGGCAAAGGGTTCAGCCGCCGCCACGACGCCTGACGCCAATGCAGCGGCCGCGGCGGCGGCGGCGATCGTGGCGGCAGGTGACGAGTCAATCGCAGCCCAGGTCGCGCAAGCAGCGACGCCGGTGCGAAGCAGAAACGACCTTTCAAATGCACGTAGCGCTGTCTTTCATATCCTGCCCGATGGCAGCACTGACATTCTCTGGAGTTCAACTTCAGTTACTGGATTTTCGGTGCTGGCCGCCAGAGGGGGCGTATTGATTGGAACGTCAGACAAAGGACGTGTCTATTCAGTGACCGACGATGGTCGGGACACACTGCTGCTGCAATCGACTGAAGGGCAAGTATCTTCTCTGATTGCGCGCGGTACTGACATCTTCGCGGCTTCGAGCAATCAGGGAAAGCTAATACGGTTTGGCGCAGCCACCGTAAATGAGGGCAGCTACGACTCTCCGGTGCGCGATGCGAAAGTCGTGTCGACATGGGGAAGGATTTGGTGGCGCGGTACCGGTGCAATCGAATTACAGACGCGCAGCGGCAATAGCGACCGGCCTGATATGACCTGGAGCGATTGGAGCGCGCGTTATGCCGATCCGAGCGGTTCACAGATCGAAAGTCCCAAGGCGCGATTCATTCAGTGGCGAGCGGTCTTGAAAAGTCCAACCGCATCTATGCGTGCGGAACCAAAACTGGACGATGTCAGCCTCGCTTATCTGCCACGAAATGTAGCGCCGGAGGTTTTAGCTATTACTGTCTTGCCGTCCGGTGTGGCCTTGCAGCCACAGATCCAGATTCAAATTGATCCGAACATTGAGGCCTCTGGTTTGGATGCTTCGTTGTTTGGTCTGGTCGTGCAGGCGCCGCCGCGACGTTTGTTTCAGCGAGGTGCGCGCTCGCTGCAATGGCAAGCCGAAGATCGGAACGGGGATACGTTGGAGTATTCCGTGTACTATCGTGCTCTGAATGAAACGAATTTCCGGCTGCTAAAGGATCACGTTCGTGAAACGTTCTATACCGTAGATGGCGCCAGCCTCGCCGATGGCCGCTACGTCTTTCGAGTTGTCGCGTCGGACGCACTGGACAATCCGGCGGCCGTTGCTCTATCAGCGGATCGAATTAGCGAACCCGTTGATATAGATAACACTCCGCCGGCTGTTCGTTCGGCAGGTCAAGTGCAAGTCACGGGTGATCGTGTGCGGGCGGTTTTCGATGTCGAAGACACAACCGGCCGAGTGAAGCGCGCTGATGTCAGCGTCGACGGCTCTCCCTGGCGGGAAGTCTTTCCGGATGATGGCATCGCTGACAGCGCTAAAGAACGGTACTCACTGGATCTCAATATTACCGGCGCCGGAGAACATACCATCTCATTGCGCGCCTTCGATAACAGCAATAACGTTGGCAATGCCAGCATCACTTTTCGTCGCTAGCCGTGCACGATAACGTGCGAGCCGGCGCGGAGACGGTGAGTTCGGCCTGTTTTCAGGGAGCATGATTGGTCCGATCTCCTCAGGCTAGAGCGTAAGTATTGTCAGAACTTTCGATTACTAATAGACTTTCGGCAGGTTTTGAGCGTCAAAAGGATGCTGCCTGGCATCGGGATTGCTGAAGTAGGGCAGCGCAAGCTCCCCGCCTCCCCCTTAAGCGTGAAATCGCAAGGTACCTGAAGGCGGCAAGTAGTTATGAAAGAAGTGAAGCGAGTATTGATGGTGGTGTTGATGGCGGTGATTCTCTCGGTCACTCTGCTGGCGCAGATGAACGCGTTTGGCCAGAAGGGGGATAACAGCAATCGCCCCCCGAAAGAGGAGCAGAGGGTGAAGGAGAAAGATAAGCAACCACCCCCGAGAAATAGTAATAGCAAGAACAGCAATGGCAATCGCCACGGCTGATTTCGTTCACAAGTTCGAAGTGGAAAACCCGCGATGATTGCGTCGCGGGTTTTTCGTTTATCCTTCGAAATCAAATTGAAGACAATGAAATTGGTGCCCGCTAGAAGATTCGAACTTCTGACCCCTCGCGTGTGAAGCGAGTGCTCTACCGCTGAGCCAAGCGGGCGACAAGTCCTTTAGAATCAAGCGCTTACAGTGGTTATCGCGCCACAAGAAGCAGCCGAAATCCACCGTAGACTTGGCATCTTATACGATCCCTGCCCGCTTGCGCCAGCGGTATGGGCACTCGTCTAGTTTCGGCTTCCCCGAGTTGGAGGTTGTGGGTTGAGATGACACTCGCAACGGATTCTAAGAACGCTGGAGAGGGTACCACGTAGTCTGACGAAACGATATGAGCCAGTATTTACGCCTTAGTGGTCGTCAAAGGATCGCTTCGGCTGGCTTCGTATCAACACGTACGGCCACCATTTTGGCCCCATCTTCAAGCGGTGTAACATAACACACGCGTCACATTAGAAATGCGGCTAGTGGGCATACTCTCGCAGCTGCCCGACGCTATTAAATTTGTAGACTCTGCTCAAACTGTGTTCAGGAATCAAACGACCTTACTTTTACGCGCCGAACCTTGACTTCTGCACTCCCGCTCGGTAAATCTCTTCCTCGCGAATGCGACTTTTCTCTTCATCAGTTAGCATTGCCGCACTTTAAGCTCAATCAATAATTAAACGCAATCGACAAATGCAACTAGGCTCACAAGAGCATAAGGCTCAATATTGTCAGGAACTCATCAAACCTACTACAAGAACATCTAACGAAACGCTTTCCAATCAAACGGACCTGCTTAGTCTGAGAGCCGCCCTGACACTTGTTGTTGGGCGGTTTTTCTATGCTAGGTTAGTACCATGATTCGCGGTGACATTGCAGAGAATAGAATCGTTCAACCTGTCGGTAAATGTATCCACTGGGGGTGACTGAGAACGTCCACGATGAGCATTGCATCCCCGAATCCCTAAATGGAGTCCCGTCTGCAACCCATTACACCAAGGCTGAGATCGCCCGCGGCGCCTGATGCTTTTCGCCGGTCAGTTTAATAAGCTTCAGCCTCCAGAGTCTTCGCGCCTCTCGATACCCTCCTGATTTATGGATGGTTTTCCATTTTTTTGGATTGTTAATTATTAAAAGAGTCCCACCAACCGGCCATTGAGCCTTAAGTGCTTTACCAGCTTACGGTTATCACACTTGTCACTTGTGGGCATAAAAGTTGCGGAAAAACGTGCACACGAGGTTTTCTAGGATATGACTCGTATGTAATTTTTTTGGTGCGGCGTTGCTAAGAAGGAAATGGAGCAAGGCCTCAGGAAAGCAAAGGCCGCGTACTGAAAACGATGTTACTTCGAAAGAGTAACGACAAGATTAGGAGGGGGGAGCGAAATGAAAGAATCTTTTCAAAGCCGGACCACGAAAGGTTTGGCAGCTATGGTTGCGACTCTGGTTCTGTTGGCCGTCGCCGCAGTCTCAGCGTTTGGCCAGGTAACCGGTGGAGCGGTGACAGGAACTGTCCTCGACCCCAACGGCGGTGCCGTGGCCGGTGCCACCGTTTTGCTTCACGACAAGACGCGTGGGCAAGACCTTTCAGCGGAAACCACGAGTGCGGGATCTTTTTCATTTCCCAACGTGCAAACGGGAACCTATACGATGACCGTTACGGCGACTGGTTTCGCCAAGGCGGCTGGCGACGTCGTCGTTTCGCTTAACCAAACAGCGACGGCCAATGTAACGCTTACGGTCGCGGCCGCGACCGCCGTCGTTAACGTTACCAGTCAAACAGAAAGTATCGTCCAGACGGATACTTCTCAGGTCGGACAAACATTTAAGGAGCGGCAATTTCAGGACTTGCCTGTCGGCGGAGATCCGAACAACCTCGCGCTCCTCGCCCCGAATGTGATCTCGCCACCGATCGGAGTTTCAGGCGCGGGTGCGATAACGGGCGGACTGCGCCAGCGATCTAACAGTTTCACCATCGACGGCGTCGATAACAACGACGTTGGCGTGAGCGGCACAGTTCGCGGGGTCATCCAGGATTCGGTAGGCGAATTCTCGTTCCTGCAAAATAACTTTAATGCGGAATTCAGCTCGGGTGGTGCCGGCTCCTTCAACACCATCACGAAGTCAGGTACTAACCAGTATCACGGCAGTCTCTTCACTTACATCCGAAGTCAAAAGCTTGATGCGCGGTCGACGGAGGAGAACAGCCTGCCTAACAAGCATTTCTTCAAAGAGGCGACATACGGGTTCACCCTCGGAGGGCCGATTACAATACCGCGTTTTGGTGAGGGTGGCCCTGCGGTCAAATCGTTAAAGGATAAGCTTTTCTTCTTCGTGGCGGCCCAGAAGGACTTTTTCAAAGGTGAAGGAGCTACCGCTGGGTACATCGCTCCGACCGCTTCAGGGCTTGCAACGATCGCCGCGCTTCCGGGCGTAAGCCCCTATGTGATCGGTCTTCTGCGACAGGCGATGCCTTTGGCCACTAACCAGTTTGATAACTGCTCCGCGGCGGGCAGTGGTGCAATTTTCGGCACCTGCGGGATCGCTGAGGGCAATGTAAATGTCGCCCAGCCCAATTCCAATACTACCAAGTCATGGCAAGTGAACATTGACCACAATCTGAACGCGAAGAATCAGTTCCGCTACAGATTCTATAAAACTAACTACACCTCGGCCGATCCGTTTCTGGTCCCCCTGTTTGCGTCGGATACGACTCAGAGTCAGATCTCGTTCTCTGCAAACTGGATCTCCAATCTAGGCTCGCATCTGATCAATGATGCCCGTTTCGGATACATCAACAGTAAGACGCTGTTCAGCCGCCTGCGTGATCAGTCCCAGTTCAATTTCCCAATACTTGATCTCGACCCATTTGGAGTTACCCTTGGGCCGGCAGATCAGCAGACTGACAGCACAAAGACGTTCCAGTATTACGACTCGGTAACCTGGATCCGCGGGGAACATACATTCAAGTTCGGAGGCGAGTACCTCAAACGGCCGAACACGATCTTTTTCCTTCCGCGACATGGCGGCGAGTATGAATATTCGGACCTGGATGTGTTTTTCCAGGACATTAAACCGACTGATTTTAACCAAGTAGGGATCGGCAACCCGATCCAGCCGCTGGGCTCGCATCAGTTTGGTGGCTTTGTCCAGGACGACTGGAAAGTCAAGCACAATCTGACGCTCAATCTCGGCGTCCGCTACGACTACCAGAGCATTTACGATGTCGAAAAACTCCAGGCACTGTCGGCACCTGTCAATACGGGCGCGGCCACGTTTGGCGTGCCCAAAACGGATAAGAACAACTTTGCTCCACGTGTAGGTTTTGCGTGGGCTCCGTCCTTCTCGAACGGGATCCTAGGCAGGTTGTTTGGTAAAGAGGGTGACAGCTCTATCCGGGCGAACTTTGCCAGAGCGTATGTCCTGGCCTTTTCGAACCTGGTGAGCGCAGGTCCACCGGCAGCGCTACAGGGTACACTGGCCGACGCAGGGCCTGCTACGAATTTCCTTGCATCAGGCGGGGCGACCGCTGGTCTTCCTCCGTATTCTTTCAATAGTTCAACCACTCCCGGTTCGCGCATATTGGATCACGTGTCTCCATACGCTGACGCCTTTGCGGTGTCGTTCCAGCGCCAGATCACTAGATCGACTGGTATCGAGGTCCGTTACCTGCGGACCATGGGCAGGAAACTGTTTGTCCAGGTTCAAACCAATTCGAGACCTGTTGTCGATGCCATGATGGTCGTTCCGACACTGTACTCGGTTCCGACGGCTGCAGCACTCGGAGCTCTTCCTACCATTGGAACTCTGGCAGCGGCTAACCCGGCTTTTTCGCCCGGAGCGCTCACGCCCAACAGACAGATCCCTGCGTTCGCAAGTTCAGTTCTCACGTCCGATCCGAATATAGGCAAGTCGAAATATGACGGCATTTCGTTCAGCCTGAATCGGCGGCTTTCTCGTCACTTTAGTGCGACCGCGGCGTACACATATAGCAGGACCTATGATAACTCGTTCAACGAGTTATATACGAGCGACCTCAACCCACGGCGTTCGCAGGATGCAGGTGAGTACTTCCAAGGCGGACTTGACCTCTCACACGACTGGTCTCGGTCCATCGCTGATGTTCCGAACCGTTTCGTGGCGTCATGGATATATGAAGTACCGTTCAAGTCCCGTAACAAATTCGCCAATGGCTTCATCGGCGGATGGGAAATTACCGGTATCTTCCAGGGCCAGTCAGGTCAGCTGGTCGATATCCAATCCGGCGTTGATTCTAACCAGAACGGAGACGCCGCGGGCGACCGTGTGTTTATCAATGCGAGTGGTAATCCGAATGTCGGTTCCGGCGTTGTAGGCCTGACGCTGGTTAATGGCGTTGTGACCCAGGTTGCTTTGGGAAGCGCTCCGAAATCGGCCGTCCGCGCATATCTGGCCGTCAATCCAAATGCTGGCTGGGTGCAAGCGGGCTTTTACGCAGCCGGGCTTGCCAACGGCGGAGCCGGACTTGCTCCGAGAAATGCGTATCGTACGCGTGCGTGGAACAACACAGACTTGGACTTCATCAAGAACACCCGTTTCGGTAAGGAAGGCAGATACAACTTCCAGATCGGTGCGGAAGCCCATAACGTGTTCAATCAAAGGGAGATCAACATCGCTGGTCTCGGCTCCGGCGCGAGATCCTTTACCGAACCCTTTACAACTCAGTTCTTGAACTATTCCTTCGGCGTGTACGGTGGAAGGTCTATTACTATGCGGGCGAAGTTCATCTTCTAACTTTGCTTGATCCTGGATCCAGCTGAGTATTCAGCTGGTCGGAGAGGCTGCCGGTAACGGCAGCCTCTTTTTTTACAAAACTTATCGGCAGCATTTTCGCAAGGCCACTGCGAAATAGGGGGTAACGATCCGGACGCTACCCTCCGATATCAAAGCGGCAGGACTAACTGGTAGGAGGTCGATGGCAAGCGTTACCGCGATCTACAGATCCCAGCCTTGGATTTGTGGCATTTACCAATTAGCGGCGGGGTCGCCTTTCAAAACTCTACAACGACATGTTCTGGGATTCATTTTTTGTACCTTTAGAGACGCGAGCCGTAATTACGGCCAGACGTTGGAATTTGCGGAATGGATGCTGCCGCCTTGACTGTACCCGGCGCCGGATACACCATTCTGAAAATTCTTTGAACGGAAATCGATCTGGGGAAGGCGTAAAACGTCTTGAGTACCGCAGCTACTAAAGCAAAGCAGAAGGAACGCCGCACAAACGATAAGAAAAGTACGCTTCCGCGCAATCTGAGGAAACAACGCGAGCTACTGATTAATCGTGAACTAAGTTGGCTCGAGTTTAATCGCCGCGTGCTGGAAGAGGCTCTCGATCATCGGCATCCCTTGTTGGAACGCCTGAAGTTTCTGGCCATCTTTTCGTCGAATCTTGATGAGTTTTTCATGATCCGCGTTTCCGGTCTTCAGGAAGCAGTCGCGGCCGGCGTCACTGAACTCTCGCCTGATGGAATGACTTCGGCGGAACAATTGAAGGAAATCAGCGTTCGTCTAAGACCGATGCTCGATGCGCAGATGCGCTGTCTCAACTCTGATGTCTTACCGAAATTAGCGGACGAAGGCATTGCCATTCGAGCTTATGAAGGATTAAGCAAGCGCGAGAAAAAAGCGGTCAACGACTATTTTCTGGAAAACGTCTTTCCGATACTTACGCCGCAGGCGGTTGATCCCGGCCACCCATTTCCGTACGTCTCGAACCTTAGTTTGAATTTGGGCTTGATGGTCGCCAGTCCACGAAAGAGAGGGGCCGATTCGCCCGGCCTGGTCAGGGCCCCACGATTCGCCCGTGTAAAGTTGCCTCCGATCGTGCCGAAACTAATTCCGATTGATGATAAGGGAACGAGCTTCACATTTCTCGGCAGTCTGATCGCGGCCAACATCGGCGCATTGTTTCCGCATATGAAAACGAGTCACTGCTACTTGTTCCGAGTGACTCGCGATGCTGATCACGATATCAAGGAAGATGAAGCCAGTGATTTGCTTCGGACGATGCAAAAACATGTGCGCCAATTGCGTTTTGGTGATGCGGTGCGATTGGAAGTTGCGGCAGGGATGCCTGCGGAGATGGTTTCGTATCTGACCGACGCGCTGGAACTCGGCAAGGAAGATGTTTACACCGTTGACGGTCCATTCAACATTCCGGATCTAATGCAGTTGTATGATCTCGATCGGCCCGACCTCAAAGATCGCCCGCTGCAACTAACCACGCCGCCGGCGTTACGCGACAACAAGAACTTTTTTGCCGCAATCAAGAGCCAGGACATCGTGCTCCATCATCCCTACACCTCTTACAATGCCGTCACGAATTTTATTAGCGGCGCCGCCACCGATCCCGATGTCGTGGCGATAAAGATTTGTTTGTATCGCACGGGTAGGAATTCTCCGATTGTTAAAGCGCTGATCGATGCGGCAGAACAGGGTAAGCAGGTCGCTGCGCTGGTCGAGCTGAAAGCCAGGTTCGACGAAGAGAGCAACATCGAATGGGCCCGCCGTCTGGAACAGGCCGGTGTCCACGTCGTTTACGGCATGGTGGGATTGAAAACTCACTGCAAACTGGCTCTAGTCGTGCGGCGCGAAGGCAAGGCTTTACAACAATACGTCCATCTGGCGACGGGAAACTACAATCCCACCACCTCGCGAATCTATACTGACATTGGCATATTTACGACGGACGAGGCGATCGCACAGGATGCTACGAATCTATTCAACTCGCTCACAGGTTTTTCTGAGTTCAATGAATATGATTGCCTGATGGTCGCGCCGCTGAATTTGCGGAAACGAATCATCAGGCTAATCAAGCGCGAGACTGCACATGCCCAGGCGGGACGCCCGGCGAAGATCATTGCCAAGGTGAACAGTCTAACTGATGTGGCGATCGTGAGGGCGCTCTACAATGCGTCTCAAGCCGGTGTTTCCATTGATCTGATTGTGCGAGGGATCTGCACCCTCAGGCCCGGTCTCGCTGATGTTTCCAGCAACATCCGGGTGCGCAGTATTGTCGGCCGCTTTCTTGAACACAGCCGCATTTTTCATTTCGGCAACAATGGCAAGGAAGAAATCTATCTCGGCAGCGCCGACTGGATGTACCGCAATCTCAGTCGCAGAGTTGAATTGGTTTTTCCGGTCAAAGAGCCGAGACTGAGGGATCGCTTGAAAGCCGTGTTGGACGCCTATCTTGATGACAACGTCAACGCCCGAGAGCTGCGAGCCGATGGTACTTATTTGCGCGTTAAGTGCGGCGAGAATGAAAAGAGACGGGACGCGCAGGCCGATTTCGAATCAGCGGTTCTTACTTACTAAACCCTGGCTTGGTGCTCCCGTTACCCGACGCGAGCGTTGGTCTCCAGGGGGAATATCCGGGTCGCATTTCTGTGATCTGTCATCAAATCTTCCGATGACCAAATCGAAGTTGTCTACATCCATGACCGAACAGGAATTCGACAACGGATACTGGTATACGGTTGCAGTGAAAGCCTTCGCAGATGAAATCGGTATTCGCTCGGCGGCCAAGCTTCGCAAAGGCCGGGCGCGCCGACTGCATCGCACACTGATCCGGGGAAGGCCGTAGATTGGATGGAGAAGGTTAGCGATGAGCAATACCAGGCAGCCGTAGGGAAGGAATAGAAGAGGAGAGCCATGAGGAAAATTTGGTTTATCACAGGCGCAGGGCGCGGCATGGGCACGGACATCGCTCGGGCCGCGCTGGCAGTCGGCCACGCGGTCGTCGCGACTGGGCGGAATGGTGACAAGGTGACCCAAGTACTGGGCGAGCATCAAGACCTGCTGGCTGTAGAACTGGACGTTACCAAACCAGTGGATGCCAAAGCCGCCGTGCGAGCTGCTGTTGCCCGGTTCGGCCGCATAGACGTCCTCGTCAACAATGCCGCCAGCTTTTACGCAGGCTACTTCGAGGAGTTGACGCCAGAGCAGATGGATCAGCAGTTGACGACGAGCCTCATTGGCCCGATGAACGTCACCCGCGCCGTCCTGCCGGTGATGCGCAAGCAGCGCTCGGGGCACGTTATCTCGATCTCCTCCTCGGCGGGCCTCACTAGTTTCGAGTTCTGCAGTGCTTACTCGGCATCAAAGTTTGGCCTTGAGGGGTGGATGCAGGCACTACACGCAGAGGTCGCGCCCTTCGGCATTAATACCACCATCGTCAACCCGGGATTCTTTCGTACGGAGCTCCTCACTGAGCAATCGACGAACTATGCCGAGCCGTCCGTCGAAGATTACGACGAGCGCCGGGATCAGCAAATGGAGTTTTGGAAAGGCGCGAACGGTCAGCAATCCGGTGATCCTGCCAAGCTCGCACGGGCGTTGATGATGATCAGCGGCCACGAGCCGCCGCCGCAGCGCTTTGTCGCCGGGGCCGATGCTGTTGCCACCGCAGAACAGGTTGTTGCTACGCTTCAGCAGCAGATAGATGCGTTCCGCGACTTATCAACCTCGCTGGCGTTTGACGACGCTGAGAGCGCTGGAAAGGTTTCAGCTTGATCTCTTGATCTAACTGCGAAAGAGACGGCTATCGACGCCCTGAGGAGACATAATGCAAAAACGAACACTTGGAAACAACAATTTAGAAGTATCAGCGATCGGTCTCGGCTGCATGGGTTTGAGCTTCGGCTACGGCCCAGCCACTGAAAAATCGGAGGGCGTCAAACTCATTCGGGCCGCGTTCGACCGTGGCGTTACTTTCTTCGACACCGCCGAGGTCTATGGCCCTTTCACCAACGAGGAAATGGTCGGCGAAGCGCTGGCGCCAATTCGCGATAAGGTGGTGATCGGCACCAAATTCGGATTTAAGGATGGTAATTCGGCTGCCGGACTTGATAGCAGACCGGGGCGCATCCGTATCGCTGTCGACGGGTCACTGAAGCGGTTGCGGACGGATCGAATCGACATCCTTTATCAGCACCGGGTCGATCCCAACGTGCCCATGGAAGATGTTGCCGGCACAGTGCAAGACCTGATACAGGAAGGCAAGGTCAAAAACTTTGGTCTTTCTGAAGCCGGCGAGGAAATGATCCGGCGCGCTCACGCCGTCCAGCCGGTTACCGCCCTGCAGAGCGAATACTCCTTATGGTGGCGTGAACCCGAGCAGAGCGTGATGCCGACGCTAGCAGAGCTCGGCATCGGCTTTGTGCCGTTTAGTCCCCTGGGTAGGGGCTTCCTTACCGGGGCGATCACCGAAGACACAAAGTTCGAGGGCAACGATATTCGCAACAGCCTTCCCCGCTTTGAAGCTGAAGCACGACAGGCAAACCTAGCTCTCGTGGCGCTGCTTGGCGAAATCGCTGATCAGAAGAATGCAACCCGGGCCCAGATCGCTATCGCCTGGCTGTTGGCACAGAAACCCTGGATCGCCCCTATCCCGGGTACAACCAAATTGCATCGCCTCGAAGAAAATACTGGGGCTGTCGACATTGAACTGACCGCTGAGGATCGACAAAGAATTGAAGCTGCCGTTGCGCAGGTACAAGTCCAGGGTGAGCGGTATACAGCACAGATGCAAAAAACCGTTAACCGCTAGGCACACGCGGACGCCAGGAGGGATCTGATCGACAGCCTCTGCACGATCAGAGATGGTCACTCATGAACGACACTTCCAACGCAACATCAGAAAGCGATTTATTGGCGCTTCCGGGCAGTACTCCCAGCGAGATGTTTCCTGTCCTGACCTCTGCCCAACAAGCTCGCGTCCTCTCACATGGGCAACGTCGCACCGTGGAACAGGGTGAGATCGTTGTCGAGCTTAACGAGCATATAAGCAAGGTTTTCGTTGTAGTAAGCGGGCAACTCCACGTGTTGCAGGTCTCGAACAATCAGGAACACGGCGTCGCCATTTGCAATCCGGGCATGTTCACGGGTGAATTAAACGTGCTCTCGGGCCGTCGTGGACTGGTGCGCATCCGCGCCGCGGAAAAATCAGAACTCATCGAAATCGAGCGCGTAGCATTGCAGGCCCTCGTCGAGACCGACAGCGAACTCAGCGATATTTTTCTGCGGGCATTCATCCTGCGTCGTCTGGAATTGATCGCGCGCGAAGTTGGTGACATCGTTTTAATTGGCTCCAGCCATTCGCTTGACAGCTTTCGTATCAAAGAGTTTCTCACTCGCAATTACCAACCATATTCCTACATCGATCTCGAGCGTGATACGCAGGTCCAGGAGGTGCTGGATCGCTTTTCTCTTTCGCTTGATGACCTGCCCGTTCTGATCTGTCGCGGCGCCGCCGTACTGCGTAATCCAACCAATGAGGAAATCACCGGCTGTCTGGGATTCAACGAAGGAATCGATCAAGCGCATGTCCGCGATCTGATCATCGTTGGCGCTGGACCCGCAGGTCTGGCGGCGGCGGTGTATGGAGCTTCTGAGGGACTTGATGTCCTGGTGCTCGAATCGAACGCACCGGGCGGCCAGGCCGGAGCCAGTTCGAAAATCGAAAACTATCTTGGTTTCCCTACCGGCATATCGGGACACGAGCTTGCCGGTCGTGCCTACACTCAGGCGCAAAAGTTCGGCGTCCAGATGTTGATTGCGAAGGACGCGAAAGGCCTGGCTTGTGCTCGACGGCCTTACGCGGTCTTGATTGGAGACGGACAGAGCGTTCCTGCCCGAACGGTAGTGATTGCTTCGGGCGCGCAATACCGCAGACTGCAGCTGGAAAATCTTTCGAAGTTTGAGGGTGCCGGTGTCTATTACGGAGCCACACATCTGGAAGCGCAGCTGTGTGGTGGTGAAGAAGTGATTGTCGTGGGTGGCGGCAACTCTGCCGGTCAGGCAGCAGTCTTTCTGGCGCAAACGACCAGACGAGTCTATATGCTCGTTCGATCTGACGGACTGGCTAAGAGCATGTCGCGTTACCTAATCCGGCGCATCGAAGAGACGCCGAATATAGAACTTCACACTGGCACTGAGGTGTCTGCGCTGGAAGGTAATGACCACCTCGAGCACGTAACCTGGCGGAATAATCAAACTGGACAGACCGAGTCGCGCAACATCGCCTACGTCTTTTCAATGACCGGCGCGACGCCGAACTCTGCATGGCTCAATGGTTGTGTAGCGTGCGACAAGCTTGGGTTTATCAAGACCGGCTTAGATCTCACGACGGAAGATCTGGCGAACGCCAAGTGGTCCCTTAAACGTCCGCCGTATCTCCTGGAAACCAGTCTTCCTGGTGTGTTCGCTGTCGGAGATATTCGGGGCGGCAGCGTGAAACGGGTAGCCTCCGCGGTCGGTGAAGGTTCCATTGCCATCTCGTTCGTACATCGGGTGTTGAGCGAATAGTAGCCTCTCCATTACTTCGCGAGGAGCTAAATCAGCATTCTTGGGTCATGGAATGCCCGGACATAGCCCTCGCTCATTGCAACCTTAGGCATAAAAATGGCATCCTAGTGTCCCTTCTTGGCGGGTAAATCCCATGGAAAATTTGGTGTTTCCCAAAGGTGCGAAGGGATGTTTCGTGCGAAGGAGCGTTTTATTGATCAATATGACTGAGCAGCAACAGATTGAAATTAGAAAGATAGGTTCGCTGGTATCTACATTCGACCAGGTTGATGAGGGCGTGTTGGTGGATTCCGTCGCGCCGGATAACCTGGATCATGTCCTGAAGCAACTTGCTTCGGGAACTGACGCAGAACAATCGTTAATCGACGACTTGTCTGAAACAGCGTCGGAGAACAACGAGGATTTGGCGGAGGATAGTGAGCTGGATTTGTCGGCCGGCGTATCGGACAAGGCCGCTGATCCAGTGCGGCTTTACATGCGCGAGATGGGGCGGGTGCCACTTCTTAAAAAAGAGCAGGAAGTTGCCATCGCTAAGCGGATTGAATGGGGACTGAAGCGCGCGCAGAAGGGAATCACGCGTTCTCCGATCGCGATAGCCCAGCTATTGGAGATCGGGGACGAACTGGAAGCCGGAACGCTGGCCATTCGCGATGTCGTGTCTTTCTCTGACCAAATGGAGATCGAAGAACAGGAAGACAAGGCCCCGGAGTATTTACAGTGGACCCTCGAAGGCGTTCAGAATATTCGCAAGCACTATTCACGAGCGCTCAAAGAGTTGGGCCGATTACGGGACGAGCAGAAACTAAGCCGCGATAAGAAGTCGAAGAAACTCCTGAGACTTAAGCGCAAACTGGCGGGTACGCGGCTGGAAATCGCGCGGGAGATCCTGGGACTGCGCCTGAAAGAAGATGTGCGGCAGCGTCTCGTCAGCGCCGTCGAAAGAGTATACAGCGAAGTCCGCAAGAATGAGCGCCAGATCGCGAATAGCAGCGAAAGGCTGACCGCCAAGCGCGTGAAGCCGCAAGTTGCGCAGGAATTGAAGCGAGACATCGCCGCCGCCCGGAAGCGACTCAGAGAGATCGAAGCGCAGCACCATGTGCCGGTTATCGAGATCAAACGTTCGCATCAGATGGTGGCCGGCGGCGAAGCCCAAGCAGCCCAGGCGAAACACGAATTGACTGAAGCCAACTTGCGTCTGGTGGTATCAATTGCCAAGAAATACCAGAATCGCGGCCTGCAGTTTCTCGATCTGATCCAGGAGGGCAACCTCGGACTGATGAAAGGTGTCGAGAAATTTGATTGGCGTCGAGGATATAAGTTTTCGACCTATGCGACCTGGTGGATTCGACAGGCTATCACCAGGGCCATCGCCGATCAGTCGCGCACGATCCGCGTGCCGGTGCACATGGTCGAAGTAATTAACAAGGTCAAGAGCAGCACCCGCGATCTGGTGGTTGAGTTGGGACGTGAACCGACTACAGAAGAGATCGCGCATCGGATGAACACTACGGCCGATAAGGTGAGCAAGGCACTGACTCTTATTCAGCAACCGATCTCGCTGGAAGCGCCGATTGGCGAGTCCGGAGAATCGCAGGTCGGAGATTTCATTGAGGATCAATCGACTGTCAGCCCGGCTGAGCGAGTGATCACTTCGAACGTGCGCGACGTTGCGGGTGACGTGCTGCAGACCCTGAGCCCGCGCGAAGAGAAAGTCATTCGCCTAAGATTCGGGCTGGATGCGGACGGCCGTGAACGGACCCTGGAAGAAGTAGGCGAGGACTTCAATGTCACTCGCGAGCGTATTCGCCAAATCGAAGTCAAGGCTCTAAGAAAGCTGCGACATCCTTCACGGGCGCGCGTACTTAAGACCTTGATTGAAGGTCAGGGGAACTAATCCGGCTGTTAGGTGCAGCAGGAGGGTGTCCGGTTGAGAAACCTGGCGCCCTCATTTCTTTTGGGCGGTCCCTTCAACGTACACCTTGAACTTCTCTGGATCATTGGGCAGTGCGATTTCGAACTTGACGGCCACCTGCCCGTCTTTCATCTGGGTGTAGGTGAGCCGGAATCGCGGCTGCGCTGCGGCAGCGTCGCTTACGAACGTGCAGGCCTGACCATCATTTGAAAATGCGATCGCGTAATGGATGACGTGGCCTTCGTTGTCGTAGTAGTCGGCCCTAAATTGCGCTCCAGCAAGGTAGATAATCATCAGGTCGTCATGCGCGAAGGCGGGTCTATTTCCCGTTGCCGGATAATCGGTATGACTCTTTCGAGTAATCACTCTCTTCTGTAGATCGAACGCGAATGAGAAGCCGCCGGCGCCTTCACCCGGATCGCCTCTGCCGGCAGCGTTCCATGAGCCAATCAGAAACTGCCATTTGGACCAATCGGGCGAGGCGCTTTGTTGGGCCCGGCCGCCACCGATCAATGTTAATAGCAGCAGAACAATCCCGAGAAGTTTTCGCATATCATTCATTCATTGGCCTCGCCCAATAAGTCCAGATCGGTGGGAAGAATCAATCTGGCACGGAACCGCTTGCGCCAGCAAGCGGGTAAGCTCAAAGGAAACTACCCGGTCGCTACCGCGCGCGGGTACTGACCTCATCCTCAGCTTAAGACACTACCGATGACCTGAGAAAGTTACCGTAACATCGGCGGTCGCTTCCGATAATTCTATGCCCACGGTGTCATCACGGAAATTCACTTTAAATCGAAAGTGGTTAATGTTTCCGACTTCATCGTAATCAAGCACGAATGTGCGCTCGTCCTGCCAGAATCCCTTAACGGCTACTGGCAGTCCGAATCTGCCGTTCGGAGAAACGAGAGGAATTCCGTTTAGGCCGATGGGACGAACCTCTCTGCGGCCATCGACAAAACCGATACTCAACGACGCCGCGTCTTTCGAGGTGAACAGAAACGACATCTCTTTCAAACCAATCGGGTTTTGGTCCAGGACAAAGGTTTGTCCCGAAACCGCGGTCGCTATTTTTGGTATCGCGTCTGCTGGTTTGCCGGAGGGCGCTCGCGCCATCTCTTTGATCGCAGCTTCCAACCGCGCGACTCCAACCGGGTTAGCGGGCAGCGCTCGATCCGACTTGATCGCGGGCAGCAGCAGCGTTCCCACATCACCCGGCTCAAAACCTCCACCAGTCATCACTGCCACCAGATTCAACTCCGGCAAAACGGTGATGCGTTGTCCGCCGCGGCCTACGGCTTCATAGAGTTTGTCTTTCGGCCGCACCCACCAACCATATCCGTAGTCGCTGTCTGATGATGTATGAGCGTGCACGCGAGTCGAGTTCGTGACCCAATCAGCCGAGACGATCTGCGTACCATCCCACATGCCATGGTTTAGCCACAGGTAGCCTAACTTCGCCATGTCGCGTGGATGCAGATGCAAGTCTCCCCAACCATGATTAATGCCATTTGGATCCGCCGGCCAGACGGCGTCATGAATCCCCAACGGCTCGAAGAGCGAAGACCGAGCGAAGGCCAGCGCGTTCATTCCCGTAGTTTCTGAAATGATTCCAGAGAGCAGGTGCATCCCACCGCTGCAATACACAAATTTTCCCCCCGGTTCGGCGGTCATCGGCAGATCGAGCATGAATTGCAGCCAATCTTTCGAGTTCATCATCTGGTGAAGAGTCAGCTCGTTCTCTTCGGGATGACAAGCCAGGCCTGAAGTCATCGTGAGCAAGTCTGCAAGCGTCAGCTTCGCTTTCCGCGCGTCGCCGTTTGCGATCGTTCGCTGAGGAAAAAGATCCGCCACGGGCTCATTCACTGATCTAACCTTGCGTTGATCGATGGCGATCCCGACTAGTGTTGACGTCACGCTCTTGGTTACTGACGCCAGGTCGTGCAGGTTGTCCTTGTCGAACGGAAAAAAATAAGCATCAAGAATGACGTAGCCATTACGCACCAGGAGCAGGCTGTGAATCCTGATGTCATGTTGCTTGATCGCTGTCAGAGCATTCGCGAGTTGGGCAGAATCGACTCCCTGCTGTTCAGGCGTTGATGATCGCCACTCTTTCGTCGGCCAGTAGTCAGGCGATTGTGTCTCCGGCTGACGCGAGGTGGGCTTGCTTCCCTCGATCGACTTGGCGGCTACGCACGTTGGCGTCCCGTAACTTCCCAAAAACAACGCCGCCATTGCAAACAGGTTGATTACTCGCTTCACTTACCGCCTCCTGAGGTTGACGCGTTTCGATGCGCTGCGAAGTGCCGGCGATAACTTGTTGGATTTACTCCAAACTGCCGCTCGAATGCCCGGCGAAACGCCTTGGCGCTGTTGAACCCGATAGATGCGGCGACTCCGTCTATGGTGCTGGTGCGCGTTGCCAGCCGGCGCCGCGCCTCATCGAGGCGAAGCTTTTCGACGAACACGGCGGGCGTGGCGCCAAAGACTTCTTTGAATCGGCGGCTGAAGTGTCGCGGACAAAGTCCCGCTCGTTCGGCCAGCGCCTCAACCGACAAATCGTGTCGCAAGTGGGATGGTAACCAGGCCGCGAGATCAGCGAACTTGTCGCTGGCTTGAAACTGAAACTGAAGCGGCTCCGAGTATTGGTTCTGACCGCCAGGCCGCTTGAGATAGACGACCAGCTCGCGCGCCACCGACAGGGCCACACCTGGCCCGCAATCGTCTTCAATCAGCGCGAGCGCAAGGTCGATTCCCGCGGTAATGCCCGCCGAGGTATAGAATTTCTCGTCTCTAAGAAATAACGCATCGTGTTCGACTCGCAGGTTCGGAAAGCGTTTTGCCAGGTCGGGAGCAAAGCGCCAGTGGGTTGTGACTTTTCGTCCATCAAGCAAACCCGTAGGGGCCAAAGCGTAAACTCCTGTACAAACTGAAGCGATTCGTCTTATCCGGTCAGCCTGTGGTGTCAGCCAGTCAGAAATGACAGTACTCGTTTCGCCGTTGCGCAGCGCGCGACCGCCCGGAATGATTAGTGTGTCCAGAGCCGGACAATTTTTTAGAGTGTTGTGTGGTTGAAAGACAATCCCCGTCTCGGATGTAAATGGACGGTCGGTCAAGCCGATAACCAGGGTCTCGTAACGGGGTTCCGAAGATTCGTCCTCGTCCGCCGCCGCGGTCATGAAAGCCTCAAGCGGACCCACGAGGTCGAGCGCTTGCACGCCATCGTAACCTAGGAACCCGACGCGCTTAGGAATTGATTTCATCGCGCGAATTGTATCGCGCAACCCCAATAGCCGCTATGGCATTAGCAGGACGATTTCGGACTTTCTAGATAAGGCTGGATATGTGGAAGGCATTTGCAATACTCAAAATAAGAGGAACGGCTTGCCGCAAGCACCAATCCGCAGACTCATCCAGTCGGATCGGTATGGACATGAACTTTACTGCGCGGTATTTCGGCTTCGATTGCCCGCAATATCTTCACCGTTAGATCGTGCGCTTCTTCGAATTGCTTGGTCCGATCAACTTCCAAATGAAAGTCGATGAACTTTTCTGATCCGGACCGGCGCGTGCGCAAGTCATGAAAACCATAGACGCCCTCGTTCCGGTAACGCGCCACTATCTCCGCTACTTTATGGTCGATTTCCAGCGGCAGCTTGCGGTCCATCAGCACGTTGATCGATTCGTGGGCCAGCCCAAAAGCCGACTTGAGAATGTAAAGCGCAATCGCCAGGGAAATAAGCGGATCAGCAACGCCCCAACCGGTGAATGCGGTGAGAACGAGCGCGACGAGTACTCCGGCGTTGATGTAAATATCCGTGACGTAGTGCAGCGCATCTGAAGCGAGGGCCGGCGATTCAGTCTCTTGTGCGGCCAGCCGCAGTTTTCTCACCAGCCAGGCGCTCGCCGCAATGGCGACGATCATGCTGATGATTCCGATCGCTTCGAAATGCGTCTCGTGCCTTTCTCTAATTCTGTGGACTGCTTCCCAGACTATGAAGATACCTGAGGCGCCGATGACAATCGCCTGAAACAGGCTGGTCAGAGATTCAGCTTTGCCGTGCCCATAAGCATGATCTTCGTCGGCCGGGCGGGAGGCGGCGCGAACTGCAATGAAGTTCAAGATGGAAGCAAACAGGTCGAGCACGGAATCGAGTAGCGAAGCCCAGACGCTGAGCGAGCCCGTCAACCAACCTGACGTCGCTTTGATGGCGATCAGGAAAAGGGCGACGATGATCGAAAGTCGCGCCGCGGAATGTTTCAACTGGCGCTCGGCTGCGGTGGAATGAATATTGGGTGAGATTCCCATCCTGATGTTCGGCGAAGATTATCAAATAGAAAAATTTCTGTCGCCTGAGCCTTTCCCAACCCTTCAGGGTGAGGCGAACCTGTGGCACTGAGTCAGGGCACCAGCACGAGGGAATTCACCTACTTGACTCACCTACGCGGCAGCCCGCAGGGCTGCAAGATAGTAGCCGGTGGTCGCAGACCACCGGAAACCATGCAATTGATCGTTGGTACCCTGAAAGGGTGCGAGACTAATAATCTGGCACCCCTTCAGGGTGCGACTCGCCATCACTCGGTACCGGTGGTCTACGCTGCGCTCCGACCACCGGCTACTTTCTCGCAACCCTGCGGGTTGTAAATACTTCCGCCAGTTTTCCTGGAGCGGCAACATAATTCGACTCAGGTGAGTCAAGGATGTGAATGCCACCGTAAGGGACGGCTCATCAAGTAGCGCATTTGGAGCCCCTCCCTCACGGTCGGGCTAGTGCCACGTTTCGGCGATCGCTTTGTCTCCAGAATCACCTCACTACAACTTCAGTCTTTCGATTGGGCCAACCTGTGGTACATAGTTTCTGTGCCAAATGCGTCAGTTCCACAGCGACCCTCGCATCGTCACCGGGATTCTTTCATCATGGTTAGTTCTCGCTCACTGATCAGGCCTTCGCTTGATTGGCTGTTAGTGTTCATCCCGGTCGCGATCGTAATACGCTTTTTCCCAACCCTGCACAGTCCCACTGCTCTTTTCATCGTCTCTTGTTTGGCGATAATTCCATTGGCCGCCTGGATGGGACGAGCCACCGAGCATTTAGCGAAACACTTGGGTTCGGGCGTCGGCAGCTTGCTAAATGCCACGTTTGGCAATGCGGCGGAACTCATCATCGCTCTGTTTGCAATCGCGAAGGGCCTGGAAGGTGTGGTCAAGGCCTCGATCACCGGATCGATTATCGGCAATCTGTTGCTGGTCCTCGGTTTCTCGTTCTTTAGCGGCGGCATCAAATTCACAAAGCAGGAATTCAACCGCACAGTCGCGAGTGCCTCAGCATCAGCGCTAACGTTGGCAGCCATTGGGCTCACGATTCCGACAATTTTTCACCAGGCAGCGGCCAACGTCCCGGTCCAGGCAGGTGGCTGGACGATCTTAAAGGAACAGCAACTTTCGCTGGCCATAGCGGTGGTGCTGTTTCTTACCTACGTCGCTACTCTCATCTTCTCTCTGGTTACTCATAGATCGCTCTTTGCCGGAGAAGCGAACCAGAGCGATACGGTTGGAAGTGAAGTGCGGAAACCTCACGGCGAAACCTGGGGAATGAAGCGAGCGGCCATCATGCTCGCGGCTACTACGGCGCTGGTGGCGCTAATGTCAGAATTTTTGGTGGGAGCAATCGAGCAAGCCCGCGCGCGTCTGGGACTCACTGAGGTCTTTGTCGGTGTCATTGTCGTGGCGATCATCGGCAATGCCGCGGAACATTCGTCGGCGGTGCTGATGGCGCGGCGAAACAAGATGGACGTGAGTATCGGCATCGCGCTCGGTTCCAGCATGCAGATCGCTTTGTTCGTAGCGCCGGTGCTCATATTCGCGTCGTATCTTTTTGGCCGGCCCATGCATCTCGAGTTTTCGATCCCTGAAGTAGTTGCGGTCATCGCCTCAATCATTATCGTCGAGCAAGTAACCAATGACGGTGAAAGCAATTGGATTGAAGGCATCCAACTACTTTCCGTGTATGCAATCCTGGCGATTCTCTTTTTCTTTTTGCCGAGCACTCATTAGACGGGAATTGAGGGAGTGATTCTATGCGAGAAACCACGGCACACGTTCCCGATCGTTGGGACCCGGAACCGCGTTGGCCGGCACTTATCGCCATCCTCGCCGTCGGGGGATTGTATTTGGCATTGCCCGCGAACCTCACCGTGGGCCCACGCTGGCTGTTCCCGGCAATCGTGATTGCGTTACTTATTCCGACCGTTATTACGCACCGCACCGGCAAACACAATCTCAATAAACTTTTTGGATTTACGGTTACGGGCGTGGTGACTTTGGCGATGATCGCTTCAGTAGCGCTATTAATAAAAGCACTGCCGTCGCACAGAGAGTCGCCCACCGAACTCCTGGTCTCGGCAGCCTCTCTTTGGTTCACAAATATTTTAGTGTTTGCCTTGTGGTATTGGCGTTTGGATGCCGGAGGCCCACACCGCCGGGATTCCAGAGCAGGCCATCCTGAGGGAGCATTTCTGTTTCCGCAAATGACAATGTCGCCCGAAGCGAAGGCTTCGGCCGCTGCGGAACTTTGGACTCCGAATTTCGTCGACTACTTGTTTTTGTCATTCAACACCAGCACTGCGTTTTCACCGACTGATGTGCCGGTACTCGCCCGCTGGGCCAAAGTGCTGATGGTACTTCAGTCACTGGTTTCTTTGACGGTCCTGGTGCTGCTGGCTGCGCGCGCGGTGAATATTCTTTAGACGACAGAGCGAAATCATTAAAAGGCCGCAAGCTAGGATAGGCCACCGCGCGGACGGCTTCGCCGCTCTGATGCGCGGCAAGTCTCTGACTTGCCGGCAGTGGTCCACTTCTTCTTACGTTTGCGACTGGAGTTCGCGGTCTCAGACCGCCGGATTAACCGAGAGCGTTACCGGCAAGTCAAAGACTTGCCGCGCATCGGCGTGGCAGAGCCACCTCGGTACGCAGCGCTCGCGGGCTTGAACTAAGCACTTTGCTTTGGCAGAACGCTGAGACGAAGTTTTCTCCGCCTGGCACTTTAAGATCGATTCTCGAATGGAGGGCGCGACTTCCTACTGCACTGGATCGGTCGTACTAGCCGGCTGATCAGGATTCACGTGAATGCTGCTGTCATTCGAATCAATAAAAAAATGTCGCTTGCCGCTGTTATCACTTTGAGGATCGGCATTCAAGGTGTAAGCAGTCGGCGCAGTGGCCGTCTTCGGCGTTACTTTCAGGGTGAGCACGTATCCGTCGACATTCGGCGGATTCCCGTCGAACTTTGAACTCAGCATCTGCTCTTTCACCATCTGATCGAACGTGCCAAAGCTCCGGCTGTGCGTGTTGTAATACTGAATCTGAACGGCGGCAATGGTCTTCAGGTTCTGCATCGTCGCCGCCTCGTTGCCGGCGCGCTGCGCAGCTTTCCAGCCATAGACGGCGGCGCCGATTAAGATTCCAATAATCGCGATCACGATCATCAACTCGATGAGCGTGAAGCCTGATTGTCTGCGGGGGTTCTCAGTAGTTCTCTTCATAATTACTTCCTCTGTTTGGCTAAACGGCGAGAACAAACATTGGTTCCGAAAAGAACGATGCCTACCTCACCTGAGGCCCTGGATTTTACTACAGGGAAGGGAGGCGCGTCATTCGAGGAGGCCGCTGGTGTCTTAATTTGCCGCACGTGATGGAGTCAGTACCGGGAGCGATAGCGACCGGGTCGCAGCCGATAGCAAGGTCGAGTTTTACAGGATGTTACCCGGTCGCTACCGCTCCCGGTACTGACCTCATCCTCGAATTAAGACACTACTGGCCGCTGGCCTCCGAATTCCAGTTTGCTCTGGGTTCCTACGTGGTGAACGCCGAAAAAAGGAGGGGTCAACCTGCTAATACCGGCGTAGTCATGTGGGCCAAGTACATGTAGAATGCCACAAAGCCGCGATGAGGAACCTACGTACAGCCGATGCCGACGCTCTTGCCGTGACCGCGGCTGAGAAGATTGAGGTGTTGCAGGCCGCAATTGAGCGGGTGATTCGCGGCAAGCCGGACGCAGTTCGACTTGCGATCGTGACGATGCTCGCCGGCGGTCACTTGCTGATCGAAGATGTGCCGGGAGTTGGAAAAACCACGCTTGCCCACGCCTTGTCGCGCGCGCTTGATTGCTCGTTCCAGCGTATTCAATTCACTTCGGACCTATTGCCTTCGGATGTGATTGGCCTGTCGGTTTATAACCAGGTCGACGCGCTCTTCGAGTGGAAGCCCGGACCTATCTTCGCCAACGTCATTCTCGCTGACGAGATCAATCGCACCACGCCCAAGACGCAATCGGCTTTGCTGGAAGCGATGGCCGAAGGACACGTGACGGTCGAAGGCGTCACGCACGCGCTACCCGCTCCATTCATGGTCCTGGCGACGCAAAATCCCATCGAACATCACGGCACCTATCCTTTGCCGGAATCACAGCTCGATCGCTTCATGCTGCGCTTGCGCATTGGATATCCGGGAGCGGCGGATGAAAAGCTGATCCTGCGCGATCGCGAACACGCTGAGCCGCTTAACAACATGCAGGCGGTACTGAACGCGGCCGACGTGACGGAGCTACAACAGGCAGTTACCGAAGTTTCAGTCGACGATGCGATCGTTGATTATCTGATGCGCATTGTCGCCGCCACCCGATCGTCTGAGATGCTCGATCTGGGGGTCAGTCCGCGCGGGACATTGTCTCTGTTCCGCGCTGCTCAGGCCCTCGCCCTCACGGAACAAAGATCATTCTGCCTGCCCGACGACATCAAGCGGCTGGTGGTGCCGGTCTTTGCTCATCGCGTGGCTGTTAGCACTCGCTACTCCTCGGCCATGCGTCGCAGCGAAGAAGCCGAAGCCGTGTTGCGCGAGATCATGAAGACCATCAGCGTGCCGCTCTGAATTTCGAATTGCGAAGTTCGGACCGGCGAACTGAAGCGACGTGAATCAGCAAACCGATACCAAATCCGCACTTCGCAATTCGAAACCCGCAATCATGAATCGTTGGTGGCGCCTTATACTCGGCACGTTACTCGTCCTCACCGGCCTCGCCACGGCAGTTCTGACTTTGATGGCCCGCAGACTTGGCGTACCCGAACTCACGACCGCAGGAGCGATCGCTTCACTTGTCCTGGTGTTGCTGATCATGGTGCTGGTCGTGCCGCCGCTGACCCGATCGGCGTTTGCGGAAATGGCAGCGACTGGGTTCCCGATTGAGGTGACCACCGGCGGCGTCATCTTTGTGGTCGTCCTGGTAATCGTCGGTTTCGCCGCGTGGAACACCGCAAACAATTTATTGTTCATGGTCTTGTCGATCATGCTGTCGACGATGTTCGTGTCCTGGATGGCCGCGCGGGTGTCATTGCGCGATCTCAACGTCTCGGCCCGGTTTCCGGATCACATCTTTGCCGGCGAGCAGGCTGAGGTCCTCGTCACGGTGCGGAATTCGAAACGTTTGTTGCCGTCGTTTTCGATCCTGGTTGAAATGCGCGGCAGTTTCGATCGTCCCGGTGTCTTGCCAACGAGAAAAGTCCCGGTACCCTTGAAGAAAACTGCACTTGGTTACTTCACGTACGTGCCGCACCGCGCCGCCGCTGAGCAATCAATCGAGCAGACGTTCCCAAAGCGCGGGCACGTGCTGGTGAAAGGCTTCGAAACTTCGACGCGTTTTCCGTTCGGATTTCTTCGTCATCGCCGCCGGTTGGCTGCGCGAGACGTAGACATCGTTGTGTATCCCAAGCCCGAACCGATTACCGACCAGTTGAACCTCTTGCCGTTGCAGTCAGGTCAGACAACATCTCTCCGGCGCGGCGCGGGTCAGGACCTGTTGTTGTTGAGAGATTACCAGGCGCGCGACGATCTCCGTCACATTGATTGGAAGGCCACCGCACGGGTGCGAAGACTCACGGTGCGCGAGTTCGCCGCCGAAGACGAGCGCCGCATTACGATTGTTCTCGATCCGACGCTGACTGACGACATTGATGAAGAGAACTTCCGGATCAGATTTGAGAATGGAGTTACTCAGGCAGCGTCACTGGCGAAGCATTTTATTGAAGAGCGCGCGGAAGTACGTTTGATACTCGGCGCGGACGTCGGTAGATTCGGTTCCGGTCCGGAACATCTCTACACATGCCTGCGACGTTTGGCCCTCGTCGGCCCTGTCCGCGTTGGCGTCAAACAGAATCTACAGACGATCATCGATCGCGCCGCCGTTTCCGAACTTCGGTCAGAAGCCAACTATCTGATTCTGTTAACCACCGCCGCGCGCGGATCTATCGCGCCGAATATTTGGCGGCGGGCCTTCGTCATTCATTTGTAGCCGAATTTGTAGTGCTTTCATCTCGATGCCGGCCGACGATCTACGAATCACACCAAGCGCCACAAAACGCCGATCTTCTTGGCGCGGTTTCGTGTGACTTGGTGGATCATGCTCTTCGTCTTAACTTAAAGAACAGGGCGCTCTGATTGGAGCTGAGCCACAGCCTGACTGCTGAAAATGGCGACGTTGAAAACCACGGTTCCTGAATCTGTGTCCCGCAAAACATTCAATTTCCTCGCCATCTGTTTTCTGTTTTCAGGCGCGACGGGCTTGATTTACGAAGTGGTGTGGGCGCGCATGCTTGGGTTGGTCTTTGGTGCGACCACTATGGCGATCAGCGCCGTGTTGGCTGCCTTCATGGGCGGGTTGGCACTGGGCAGTGCGGTCGCCGCCAAACGTTGGGCGCGAATCAGCAAACCATTGCGCGCATACGCGCTCATCGAAATCTGCATCGGCTTGTATGCGCTGATCTTGCCCGCACTATTTAGCGCGGCCGATCATGCCTACGGCGTAATTTGGCAAAGCTTTCATCCAGGATTTTACGGCTTTGCATTCTTAAGATTCGTGCTCGCGACGATCGTTTTGATTGTGCCCACCGCGTTGATGGGCGCGACGTTGCCGGTAATCGTATCGGCAGTGATTCAACTTGGAGATTTTAGAGCGTCAGCCGTCACCAGACTGTACAGTTTGAATTTGACAGGAGCGATCGGAGGAACGATTGTCGCGGGCTTTCTGCTGCTGCCATACCTGGGAGTTCGGGAAACCACCAAAGTCGCGGCGCTGGCAAATCTGTTAATTGGAATCGCCGTGCTGGTCTTTGATTCACGACGGACCCGACAAACTATTCAAGTCGAGCAAGAAAGTGCACACGGCTCATTTGAAGCGACAGAGATAGCCGGTCAAACTGGAGGGTCGGGTTTTTGGCTCACCTGCGCTTTCGCGTCAGGCCTCGTGACGATTGCGATGCAACTGTTCTGGTCGCGGGTGCTGGCGATGATCATCGGTTCCAGCACTTATGCTTTCACGATCGTTCTCGGGCTGTTTTTGATTGGACTCTCGCTGGGTTCCTGGATAGTAAGTGCGCGAGCCGGACAAAAACTCATCAGGCTGCGGAGATCGATCATGTTTGTGCAGTTGGCCACGGCGCTCTCAATTCTGGTGAGCCTTCGCATTACCAATTCGCTTCCGTCCTGGCTGATTCAAATCGCGTTTCGTCTAGAAGTAAATTCATGGCCCGGTTTGCTGACGCTACAGATTGTTGTCGCCGCCACTCTGATTCTGTTGCCGGCCATTCTGATGGGCATGACGATGCCCATCGTCCTGGTGTGGGCCGGAGACTCGACAAAAAAGAGTGCGCGCAAAGGCGGTGCAAATCCTGTCGGCCTCAGTTACGCAATTAATACGATTGGTGCGATCGCCGGCGCGTTGGTCGCCGCTTTCATTTTGATTCCCGTAGCAGGCACGCGTTTGACGGCGTTCTGGATCGCGTCAATTTGTATTGTGATTGCCGGGGCCGCCTACCGGCCGGGACCGGCCGTGCGCGATCGAGCGCTGGCGCGCAGCCTCTCGATTGGAATCACGGCATTACTAATCATTGCGGCATTCGCCGTCTGGCCGCGTTTGAATGTCAACGCGCTGTCGATCGGCGTCTACGATAGCTTCGTTCGCATACTGGCGCAATCGCGAGGCGACGTGCCTGAGAACAACGAAAATGATCGACCCGAGGATCATCAGCTGTTGATGTTCCAGGAAGGCCGGACAGCGACCGTTTCGGTTCGTCGCGATTGGGGAATTACCTCGGTCGCGATCAATGGACGAACAAATGCATCAGATGGCGGCGACATGCCCACGCAAGTGATGCTGGGCCAGCTGGGGTTGCTGGCGGCCCCGCGAACCGGCAATGGATTGATAGTCGGATTTGCGACCGGAGTGACGGCGGGCTCAGTGCTGCAGTCATCCATCGCGGACGTTGACTGCGTTGAGATCGAACCCGCTGCGGTCGCGTCATCGCATTACTTTGAACATGTCAACAATCACCCGTTGAGCGATCCGCGGCTGCACTTGATCATTGACGACGCGCGGACTTATCTGCGCGTCAATCCCAATCTCTATGACTTAATAATAAGCGAGCCCAGTCATCCGTGGGTCCCGGGCGTGGCCAATCTTTTCACGCGCGAATTCTTCACCCTGGGCCGTGACCGCCTGCGCAGCGACGGAGTGTTCGTGCAATGGCTCCAAATCTATCAACTGTCGAACGAAAGCCTGCAATCGGCGCTGGCCACATTCAGCGAAGTGTTTCCCCATCTCGCAGTGTTCCAGATTCAGGGCGCGGCGAAAGGGAAGGACCTGATTGTGGTGGGCAGTCGAGTGCCGATAAATCTTGATCACATGAGCGAGCGGATGAGCGAACCACGGGTGTCGGCAGATCTAAAAAGGATTGGCATGGAGACTCCAGCCGATATTATGAAATGGTTCGTGTGTGACGAGACTCGACTGCGCCCCGCCGTCGCCGGCGCGGTAATTAATACTGACGACAATATGCGGATTGAGTCTGTGGCTCCGCGTGAAGCATTTCGCCCCAGCACCGGTGAAAACGGGGCATGGATCGAGGCTCTAAAATTACCGTAGGGGCGGACAGCTAGCTAGCCGAGGACCTGCCCAACAGTGAGCGATCTTCCATTAAGAAAATCGCGCGCACTCATGCGGCGCGAATCCTGAAGCTGTACTTCGAGCAGGCGTAACGCCGTTCCGTCGCCGCAGGCCACGATCAATCTGTCCCGGCCGGCTTCGATGACCTGGCCCGGAGGGAATCGAAGTTGTTCGATCCATTCCGGCGTTGCGGTCCAAATTATCAAACGTTCCGATCCGAAAGTGGTGTGAGCGTTCGGCCATGGTTGAAATCCACGTACGCGACACGCTATCGCATAAGCATCCATCGACCAGTCAATCAACCCGTCTTCACGTTTTAAGATTGGGGCGAAGGTGGCTTCATTGTCGAGCTGAGGTTTGGGTCCAATGTCAGTTAGGTTTCTCAGCGTTTCGCTAATCAGGTCCGCGCCCAAATCAGCCAGCCGCGACATCACTTCGAGTGCGGTTTCGGCTTCCCCGATGTCCGTCGATTGCTGCAGCAGGATCGGGCCGGCATCTAGCTCTTCGACGATCTGCATTGTCGTCACACCGGTTTGAGTCTCGCCATTCACAATCGCCCAGTTCACCGGGGCCGCCCCACGATACTCTGGCAGCAACGAGAAATGCACATTAATGCAGCCGAGCTTTGGGGCACTGAGAAATTCCGCCGGCAGAATCTTTCCGTAAGCAACGACGACGGCCACTTCTGCATTGTGCGAAGCGAAAAGCTGCTTGGCGTCTGATGTCTTGATTTTCTGCGGCTGGTGAATGGTGAGGTTTTGTTGCAGCGCGAATTCTTTGATGGGTGATTGATGCAGCTTCTTCCCACGGCCCGCGGGTTTGTCTGGCTGCGTCCACACTGCAACGATCTCATGACCGTCATTAACCAGCCGTCGCAGAGACGGCACGGCGGATTCGGGTGTGCCCATGAAGACGATGCGCATTCGTTTCTTATGCGGCTTTGCCGCCTGATGTGCGGTAAGGCTCACCCTTACCGGCACGGACATTAGAAAAACAAAAGGAGGCTACGCCTCCTGAATTGAGGCGTAGCCTCATATCAATAACTTACGCTGATCGGAAAGGCAAAGCCTTTCCGCACTGTGCGGCGGCCAAGCCGCAATTCAGATTCCTGTACCGGCTTCCGCTCTCTTTCGCGTCGCGCCGACCTTTTCAGATGAAACCTTTGCCTGCATGAACAGCAGCAGGTAATCAGGACCGCCCGCTTTTGAATCAGTGCCGGACATGTTAAAGCCGCCGAACGGATGGACGCCTACCAGCGCGCCTGTACACTTTCGATTCAAATAAAGATTACCGACGTGAAATTCGTTGCGCGCGCGATCTAACTTTGCTTCATCACTCGAGTAGACCGCTCCGGTCAGGCCAAATTGCGTGTCGTTGGCGATGCGCAGAGCGTCGTCGTAATCATTCGCTTTGATCACCGCGAGCACGGGTCCGAATATTTCTTCCTGCTCGATTGTAGAGCCGGCCTTCACGTCAGCGATGACCGTTGGCTCGATGAAAAATCCCTGCTCTCCATCTGATCCGCCGCCGGCGATGACGCGGCCGCCTTCGGCTTTGCCCTTCTCGATATAACCGTTGATCGTCTTAAATGCTTTTTCGTTAACGACCGCGCTCATCGTATTGCCGTTGTCCATCGGGTCGCCGAGTTTGATCTTCGCCGTTCGCTCAGCAATCTTTTCGATCATCGAATCGTAAACCCGCGCATCGATGATTGCGCGCGAACAGGCCGAGCACTTCTGGCCCTGATATCCAAACGCGGATTGCACGACGCCGGTTGCTGCTTCGTCAAGATCCGCGTCGTCAGCAACGATGATTGCGTCTTTGCCGCCCATCTCTGCGACGACGCGTTTGATCCAAAGCTGTCCGGGTTGAGTCTTAGCTGCGCGCTCGTTGATGCGCAGGCCAACTTCTTTCGATCCGGTGAAGGCAATGAAGCGCGTCCTGGGATGATCGACAACGACATCGCCGACTTCAGCGCCAGAACCAGTCATGAAATTGACGACGCCTGCGGGCAAACCGGCTTCTTCCAACAACTCAAAAAACTTGTAAGCAATCGCCGGCGCATCCGATGAAGGTTTGAGCACGGCCGTGTTGCCAGTCACGATTGCCGCCGCAGTCATGCCGGCCATGATTGCGCAGGGAAAATTCCACGGCGGGATGACCGCACCGACGCCGAGCGGGATGTAATCCATCTGATTCTGTTCGCCAGTAATTTTCACCAGCGGCTGATCGCTCGCATAGCGCATCTCGCGCGCGTAGAATTCGAGGAAGTCGATCGCCTCGGCCGTGTCACCGTCCGCTTCCGGCCATGTCTTGGCGACTTCATAAACCATCCAGGCTGAGAATTCATGTTTGCGTTCGCGCATCAACTCGGCGACGCGAGACAGCAACTGGATGCGCTCTTGAGCAGGCACATTGCGCCAGGTCTGAAAGGCTTTGTGCGCAGCTTCAACCGCTTGATTTGCGAGTTCTTTCGTCGCTTTGTGAAATTTTCCTACTACCTGCTTTCGATTAGCTGGATTGATGCTCTCGAGGGTGTCGCCGGTCTTGATGCGTTCGCCGCCAATCACGAGCGGATACTCGCGACCCAACTCGCTCTTAACTTTGTCGAGCGCCGCGCGCATCGCGGCGGCGTTTTCCTCTTTGGTGAAATCGGTAAATGGTTCGTTACGAAATTCAGTTGGCATAGTTGTTCTGCTTATCTTTCTTAGTTTTCTCGGTGTCCTCAGTGGTGAAACAGTCTTACGCTCCCCACTCGCCGGCTTTCTGAAGTTTTTTGATCTTGCGTTTGACGATCTCGCGCTTCAGCGGCGACATGCGATCGAGAAAGACTATGCCGTCGCAGTGATCCGTTTCGTGCAACATACATCGCGCCGTCAATTCTGTTCCGTCAATCTCGAATTCTTTTCCATTGATGTCATGCGCGCGCACGACCGCTCGCAGGTTACGCTCGACACCAAAAAAGATTCCCGGGAAGGAAAGACAGCCTTCGTCGCCGTCCTGCTTGCCTTCCTGCGCGACGACCTCAGGGTTGATCATGACGATTCGTTGGGCCGGGTCTTTACCGCCCGAACAATCCATCACGAAAAGGCGTTTAGGCACGCCTACCTGGACGGCTGCCAGCCCGACGCCCGGCGCGGCATACATCGTCTCGAACATATTGTTGACGAGTTTCTTAAGATCAGCGTCGAATTTGGTGACCGGATCGGCCGGACTGTCGAGCACCGGATTCGGCCAGGTAACTATTTGTAAACGGGACATTCTTAAATCTCAAATCTCGAATTTCAAATCTGAAATCTCAAAAACAAAATGCTTTGATTCAATTCAATTTTACGATCAAGAATTGGGTTTCGCTAGTTGGCGTTCTCATTCAACTGTGACGCGGAATAGTCGAGCCGCAGCACCGTAGCCCTTGTCCAAATCCACGGGTGGTAACTCTTCGAAAACAAGATTTGAATGCTTACCGTAAACCTCCCCTTGAAACGCCTCCGTGCACCAGACCTGATTCGGGTTTTCATTATGCTCGTCAATGTATTTCTTCATTGGCTTATCCACCCTGCACGTTTCCACAATAAAATTGCCTGAATAGTCGACATCATCTCCGCGCTGTTCGCGATAACCTGTTCCGTAACCCAGTACAACTCTAAAGCCCTTTATAGTTGTCGGCTGATCGTACTTAAGGCGCTCAAAATCATGCAGTAGGCGCTTGACAATCCAAATCAACTTTAACCCGTCGCGAAAAAACACCTTAATGGAGTCACCCTCAAGCTTTACTGCCTCACACACGGGATCCTTTTCGATAAGGGCTTTCTGATCAAACAAGAAAGCCTGAACCGCAGGATAGAGACGGCTGTCTTCCTGCGTTGCTTTGGAATAGTCCTTAAGATCGGCAGTAAGAAAAAAGATTGGTGTTCTGGACCGTTGGGGAATTGAAGAGAGCGGAGGCATTAATAGTCTCGGTGACTCTTTCGAGAATACGCCCGCCTCCCGCAGCAAGGACAGGTATTTCTCTTGAAGCGCATTCTTCTCTTCTTCCTTTTCGAGCAGTCTCTGGGTGTACCCCAACTCTGTCTTTAGGCTGTTGATGGTATGTTCGTATCTAATTCTGAACAATTCCTTCTCAACGTCACTTGCGTTTGAATTAAATCGAAAGTCGAGGGAGGCGAATTCTCTTGTCGTGTTGTTGCGATACTGCTTAAAACGATCCTTAACCAACTCCTTGTCTTCTGCAGTATCGGTCATGAACTCAACCCGTAACTTGCTTCCCTCCTGTCTTGTTCGTATCTCCAACGACACTCCTTCGGTAATCTTCATGAAGTCAGTAAAAAATTGAATGTAGTTCAAAACAGCCGTTCGAAAATTGGCAGGCACATTCAATGCGAGACTCCACTTTAGTGGTTCCTTGAGATAATCCGCGATCGTAAAATTAGCGTGCTCGCCTCTGCCGAACGTACCTTCGGCAGGCACGCGGCTATCCTCGACTCTCTTGTAGACACGATCGAATTGGTCAGCCTCTTTGTTTCTCTCGCTGACTTCATAATCGGTATAGATGTATTGTGTGTTCTCAATCGTCTTGCTATCTGGCTTCCATCCTTGAGTCAGTACAGCCTTAAACACAGCGCCAGTGAAATCACAATCGTTGATCTTCCGATCTGCAAAACTTACCGACATTAGAAACGCGTCACGGAATGAGCAGTTGGTCAATTGCAAAATATTCCAGAAGTGTGCTTCATCGAGAATCGCGCCATCAAAAACGGCACCCTTGCCATCCAGGCTCTTAAGTAATGCAAAATGCGACTGGTTCAAACTGATCTCATTTGTGAATACCGCGTTGCGAAAGTCCGCTCGTCTCATCCAGGATGAACCTTCAAAATTTGCCACGTCGGCGAACTTGCACGATCTGAATATGGCGTCGCTCAAAAACCGACTCGAGGTAAAAGCAGCGGTGTGGGAGAATTCCGAGCCATGGAAGCTTACTCTGCCGACGAATTCACATTGCTCAAACGTTGTTCCAGAAAACCGAACGTAATGAAAACCTGCGTTGCCCACGAAAGTGCAGTTCTTAAAAATCGCCCTGTTCAAAAACTCGCAAGCATTAAATCGAACGAAACGAAGGAACTCACATTGCGCGAACTCGACTCGCTCCGAGAATCGACACTCCCGGAAATTTGTGTTTCCTTGGAAAGTACATTTGCGAAAGTAAATCGGTCGGTCAAACCCATGGCCCAGAAGCCTCTTGAAGTTTATTGACGGAAAGACAAAGCCATTAAAGCTAAGATAGGGTCGAAGTGCGCTGTTCTTTTCGACCAGGTCTACAAATGCAAGCCTAAATAAGTCTCTATCATGATCGGACTTGGAAGAATCATTCTCGGGCTTGGGACAATGAAAAATGCAATACTCGTGACCCTCGTAATTTTGAAAAGTGCACCGCGCTTTTGAAGTCCCCGTCCAAACGAAGGTGCAGCGTTTGCCGGTCTCATCCATTTCCATTTCTTGCCCTCCGTTTTGTAGAAAAGTGATTAACTGTTTCAATAGCCCCGCAGCTGCTCGCGATAACCCTCAAAATTTCTTTTCATCTCGCCCAGACTGTCGCCGCCGAATTTTTCGCGCATAGCCTGAGCGAGCACGAGAGCAACCATTGCTTCGCCAATCACTCCGGCAGCGGGAACCACGGTGATATCCGATCGTTCAAAGGCGGCGCGCTCTTCCTGTTTCGTGTCGATATCTACTGAGCGCAAAGCGCGACGCAGAGTCGAGATTGGTTTCAGATGCCCGCGGACGCGAATCTCTTCGCCGTTCGTCACGCCGCCTTCCAGACCGCCGGCTCGATTCGTTGCGCGAATGAATTCTTTCGTTTCGTCGTTGTAAGAAATCTCATCGTGAACTTCCGAGCCGGGTAGGGAACTCGCTTCGATGCCCGCGCCAATCGCCACGGCCTTGACGGCATGGATAGACATCAACGCTTGCGCCAGGAGCCCATCCAACTTTTGATCCCACGATGTGTGCGAACCGAGTCCCGGTGGAACTTTGCGCGCGACTACTTCAAAAATCCCACCAAGCGTGTCGCCTTCGCTTTTCTTCTGATCGATCAGCGCGATCATTTGTTGCTCGACATCTTTATCCGCGCACCGGAGCGGCGAGTCTTCGGGAATCGAACCAATCCGATCGAAAGTAAGTTCGAGAGGTTTAGCAGGAATCCCGCCCAGTTGGATAACGTGACTGCGAATCTCGATGCCGAAGTTCGTGAGCAACTGTTTCGCGATCGCGCCGCACGCGACCCGCGCCGCGGTTTCACGAGCCGACGCGCGCTCCAGCACGTTGCGCAGATCGTGCGCATCGTACTTAAGTCCGCCGGCCAGGTCAGCGTGACCCGGGCGAGGACGCTTTACGCGCCGAGATTTTTCGGGAGAGATCTCGCGCGCATCCGTCGCCATTACTTCATTCCAGTTCGCCCAGTCCTTATTTTCAATCGTTAAAGCGAGCGGCGAACCTAGCGAGAGACCATGACGCACGCCACTGAGGATCTCGATCTGATCCTGCTCAATCTTCATGCGCCCACCGCGGCCATAGCCTTGCTGGCGACGCCAGAGTTCGTGGTTGACTTGATCGATATCGATCGGCAACCCAGCGGGCAGGCCTTCGACAATCGCGACCAGCGCGCGACCATGTGATTCTCCGGCAGTGGTGAAACGGAACATACTCTTTCCTAAGAAGAGGCATTCACCGCAGAGACGCAGAGAACGCCGAGGACGCGCGGAGTTATTCTCTCAAATCGAGAACTCTTCTGCGGATACCATCCTTTGACACAACAACATTAAAGTTCATTAGTAGCCCAACCTTCCGGCCTCCCAGGCGCAGGTAGGATAAAAGTTGCGCTTCATGAATCGGAGCTATGGCCTCCATTGCTTTCACTTCGACCACAACTTTTCCTGCGACGAGAATGTCCAAGCGGTATCCGGCTTCTAGTCTAATTCCTCGATATTCGAGCGGGATCGGAACCTGCCGTTCGAAGGGAATTTGCCGTAACACCAGTTCTTGGCACAAACATTCTTGGTAGGCTGACTCCAACAAACCCGGGCCCAACACTCTATGCACCGCTATTCCAGCACCGATAATTCCTTCGGCGATCTGATTAAAACTTGCGAGGCCTGAGTGCGGAATCATCCCTGTCTTCTCTGCGCCACCTCGGCGTTCTCTGCGTCTCTGCGGTGAAAGTGGTGGAAATCATCGTATCACTTGCGCAAGAAGTTTCAATGTAAAGATTCTTGCTAAGATAGAAGTTCTTCAGCAAATATTGTCCCCCGCCCCAAAATCCCTGCGGGATCGAAAGCTCGCTTCAACGCCGCCATCTCGCGCAAGTGCTCATCACCATAAAGCTCGCGCAGGTATTCGCGTTTCAGCTTACCAATTCCGTGCTCGGCTGAGATTGTTCCCCCCACTTCAACCGCGCGCCGGATGAACTGACGATAGATGGCCCAGGCCTTTTCCGCTTCACCGTCGTTGCGCGGCAGGATGTTCACGTGCACATGATTGTCGCCGATGTGTCCGAAGATCGTGTAGCGAAGATCGCCGCCCCGCAGAGCGTCTTGATAGAAACTCAGCATTCCCGCAAAGGCCGCGTCGGCTACTGCCATGTCGGTCGAAACTTTTCTCTGATTGTGCCGCGCAAACCATTCGTTCATCAGTACCGGCAACGCGTGGCGAAACTCGCGCAGCTTCATCTGGTCCTGTTCGTTCGTCGCAAACCATGATTGATCGATCGATGCATGATGAGCCTCAAGCAACGCCAGCCATTGACTCATCACTTCATCTTCGGTCGTGGCGATTGTTTCCTGCTCGAAGAAGATGGCGCCGGCTGCGGCCTCAGGAACCGTGTCGTATTTCTGGCGAAGGAATCTAAGTGACTCAACATCGAAGTATTCGAGAGCGCGAGCGTCAAGGTGGTTAGAAGAAGTCTCAATCCCGCTCGAGCGTCTCACACTGGAGCCCTCCCTCACGGTCGGGCTAGTGCCCCGAGTCGCCAGCGAACGCTGACGCGCGTCACGAACGAAGGCCAGCAAATCACCTTCGTTTTCAAAAAAGACAACGCCGCTCAAAAGTCCTTCAGGTTTCGGCAGCAGCTTCAGCTCAGCTTCGACGATCACTCCGAGCGTCCCTTCGCTGCCAATGAACAGATCGATCACATCCATCCGTGGTTTGATGTAATAGCCTGAAGCATGTTTGCGAACCTGCGGCATTTGATAAGACGGCAGTTTCGCTTCAATGAATTGTCCTGAAGGAAGGGGAACGCTAATCAACGAATTCAGATCGGCGTGCAATTCTCCGCGACGAAGGTCGATGACGTCGCCAGTCGCCAGAGCGATTTGGAGTCGCTCGACGTATTTTCGGGTTGGCCCATATTTGAATGTTCGGGCGCCGGAAGCGTTCGTTGCAATGTTGCCGCCTATGAAACAGCTTCGTTCCGTCGGATCCGGAGGATAAAGCAATCCTTCGGAATCGACCGCTCGCTGCAAATCGATCAAGCGAACCCCTGCTTCCACGACTGCCCTCCCGCCTCTCGCTTCACGGCTAATGCTTTTGATCTGATTCAGTTTGTCGGTCGCGACGACGACGCCGCCCAAAGGAACTCGGCCCGCGACCGTGCCGGTGCCGGCGCCGGAAATGGTAACCGGCGTTTGCGTTTGAGTCGCGTCGGCCAAAATCTTCGCGATGTCCTCCGCGGTTTCCGGGAACGCAACCCGGGACGCATTGCCACCTTTCAGATAGCTGGCATCAGAAAGATAATCCTGAATTTCGTCTGGTTGATTCTTAATCAGCATGATCTAAACCACAGAGGACACAGAGAACAAACATTCAGCCACAAAAAGGCACAAAAAGCACAAAATGAATTAACGGCAATCGTGCGTTCCTTTTTTCCATTTGTGCCTTTTGTGCATTTTTGTGGCTGATTCTGTTGCTTCCTCCGTGGTTAATCTTTTCTAAGCAACCACCAATTCCCGTTGGCGCAGATACTTTATCCGATCGCGCAGCTCGGCAGCTTTTTCAAACTCAAATTTCTTCGCGTGCTCGCGCATCTCGAACTCAAGACGCGCGATCGTTTCTTCAATCTGCTGCGGACTATAGTCAGCGATGTCGTCCAATTCCAGAGGCACTTTGAAGTAATCAGCTTCGGCTGCTGTCACCAGCGTCGATTCAATCGGTTTGATGATCGTCATTGGCGTGATCCCGTGTTCGCGATTGTAAACTTCCTGTAACGCGCGTCGCCGGGTGGTTTCGTCCATAGCCCGCTTCATGGAATCTGTTATGCGGTCCGCATACAGAATTGCCTTGCCATGCGCGTTGCGCGCGGCGCGGCCCATCGTTTGAATTAGCGAGGATTCCGATCGGAGGAAACCTTCTTTGTCGGCATCGAGAATCGCCACCAGCGAAACTTCGGGCAAGTCCAATCCTTCGCGCAGAAGGTTGATGCCGACCAGCACATCGAATTCACCGCGGCGCAGATCGCGCAGAATCCTGATGCGCTCCAGCGTTTCAATGTCAGAGTGAAGATAGCGCACGCGCACATCGACTTCAGTAAAGTATTCGGTCAAATCCTCCGACATCTTTTTTGTCAGGGTCGTCACGAGCACCCGCTCGTTCTGTTCGGCACGCAGCCGGCATTCGCCGAGCAAGTGATCGATCTGACCTTTGACCGGGCGCACTTCAACTTCCGGATCCATCAGCCCCGTCGGGCGAATGATTTGCTCGATTACTTCACCGCTCGATTTCGTGAATTCATAAGGGCCGGGAGTGGCCGAAACATAAATTCGCTGACCGATGCGTTCTTCGAACTCGTCAAAATTCAACGGCCGATTATCCAGCGCCGATGGCAGCCGAAAGCCGTATTCGACCAGCGTTCGTTTGCGTGACTGATCGCCAAAAAACATTCCGCGCACCTGCGGAATTGTCTGGTGCGACTCATCGATAATGACCATCGTGTCGCGCGGTAGATAATCGAGCAAGGTCGGCGGCGGCTCGCCTTCTTTCTTGCCGGTGAGATGACGCGAATAGTTTTCGATGCCGCGACAGAAGCCCATTTCTTTCATCATCTCGAGATCGAACATCGTACGCTGATGCAGCCGCTGCGCTTCGAGCAGTTTTCCTTCTTCAATCAGCTTCGGCTCCCACCATTCCAGCTCCTGCTTGATCGACTTGATTGCGCGCTTGACCGTGCTCTTTGGCATCACGTAATGCGACTTCGGATAAATAGGAAGTCGGGTGGTGTGCTTTTGTGTAATCTCACCAAGTAATGGATCGATTGTGTAGATCGAATCGATCTCATCTCCCCACAATTCCACACGATAAGCTTCGTCCTGATAACTCGGGTAAATCTCGACCACATCGCCGCGCACGCGAAAGCTGCCACGCTTGAAATCAATGTCGTTACGTTCGTACTGCAACTCGACGAGCCGCTGCAAAAGGGTATCGCGGGCGATGCGCATTCCTGGTTCAAGAAACACGAGCATGCCGTAGTACGCATCAGGATCGCCGAGGCCGTAAATGCACGAGACGCTCGCGACGACGATCACATCGCGCCGTTCGAACAGCGCACGGGTTGCCGACATGCGGAGGCGGTCGATGTCCTCGTTAACAATGGCATCTTTTTCAATGTAAGTGTCTGAGGCGGGAACATATGCTTCAGGTTGATAATAATCGTAATAAGAGACGAAGTACTCGACTGAATTTTCCGGGAAGAGCGTGCGAAATTCCTGATAGAGCTGAGCAGCGAGGGTCTTGTTGTGCGCGATAACCAGAGTGGGCCGCTGCGTCTCCTGGATGACACTCGCGACGGTGAATGTCTTGCCGCTGCCGGTAATGCCGAGCAGTACCTGGTCTTTTGTGCCGTCGTTGATTCCGCGCACCAGTGCCTCAATCGCCTGTGGCTGGTCGCCACAGGGCTGATAGTCGCATTTCAGAGTGAATGGCATAACCAACAATACTAAATCGTAATTGGTGAATGAACAATGTAACCTAGCAGAACAGTAGTGCTCTGGATCCGTTTCCTGTTGTTTTCCAGTAAGAACGATCCACGAAATCACACGAAATTGGCACGAACAAAAGTTCGTGTGGGCTCGTGGATTGTCTTACCTGGCATCGGCATCTTAGCCGACGGAGTAACTCAAGGTCAGTCTTACAAAACAAAAAAAGCGCAGAGCGTTAACTCTGCGCCTTACCAGCTTCTGCTTAAATCGCAATTACATCGATCCTGCTTCGGCAGGTGATTGACTTGTGATCTGGTAGATCGCTTCCATTACCGCGGAACGAACTTCCGAGGGCAGCGATCCGCGCACGGCCATGCGACGAAATGCGGCCAGCACGTCAGGTTGTCCGCTCAGGGCCAGCAGTTTCACGACTGCGAGCCGCACTTCGGTGTTGGGATGCTCCTCGATCGCACGCATCAAAGGTTTTACTTCTCCAGCTTTGGACATCAGGAACAGCAACGAAAAAGCGTCGTAGGTTTTGTCACGGCTCTCGCCAGTCAAATTCCTGATCGCTTCGTTTGCCAGACCCGATGAGGCGATAGCCGCCCCGATTGCGCGACGGCGTTCAGTCGATGCTTCCCGCAGTGCGCGAGTAAAAGCTGCGGCGCGATCATCTTGCAGATCGAATAGTGCGCGCGCCGCCGAACTCCTCACTTCAGCGGACTGATCGTCGAAGGCCGCAGTGATGTGGTGATAGGCCTCTTCGCCGCCAACCTGAGGTAGTTCAGCAATAGCGGCGGCGCGCGCAGATGAGTTAGCGCTTCTCAGATCGTTTCCAAGATTTGGCGACGCCTCCGGCCGGTCAATCACTTCTTCGGGCACGCTCACCGCTCGAAATTCACTATCGTCTTCATCCGGCGGGAGGTGAAAATGATGCTGCGATTGGTCCTCGACTGGCTCCAGCTGGGCGTGATTCCCCAGACCTACTTCAAACCATTCGACGATTTCAGTGACTTTGGTGTCCGGCGCGCTGGCCGCACCAGGCGCAGGCTCTTCTTCAATTTCAGATCGTTCGATTTCAAAAGGAAATTCCGATTTAGCCGCGGCCCTGGCAGCTTCTTCCGCGACAATTCGCTCATGTTCGGCGCGGCGGCGTTCAGCCTCTTCTTCGCGTCGCTTGTCTGCCTCTTCGCCGCGAATCTTCGCTTCAATTTCAGCGCGAATACGGGCTTCGAGTTCGGCGCGCTCGCGAGTTACGACTGCAGCGCGATCGCGCTCATTTTGTTCAGCTTGCAAACGGGCTTGCTCTTCGGCCTGTCGCTGCGCATCTTCCCTGGCCTTTAGCAGGGCGGCGGCTTCAGCCTGGCGGCGCGCTTCTTCCGCGGCATGACGCAGTGCTTCTTCCTCCGCCAGCCGGCGTGCTTCTTCGGCAGCGATGCGTTGCGCTTCTTCTTCGGCACGGCGGCGAGCTTCTTCTTCGGCCTGGAGACGCGCTTCTTCTTCCGCGCGACGACGCTCAGCTGCTTCGGCACGGAGTTGCGCTTCGATCTCGGCACGGAGGCGAGCTTCTTCCTCTGCGCGGCGACGCGCTTGCTCTTCCGCCTGGCGACGGGCCGCCTCTTCCGCGCGGCGACGCTCGGCTTCTTCGGCCAGGAATTGTGCTTCCTGTTCTGCCTTCAGGCGAGCTTGTTCACGCGTCTGCACCCGCTCAATTTCCTCTTCGACAGCGCGAAATCTGGTTTCAGCGCGTCGTCGCAGTTCATCTTCCTGAGCGCGCTTCCGCGCTTCCGCTTCCAGATAGCGACGCTCCTCTTCGGCGCGTTGGCCAGCTTGTTTTTCCTCAGCCTGTCGCAGAGAGGCTAGCTGAGCCTCATGGGCCTGTTGCCCAAACTGGAAATGCTCTTCGGCTTCATGGCGACGCTTTTCTTCGCTCGCTCGCAGAGCGCCCAGTATTTCTTCAGCGCGGGCAATCTCTTCATTTGCGATTTGCCGCCGCTGTTCCTCTTCGGCGCGTTCGCGCGCCTCTGCTTCGATCCGCCGGCGTTCGTGCTCAGCGCGCTGGCGCGCAATTTCCTCTTCCTGCTGGCGCCAGCGTTCCTGCTCAACACGTAAAGCGTTTTCTGCAGCCAGGCGCCTAGTCTCAATTTCCGCGCGGCGGGCCTCTTCCTCAATTCTGAACCCCATGAGTTCGGCTTGTAATTGCCCAATCTCTTCGGCTGTGCTGGCCGCGATTTGATCGTCAATATGCGCGGGTGGCGTGGGCGCGGGCGCTTCAATGACCGGCGAGAGTGCCGGCTGCGGCGCCTCTGCCTGGGCACTCGCAGGCGCTGCGGCCTCAATCTTTTCGTCTTTAAGAATCTGCAAAAGTCCGGCCTTGTTCGCAGACAGAGCTGCGCGCAACTCGTCGTTGACGGTCCCTCTGGGCGCGTCAATCACGAGGCGATCGTCGCCTGAAGTTCTTACTTCAACTCCCTTGGCGCGCAGTTCAGAGAGCAGTTCGTGGGCTGTCATATTTCGATCACCTCGCGATCAGTTTCGATTGACTGTGGGGTCTTGGGGGGCAGGGGAGCGGAAGAAAGTTGCGATGCTGCCGGAGCATCTTCCGAAGCGGTTGCGCACGCATCGATGGCGTGTTTGATCAAAGGGTGCGGCACCTTGCGATCGGTTTCGCTCTGCATAAGAGCATTGAGCGGGCCAATGGCAGACGGATCGCGCAAGTCCATCAGCGCTTCGACGGCGGCCCGGCGCACGTCCGGAGAGGGATCGCCGAGCGCTCCGACTAAATGGGGAGTGGCTTCGCGATCGTGCACAAAACTGAGGCGGCGAGCCGCGGCCGCACGTTCATTGTCGGATTCAGCAACGCGCAAATCACGGGTAGCATCGTCGAAATATCCATGCTTCATAAATGCCGCGCGCGCACGTTCGCGTCGCTCAGGGTTTCGTCCGACCAATGCGGACAAGAGTTCTGCGCCAACCAGACGGCGCGTTTCTCGATCGTCCGATCCAATCAGGCTTTCGTCGTAGGCGTCGCCGCTAAAAACTTTTTTAGCCTCATCGGCGACGCGGTTGACGCGTTCGCGACGTCCATCATCAACGGCCGCCACGACAGGTGTTGGCGCAGATATGACAGGTGTCGTCTTATAGTCTTCTTTATCCTCGGAAGCGCTGGAAACGACCACTGCTGGAGTTGCAGCCGCGACGGCTTCAACAGGTAGGGAACTATCTTTTGTTGCCACAGCTTCGCCGGCTGCCGTGGTCGCCGCGGTCTTTGACTTGGCGGCGGATCTCACGCGACGCGTTGACTTTGCGCGACGCCGCTGCATCAGCAAGAGGGCGATTATGAGCAGGAGAATCAGCGTTCCCGCCGCAACCGGAATTGGGTTCAGCTGGGCCAACAGCAGCCAGTAGTGTGCGCGCTCTTTCATGCGCGTCCAGAAATCTTCGTGCGGCGCAGCAACCAACGCTGAAGGTGACGGTGAAGGTGAGTTACTTGTAACGATCGAAGATTTTTGCGCAGGTGTTGGTGAAGCCTTTGCCGTCGGCGAAGCCTGTGGTGACGGCGTTGCGGCGGGTGTCGGAGTCGCTTTCGCCGTTGCTCCGGTTGATGAATTTGTGTTCTCAGTCTTCGATCGGTTGTTCGTGTTATTCGGTGACGTCTTGCCGGTCGAGTTGTCGCGCCCCGCAGCATTCTTGTTTCCGGTGGTCGACGGCGTGCCCCGCGTGTTCGAGTTCGTGTTACTGCCAGAGTCGACATTGCCAGGCCGCGTCAAATCACGTGGGCGATTCGAAGCACTGCTCGGTGTGCCGCCCGGCACAGCTACTACCACGTCCAGTTTGTTGCCGTGTTGCTCGACGTGGGCTGTCGATCCCGGTTGCAATCGGAACGAAAGGAGCGTGCTGTCGCCAGTCCGTTGAGACTTGACGTCAGCAAACCCCCGGCCCCTGACTGCCTCAGCGCGCGGCACATCCGCGGCGGGAATTTTCACGTAGAAGCGATCACCGCGTCGGTAAGCTTCATAATCATTCAGTGATTGATCAGACGTGATCGCAACGCGCGACCCTTCGGACGAATCCGTCGAATGCAGAGTAGCGACATGGGTCCGCTTGCCGGAATTCGAATTGCTCTGACCAGCCGGCCGGACGATTTTGCTCTGCGCGATGATGGTTGAAGCGGCAAGCAGAGCTATCGCCACGTATCTCAAAATTGAGGATGAGATGGCGAAACCGCGGGGCGATGGGTTCATCGTGCTAATCATTGGGGCAACGTCAACGAATAAGCTGGCGAACGCTAATTAAGAATTATGCAAAAACACCGGCTCATTGTCACTGGCAGGCAAATCGAGCGAAGGGGATTGATCCTGATCAAGTTTGTAAAGCGCTTCGAGCACCGCCGTGCGCACGTTTTCCGGAATGTCTTCGTGCGACGCTAATTCGCGAAGTTTTGAGGTGACGCTGGTCTGGCCAGCCATGCTGAGGACGCGGACCGCGCATAAGCGTACTTCTTCGTCGCGATGACTTTCGATCGCGTCGATAATCGGCAGGGTCTCGTCTGCGCGAGCAAGCAATGAGAACAGCGAGAATGCTTCATACGCCTGATGCCGATCTTCACTGGCGAGGCGATCAACTGCTTGCGCAACGATGCCCGTTTTGACGCAGGCTGAAGCGACGCGCCGCAACATGTCGGCATCGGCGGTCTCCATCACGCGCACGTAGGCATCGGCCCGATCCAAATGCAAACTACTTAGCGTGCGGGCAGCAGCCGCGCGTACGATTCGCGATTCATCTGCGAGCGCAATCAGCACCGGCGCAAACACCGTTTCATGATCGATCATGCCGAGGCTGATAACGGCGGCCGAACGAACTGCGGGCTCGGGATCGTTAACTACTATCGAACTCAATGCCGAAACCGAACGTTGCACCGGATGCACCGCCAGCTGTTGGGCCAGCGAAATCCGCGTCTGCTCGTCCGCATTCGCAAGCTGATTCAACACCTGCGCGAGTTCGGTGTTGTCGACTCCGGCAGGCAGATCTTCAAACGAATCGAACCTTTCCAAATCGTCCGGCTCATTCGCAGAAGCATGCGACAGAGACGCCGCTTCGGAGGCCGGCGCATCGAGGAAGCTCAGACTCTCTACAGAGCAGGCGCTCAAGCTTTCACTTAACAGCGTCGCCGGAATGTCGGAATGGCGACGGGCGATGTCTAACAGAGCGCCGATGGCGGCGGGCATTTTCAGCGACCCGAGACTCGTGACTGCCTGATTTCGCACGACTGAATCGACGTCATGTAAAGCTTCTATCAGAGATGTGAGCGACGATTGTGATTTGATTTGTCCGAGGGTACGCGCCGCCGAAGAGCGTTCCCAGGCATCCCGGCCGAGGAGCATCGTAGCGCTTTGCCGGGCCACGAACCCATATTCTTCCAGGGCCTGGCGCGCGCGCCGTCGGCCTTCATCTGAGGTGTCCGACGATTCGAGGGCCTTAATCAAAGAGGCTTCGATGGCGCGACGATCGTCAGGCGCTCGCGAGGACATAACATCCATGCGGTGCGGTTTTCCGACGACCAATTTATTGACTTCCTGATCGATTCGATACGCGCCATAGATGGCGGCTTCCGGCTCGGCCGGCTTTTCCCAAACCTGGACGCCTTCCATCGGCGGCTGTCGTCTCTCAGTCAGCGGTGATGGCTCGAGTGCCTGCACGCGCGCTGGCGCGAGATAATTTTTCTCCGGAGACTGTGTGCGTGTCCGGCCGCGAAGATTGGTAACTTCCTTCGTTTCCTTCTTGGCGCGGATCCGCTTATAGACAAACAGACCACCTAACAACAGCGCGAGCATAATGGTGATGCCGTAGGTTGAGAAGATTGACGAGGTCCAGTCGTCGGAAGACTCCGCTTGCATCGCCGCATGGGCGGTAATCGATCCACTTAGGATCAGGGCAGCGGAGGCCAGGGCAAAAATTGTCTTGGAGACGACCGGGCGTAATCGCAGGGTCAAGTGTTGAGTTGGCATAGCTTTTACCATTTTCGTTTGTGCCGTTTGCGGATGCAGGCGTGATACTGAGAGAGACAACGGCGGATCGTGAACATGAGCCCTGGTGAGTGCAGGGCAACGAGCAGCTTTATTCAGCGTCCGTGAACTTGTAACCGATGCCCCAAACAGTCAGCACCAGTTGCGGGTTCTCGGGGTTATCTTCGATCTTTGCTCGCAGGCGATTGATATGAGAATCAATCGTCCGGTCGTACCCTTCATATGAATAGTCCCAAATCTTCTCGAGCAAATACTTGCGCGGGAACACTCGGCCAGGGTTCGAGGCGAACAGACGCAATAGATCGAATTCCTTTGGGGTGAGATCAACATGCCGATCGGCGATCGTAACCTCACGACGTACCGGATCGACTCGCAAATTGCCGCGGACGATCGGGGTCTCGTCGCTGCCGTCTCCGGTTGAGGCGCCGGCGCGCGCGCGGCGCAGAACGGACTTGATGCGAGCTTCAACTTCACGCAGGCTAAACGGCTTGGTGATGTAATCGTCTGCGCCCATCTCAAGGCCCAGAACGCGATCGACGACATCGTCCTTTGCGGTCAGCATAATTATTGGCATCTGTGCCATTTTCTGTCGGAGCTCTTTGCAGACGGCGAGGCCGTCCATCTTCGGCAGCATCAAGTCCAGAACTACGATGTCGGGTCTGTTCTTGACTGCTGCTTCGACTCCGGCGACGCCATCGGCGGCTGTAGTCACCGTATAGCCGGCGCGCGAAAAATATTCTTCGAGCGCAACCGAAATATTTTCGTCATCTTCAATCACCAGCAAAGACGTTGCCGGTGCGAGAGCTGTAGCTACTCCGGCGGCTTCAGTCGCATGAGGTAATCCATCCCTCCCGTTTTGGTTGTCGAGCATTAAGTTTTTCCCTCTAAGAAATAAGGCGAGAAGGCTTTGGGGGCTGGTACGCACCGTGTTACTGGTGCGGTCATTTAGGAATATAGCAGGAGAATTCCATTTTGCTCAAGTAGAAAGTTTTGGGCGCTGACGTATTTTGTCACTTGGCATTTGATTTCACGGCCGCAAAACTCATGGTCCGGACTTAGTTTGTCCGAGCTTCTCGCGCAAGCGGGCATCGAAGCGCGCAAGGATCGCAGCCATTTGCTGAGATATGCCAGGCGTCTTCGCAAGTTGCTGAAACAACGTTACGGTCCGTTCGTCGCCTATCACGGACAAAGCCTCGGCTTCGGCGCCGGCCAGCGGACCCGCGGTGCCTCGCTCAACGTTCTCTGTGAGGGCGGCACTGATTAACGGGTAAGTGCGCGGGTCGTCCTTTCCAACGGCCGCGAGTAGTCCTACGGAATTGATGCGCACACCCGTCTGATTTCCCGGCGTGAAGTACTTCAATCCGAAATCGAGGGCCCGCTTGTCGCCGAGCGCCGCCAGACCATCTAATGCGGAAGCCAGAATCGAATCTCGCCAGGACGGCTGGCCGATCAATTTCACCAGGGCGTCATAAGCCAACGGACTCTTTGTCTGTCCCAGTGCCGTCGAGGCCGAGCGCACGACGCCATAACTTTGATCGTTAAGCAGTTGAAGGTAAACATCGGCGAGACTCGAGTCTTTCGTTGTTGCCAACGATCTCACTGCGCGAGCCCGGACGCGCGGATTTGCATCCTTCGTCGCCGCAATCAAGACATCCTTTTCTTCGCGCGATCCATTCAGAGCGGCCACGGCTTCGAATCGAGCTCCCCAAAATTGATCCTTCGTTGCCACGGCCAGGGCTTTGCGAATTGCATCACGGTCGGCGGCCGCAGTTTTTTCATCGTTCATGCGCGGCGCTAGTTGTGACAAGGCCCAGATGCGCCCCAGGACGTCCTTATCGTGCCCAGCTGATACAACAACTGGCCGGTTGTCTTAACGAAAGTCAGCTCCTTGATCAATGTGCCGCCGTAATCAAAACCGACGAGCAACGGTTCTGAATCGACCGTGAATTTAAAGGTCTGTTCTTCCTTCGGTTCGATCTGAACGCGCTCAACGCGAGTGTTCGCCGCGGTGGCAATCTGAATATCTACCGGCGTCTGAAAGAAACCGGCTTGAGGATACTGCGAGTCGGGATCAGGTTTCTGTTCCTGTCTTACTTTCAAAATCAACTGCTTGTTCTGAGCGTCATAGTCCTGAATGACCCGAAATACGGGATGGCCCATTTTGTAGACCCACTCGTCAAAGAACCAGTCCATCGGCTGCCCGGTCGTTTCTTCGATCGCAATCCGAAACTGCGCCGTCTCAACCGGCTGGTGCGCGTATTTCGTCAGATAGTGATTGATCGAGCGCCACCAGTTGTCCTCACCCAAATAAGTGCGCAGCATGTGCAGCACTGCTCCGCCGCGCGGATATGCATAAGTGTCAAAAACCGCGTCGGGATTCGCGTAGTGCCTGGTCACGATTGGACGCCGCAGTCCGCGTGCCCAGGCCGTGAAGTATTGTTCCTGGTTCGACTTAACATCTGAATACAAAAAGTCGTCATGGCCCAGATGATGTTCGTCCCACATCGCCTGGAAATAGGTCGCGAAACTTTCATTGAGCCAAATGTCGGACCAGTTCCGGCAAGTCACATAGTCGCCGAACCATTGATGCGCGAGCTCATGCGATTCCAAACTGTCGCTCGTTCCGTCGAGTTCAGCCCGAGCGTCGTGAATCATATTGTCGGTCTGGGTCGTGGCGCTGATGTTCTCCATGCCGCCGCCAAAATCGCGCACGGTTGTCTGCGCGTACTTTGCGTATGGATACTTCACGCCAGTCTGTTCGGAAAAGAATTTGACCATCTCAGGAAGACGCGACGCAGTCACTTTTCCTTCTTCCAATTCGTTCGGATAAACGTAGGTAAGGACCGGGATGCCCGCATATTCTCCCACCACCGGGGCAAACTCGCCGACGACTATCGACGTTAGATAAGTCGCGTGTGGTACGTCGATTTTCCAATCGAATGTTCGCGTGCCGTCTGAGTTTTCTTTGGTGCTGATCAGTTTGCCGTTTGAGATGACGCTGAAGGGTTTTTCAACCGTGGCCACAATTTCGGTAGTCACAAAATCGTTCGGATGGTCGAAGCAGGCGAACCAGAAGTGATTGGCTTCAGCTTCGCCCTGCGACCAGACCTGCTTCCGCCGCGTGGGATCGTCCGCGCGCGGCAAGATGAAATTCAAACCACCGCCGCCAATCAGCGCAGTGCGTTCCGCCGGCGGCTTGTTCGTGTGATACGAGATGACAATGGTGATCTCTTCATTCGGCTGGTAGGCGCGATCGAGCGTTATTGACAGCTTTTCTTTGGTCCCATCGTAGTCGAATTTTAACGGCCCGCCTTTGGCGAGTTTCGCGCTGGCAACCGTCATAAAAGCCGCATCGAAATCGACACGCTTCAAGTCCTTTACGGTTGGCGCAAGCGTAATCGTCTCGATGCCGATGGCTTGTTCTTTCTCCCAATCAAATCGAAATTCAAGCTTGATATTCCGCTGATCGTAATCGTGCGGCGGGATGTACTGCGGCGGCGGAAACGGCCGCGCGCTTGCGCGACGCGCAGCCGGCGAAGGCGTCGGAGTCGGCGTCTGCGCCAGGGTGACGTTCGCTATGATGAGAAGGGAAGCGAGGCAAAGAATGAATTTCCCCGGAATGAATCTCAAAGGCGCGCTGGTGGTCGATTTCGATTGAGACATCTGATCTCCAATTAGTTTTGGTCTGGATAAACGGCAAGCAAGTCACGCCGCTAAGACAACCTGTTGACTGGGGAGTGAGGATTCTGTCACTGCGAGTTGGGAAAAGACAAGTGGCTGGATTGGATAAGCGAATTGTGATATTAAGCGCGCCTAGCGGCGATGTCTCTATCTTCTTCATCGCCAAACGTCGTCGGTATATACAAAGCGCGGCTCTACATGTCAGAAATCTGTTCACGTTGTGGCAACGAGGTACCCCCACCTTCACAACTCTGTCCGCACTGCGGCGAGGGAGGGCGATTCTGGAATGTGCTGGAAGCCAACGAGCCAGATGAGTGCGCTGCTCTGGGCCGCCGCTACGATAGAGCGAAAAAAGATGCGCACAATCGAAATGTAGATGCAGCTCTGCAAGATTTTGAAAAAGCCGTTGCTGGTTCCAAAGCTGTGATCTCACGCTATTACAGTGAGGTGCTTCGTCTCGCAAGCAGCCCGAATCAGGTTTATGGGACTTTTTATCAACTTGTTGACGCTGGTATACGACTACCCGAAGGTAACCAGTGGGATATCCTGAGAGAGCTTGCAGATACAGTCTTGTTTCCGGGTTATAAAAAGGAAGTAAGATTTGGTGCGCTCTCTTTGGATGGTCAAGGAATGCCTAATTGGGGTGACTGCTCAATTGTCCTGCGTGAACGTATGATCGCTGAACGAACATCAGTATTCGAAGAGAATTCCGCCTTGTTTGTTGAGCGCCACAAAATCAAGATATCCCGCACGCCAAAGTTGCCCAAAGGGTATCGAGCGATCTGGCTGGAGCGCGGTAGGCTGGCCGTCGCGAAGCTCGGCGAGAGGATTGACTCTGCAACTACACTTGATAAATACTCACGAATACTCCTCGCGCCGGGAGCAGCCTCCGAAGCTGATGATTTTATCGAAGCGCATATTTTTGGTCCGATGACGGTTTTGACGGTGGAGCAGGTTATTGTAATTGCTCCGCAGCCTTCTAAGCGCGCAACCATCAGACGAGCTATCAAATCCAAGCTGGAGAAACATAAAGTCCGGGTGAATTAATGCAGGCAGCGATCTCAGGGATAGCGAGAAAAGCTCTCATCGTCGACGGTGAGTCGTTAAAAGTGTTCGACGTCAACGAACCAACGAAGCTTATCGACTGTCGACCGTCGGACGTGCCTTACGTCTTCGGCGAAGGGCGCGACGTTCGCTTTATCGAAAACGTAAATGTTGAATCGATCGCGAAAGAGCTTAGGTCGGATTCGGATCTCACGCTTGCACTCGATCTCACTTTGATTTCGCTCGATGGCGAATTAGAAGAAGACATACGTAAGGATGCGATCCGGGATTTGGATGAGCTCATCCTTGATGAACACCTGACAGTTCGTTTGGAAGGCATCATGTACGGTCGGCCACTTCCCGAAGAGTCGGATTTAGAGAGTGTGCTAAAGGCCTGCGACGATTTGCGTGTGCCAAACGCGTCCGAGTTCTTTAATAGCCTTGGCCGACGGCAGTCTTTGATTTCAAATGTGAGCGCGGCTTGGGATGCCATTCCAACCAAAATGTTCGGTGGTGATGATCAAAAGACGGACTTCCAGCGCGTTGCTGTTCAGCGCGCTTTATTTCGGAAGCTTGTTACTTTCCTTGAGAGCGGCACCAACGTCACCCAATTTCTTTTGACTGCCGGTCTCGATGCCACGATCACACAACTGCGAAATTCGCGCGAGGTCTTACAACAATGGGCTGCTCCCTTTCGTGAGGCCGTGCGGACGCTAGCAATAACACCTGACATAGACGAAGAATTAAGAGCAGAAAAGGCTCCCCGCAGGAAGCGCGGGCGACTTGTCGGACTAAATCGACAAGCTCTTCTTCGCCAGGTCATTGACAAGAAATCGATCATATCAGCCGCGATTAAGCGAAGAGATCTTGAGTTCGCCAGGGAACGCGTTGATGACCTTGTTGACTTTCAAAGGAAGAGTGAGAGCGAATACTTGGCTAAGTCTCTATGCGATCTTGCGATGGAGGCGAAAGAACTTGGCATGTACGACCTCCAATTGGAATTAACTGAGAGAAGTGTCGGTGAAGCTCCTGCGGACGCTTGGTCTTGGGCGCAATATGGAGATGCTCTTCTCAGACTGCGAAAATTTGATGAAGCGCTTTATGCTTTTGAGCAATCGGAAAACTTTGGTGAGAGTACTATCGCTAAAAATGGTCGAGGTGAAGTGCTAAGGGCGCAAGGACGATTGGATGAGGCGCTTTCAGCCTTCGATGCGGTAATTGCCGAGCATTCGGAAGATGTGTTCGCAAAGAATGGTCGAGCGGAAGTGCTGAAGGCCCAGGGACGATTGGACGAAGCGCTGGCAGCATTCGATGTGGCAATTGCTCAACACCCCGAGAATGCGGTTGCGAAGAATGGTCGAGCGGAAGTGCTAAAGGCGCAGGGACGATTGGACGAGGCGCTGGCAGCCTTCGATGCAGCAATTGGACAGCATCCTGAAGATGTGGTGGGAAAAAATGGTCGAGCAGAAGTCTTGAAGGCGCAGGGACGACTGGATGACGCGCTGGCAGCGTTTAGTGCGGTGATTGCAGAGCATCCGGAGAATGTAGTCGCGAGCAATGGTCGCGCAGAAGTGCTAAAAGCGCAGGGAAGGCTGGATGATGCGCTGTCCGCGTTCGATGCCGTAATTACACAGCACCCGGAAGATGCAGTGGCGAGGACCGGTCGAGCAGAAGTGTTGAAGGCGCAGGGAAGATTCGACGATGCGCTGGCAGCGTTTGACGCGGTAATAACACAGCGCCCTGAGGATGTGGTCGCGAAGACCGGTCGAGCAGAGCTCCTAAAGGCGATGGGGCGATTGGATGATGCGCTGTTCGCGTTCAATGCGGTAATCACGCAACATCCGGAAAATCTGGTTGCAAAAAATGGTCGAGCAGAAGTGTTGAAGGCGCAGGGAAGGTTGGATGATGCGCTCTCTGCGTTCGACGCGGTAGTTACGCGACATCCAGAAAATGCGGTAGCGAAGACTGGTCGAGCAGAAGTGCTTAAGGCGCAGGGGAGATTGGACGATGCCCTAGGAGCGTTCAATGCGGTGATTGCACAGCACCCAAGAGACGTGTTTGCCAAGACTGGACGAGCTGAAGCCCTAAAGGCGCAGGGACGATTGGATGACGCTCTGGCAGCCTTTAATGCGGTAATCGCGCAACACCCGGAGAATGCTGTTGCCAAGACTGGCCGAGCAGAAGTGCTGAAAACGCAAGGACGATTGGATGATGCGCTGGTGGCGTTTAATGTAGTGATTGCACAGCATCCGGAAAATGTTGTGGCTAAGACTGGCCGAGCGGAGGTGCTAAAGGCGCAGGGGCGATTCATTGAGTCGCTCGCTGCTTATGATGAAATAAGCGTTCAGTATCCGCATGACGAAGTTGCGCGAAATGGCCGAAGTTGCGTGCTTGCGGGGTTAGGACGTTATGATGAGGCGTTGGAATTGTTGCCAATTGACCACCTGTTGGGTTTTCAGGATTGGATTGGTTTTCACATCCGCGGAATGGTTCTTATGCGTATGAAAAAAATCGAAGACGCGGTCAAGATCTTTACGCGCGGAATAGACGAGAATCCGTTTCCCACAAACCGTCCTTACTTTCAAACAGCACTTGCGACAGCGTTGATACAGCAACGGAGGTATGACGCCGCTGAGATACTTCTCGATGGCATTAAAGCACCAGGTCTAGAACCGCAGATTAAGGTGCTTCATCTTCACGCTTCCGGGGAGGAAGGACACGACAACGAAGCAAGGGTTGACTTCGAAGGCTTAACGCCCAAACCATGGTCTGTCTCAGATGAGCTGATGGACGAGCTGCATCGTCGTTATATTCTCAAGGCACCGGCAAAGCATAGTGACGAATGGCTTCTTGATCAGGAATTAAACAGCCTCCTACTTGTTTCGACACAACAAACCTCGAACGCCTACGCATTTTAGAAGTTGTTTCCAGGGCAAAAGTAACTTCTCACTTCGCCTGCGACAGTCGCGCGCGTTCCTTCTCAGTCCAATCGCAGAGCGTCTTCTTATCTTGATCGGAGAGTTTGGCCGCGGGATGCATCGGCGTGTAAGAGGACAGAGGCATCCCGCCGTCCTGAACCTCATCGCAGATCTGGCGCAGCTTTCGATCCTGTGTATTGGCATCGAGCTTGCCCCACTCAGACATGTTCATCGCCCGCCTGCCATCGCTGACGTGATTCGATAGCCACCACGAGACGGGTGCGACGTTTGTGTACCAGGGCCACACAGTCTTGTTCGTATGACAGTCGCGACAGGACCGCTCGATGATCGACGCAGCCTCGGGAGCCATTTGCGTCCTGGCATTAATCGTTTGCGATTCATCAAACGGAGGATTGGTGCGCGCGGGTCGAATAGCCTGAATACCGGCGAACAGGACGACCAGAAGGATCGCCGCAATTTTCAGAACTCGCTTCATAGGTCGATTATATACACGAACGAGACGATTTTAGGGAACGGAGAGGTAGCAACGTTTTTTCATTCACACCCAGCTTTAGCTGGGTGACTAATGCTAACAGGAATTTGCCCAACCGTTTTAACGGTTTCGTTCCCTCGCTAGAAGCCGTCAAAACGGCTAATAAAAAGTCAGTGCTTGTTGCCACCCAGCTAAAGCTGGGTGTGAATGAAACGAGCCGGCGTCATCAATTAGTCAGCGGCCGGTACGTCAATCAATCGCTTGATGCGCGCGCGCAGCATCGCGTCCTTTTCATCTTCGACTAAACGTTTCAAAATCGGCTCGGAGAATCGTCCGTACATTTGGATAGCCGCGGCCGCTTCAGCGCGTACCTTTGGTGAAGAACTGATGAGAAGCATCACTTGTTCCTTTACCGATTTCTCCATTTCCGGCGTGATGACTTCCGTCCGGCCGACGAGCACGCGCACCAGTTGCTCGGGCTTTGGATCGATTTGAATCGGCAGAACTGCGTCCGTCGCGCTGCGCGGCAGGATGTAGAAAACACGTAACCCCGGTTCGAACCAGCTATTCCGCCAGGTCTTAATCATCGCGTCCGCTTCTTTATCATAAATGCCGGCGGCAATCAGGGCCTGTCGCAGCTGTTGAATAACCGCGTCCGTGTTCTTATTAAGCACGGGCCGCTCAATCGTGGTGGCGCCCGAGAAATTATCAATCGCCTGGAAACCAACGCGGTCATCCCGGTTTTCGAAGACGATCACTTGCGCAATCGGATCCTTTCCGGAATTTCGCAACGCGACCCGATTGCTTTCCAGCGTCACCGCAACCGGCAAGTCGAACGTTCCGACTCCGCGATAGAAGAGAAATTTTTCCTGTTCAATCGGTCTGCCGTTAGTGGAGCAGATCTGGACCGGCGCCGCGTCGGTCTCGCGCGCCGCATAATAATGGTTGTTCGAATAATCAGCCGGCAGGTTCAATGCGGCGCCGGGCTCAACTTTCAGCGTGCCCCAATTGATTCCCGTACTCATCCCACGCGCCTGTGGGTACCATTCAGTGATTTTGCCCTTTGGAAAATCGACCTTGGCCGAAACATTCATCTCGCGGTTCGCATAAAAATAGATTACCGGAGTCTCCATGCGGACTGCGGCGTTCAAGTCGGCCTTGCTGTTTGCGTGTCGCAATCCCAGCTCAGCTTTATCGACTGTGTGCACGAACTTTGGCAGATCGGTTGCGCCGTTCAATGGCCGCCACTCCAGCGCCACGCCATCCTTGCCGGCGATCGAAGTGAACGTGCCCCACTCGTGGACTATCAACGAATCCTTCGGGGCTTTGGCAGCGGCCGAGCGGCGCAGTTTGATTGCCACCGCAGAACTCGCGGTGACCACCACGAGTGACACGAGCACGAGTTTGACGATGTTGCGCATGGGACTACTCCTTCTTAGCTCTCTATCTCTTTCCAGCTAATCCATGAATTCTGCCGAGCGTATCGGTCCAGAGTTTTTTCCAGAAGCTTTTCTTCTCCCGGATCGTTTCGGAGCGGATCGAAAGCTGGGCTCGCCACCGATCCATCATCTTCGGATTCAAGTTGAGAACGCCTTCACGAGTAACATCTTGCGGCGGACTGACCAGCGATGTCATGCGATCGTAGACGCCCGCCCGGTCAAGACTGCTGACGCGCGTGAGTAAATACCAAAGCGTCATCACATCACGGGGCCGGGCTTCGCTGAGCACGGCCGCTAGCGCCTGCGTCTTATCGCTTTGATTGTCCGCGAAATCGAACTTGGCCAACGCCGTGCGGAAGAGTTCGCTCGCGTCTTCAAAATAAGGAGTGCCGGGACCAACTCCACGCCTCATCGCACAGGCCGCGCCGGCGGGAACGGACGATTCACGATCGGTTAGTTGAAGTGAAACCCAACCCAGGGTGACGTGCAAAATGCTGTTCCCGTCGTTATCAACTTCCAGGGTGTAAGCACAACCGAGATCCTCGGCAATTCCTGAGGGCGTGTTTACGAAGAAGAGTTTCGGGGGCGCCGAAATGTGTGCGCTCAAACGGCCGCGCGCGAGTTCGAGTCGATGCTCGGATGAATTAGTTTCCAACAGGCGCACGCGACTGTTGGGATCGATCTCAACATTGCCGATCGTCGCGACGTCGATCTGCGCGCGCGAGGTAGCGTCCGTCTCCAGCCATTGGCCCACACCGAGCTTGCTTCGATCGCCAATTTGCTGCGAGTCGATCTGCGGCGAGCCGCCCAGTCGCGCCACATTCCATTGCCCGACTCCTGTGCTTCTGTTCGAGCGGACGAACAGCAGGCCGCCGGCAACCAGTGCGACGATCATGGCCGTAATCGCGAGGGGCTTCACAAACCAAAGGCGCGCGGACCTCACGTGACTTTGATCGAGCTGAGCGACAACGCGGGGCCAAATTGATTCCGGTGCAGAGACGATTTGAAGCTGTTCGGCAAACCTCGCGCTCAGTTTTACGTCGTCAAAATCAGCACGACAGGTCATGCATGACAACAAATGCTCGGCAACGCGCTGATTTTCGCGCGGTCCCAACTCATTATGAAAATACGCGGAACTTAACGATGTTACGTGCTTGCTAAACATATCTTCCTGCTTGATTAATCAGATCTCGTTTTTCAAGTGACGCAGCCGCCGGCTTAAGGCTTTGTGCGCGCGGTTCAAACGTGAGGCGACAGTTCCTTTTGAACAGTTGAGCACCTCTCCAATTTCTTCATAAGACAAACCTTCAACGTACTTGAGCAAGATTGGCCAACGAAGCTTTGGCTTTAGTTCAGCGACCGCCGTTTGGACTCGCCCCGCGAGTTCTTTGCGCGCATAAGTCGCGCGCGGCGATTCACCCCCAGCGCTCGTCTGCAGGAACGAATCGGCCAGCGCCACAAATCGTCTCTGCTTGCGGTGCTCGTCATGACAAGTGTTGACGACCAGACGATAGAGCCAGGTTGCGAATTCCGCATCGCCGCGAAACTGTCCGATGCGGGTCATCAATTTGAGAAAGACCTGCTGGGTCGCGTCGCGGGCCGCCATTTCATCTCCGCTCAACGAATAAAGCGCGATCGAATACACGCGGTCTTTGTACTCCTCGAACAGCACGCGCAGTGCTTCCCGGTCGCCTTGCTGACAAGCGACGATAGTCCGCGAATCTATCGATTCCTTCACTGGCAGCTGCTCTCGGGTCGCGACGATTTGATCGAGCATCGTTAATTAGACGAGCGCGAGTTTAGTTTTCTTCCGTTGATTCGGCAAAAAAGAAAGGCGGCCGAAAGCCGCCTCGAGAGATGAGATTCGTTTCTGACTCCCTCTCCACGCTGGCTCCCAAGAAGTATGGAAACAGGAGCAGCGGTCAGAGCTAAGCCCAGGGCGAGTCTGACAGCCTTGGGTGAACCGCATCACTGGTCTGCAGAGCCGCGGAGCGGCGACTGTCTCTTTTGCGACAAATTGCCTAACCAGTCTGTAGTGACTTCAAAGAAAAATGGCTTTGGGCTTGAATTCAATCGCCGCTCCGCGGCTTCGAATCTTTTATACCTGCTAACCCAAGGCTCGCAGACTCGCCTTGGGCTTAGCTCTGTTCACTGCTCCGCAGTTAGTTGACTGACTTCATAACTGTCGTCGAACTTTTTGGACAACGCCTCTCCCACGGGGAGGAGGGCCGGGGTGTGGGCCTACCGTTCTCAACAGCTTGATGTTCTTTCCTTTTTGATGGAAGGCTACTCTTGAGGAGATAGAAGAATAATCAGTCGCGGCCTTATCCCTCACCCAACCCTCTCCCAGGGAGAGGGCCAAAACGATCACCGAGTCACATGGACCAGCATTTCAGTTCCTGAGTCGATTCGCAGTTCCTTACTCCCATTAATCGCCAGCGATCCCGCGCCGCCTGCGCCGCCGAGAATCAGACCGATGGCGGCCCCTTTACCGCCGCCCGCAATTCCTCCGATGATCGCGCCGGCCGTGGCGCCGATGCCGCTGCGCTTCAGGGTCTGGTTGCCTCGGCCTTCCGATTGCACGCCGCCCTCTTGATCGGTGCTCGCTTTGGTTCCATAAATGCGCGTGACATAGCCGTGCAACACGCCATGCTTCGGCGGATCTCCCTGCAGATCGATCGAATCAAACGAGAGATTCATCGTGGTTCGACCCTTCACCTGTCCTGATCTTACGATCGAGCGAATGTGTCCGTGCACAGTCGCTTCGTTGAAGCGGACCGGATCTATCGCCGTCGCGGTAAATCGATCACCGGCGCGGGACTCTTTGCTCGACAGCGTGTCGTTCAGTCGAATCTTCAAATTCGTTCCGATTGGCACAACCGGCGGGACGACTGTCGTGCGTGGCGGCGGCCGGCGCAGCCGCGGTTTGGTTGTTTGCGCCCTGGCAATCGCCGGCAAGCCGATCAAGGCAAGCAGGATTAGCAGCGCGAGTTTGTTATTGGACTTCATAGACTCCTCCTTCAAAAAGCGGATCGCTTCATCGTGTCGTTAGCCTTTGACGAGGGAACGTTTCGATTAGTTCGCTTAGAGTTCAAGCTTTCGCTTGAGCCGTGATCGCTGGACTCAAAACTTACGCTATGGCTTCAGCTTTGTTTGACGTCGCGGCAGCGATCAGGGGCTCCTCGAATGAGCGTCGCCGGTGCACCGTGCCGTCCGAATCGAAGATGTAAGCCGAAGGGGCTTCGCGCATGATGATGTCTTGCAGGCGCATCAGGCCATAGAGCAAAGCTTCCGGACGCGGAGGACATCCGGGAATATAAACGTCGACGGGGATCGTGCGATCGACACCCTGCATCGTCGAGTAAGAATCGAATGGACCGCCAGTCGAAGCGCACGCGCCCATCGCGATGGCCCACTTGGGTTCGGGCATCTGGTCGAAAACGCGGCGCACGACCGGACCCATCTTCAATGTCACGGTGCCGGCAATGATGATCAAGTCGCTCTGTCGCGGGCTCGGACGGAAGACTCCTGCCCCGAATCGATCGATGTCAAAGCGTCCGGCGCCGGTCGCCATCATCTCGATCGCACAGCACGCCAGACCGAAGGTCATGGGCCAGATCGCGGACTTGCGCGCCCAGTTGACGCCGAACTGCATCAACTTTGAATCCATCACCGGCGCGGCCATTTTTTGGCGCACGAAATTCGTGATCGAATCAACCGTAGTCAGGACAAATCCTTCGTCGTGTTCAGCCATAATAGTTAGCCACGGAGACACAGAGACGCAGAGAACAATTCCGATAAATCCTTTGGGCGATTAACCTCAGGTTTGCGTTCCTTCTTTCTCATTATCTCATTATCTCTGTGCCTCTGTGGCAAATTCATCAAGCCCATTCGAGCGCGCCTTTGCGCCAGGCGTAATAGTAGCCGACGATCAGAATGCCGATGAAGACAAACATCTCGATGAGCGCGAACTTTGTGAACGAAAAATCTCTACCCATGAAGATGATCGCCCACGGCAAGAGGAAAATGGTCTCGACGTCGAAGATCAAAAACAGCATTGCGACAATGTAGTACCGGACCGTGAATCGTTCGTGCGCGCCGGTCTCCGGATCGATGCCGCACTCGTACGGCCGCATCTTGTCTTTGCCATATTTCACCGGCCGCAGAAAGCGGCCGAGGATGAGCGGCAGCACCGGGAAGGCGACCGCAAAAACGAAAAAGACCATCACCGGCAGATACGCCGTCGATGGTCCACCGACAGTATGCACCGTCGCTGCTTGTAGCAAGAACATCATCCTGGTTGCTTAGAACCCGTCCGCGCTTTTCAGAAATGCTTTATCAAAATCGTTGACGTCGAAATATTAAGTGCCGTGCGAGATCAAAGTCAATTGCTTCTTAACGCTGAAGGCGTGAAAGATAGTAGCCAGGGGTAAGCGCGCAGCGCGCCACCCCTGGATCACGGTGACAATTGATGCCAGAGCCCGCGAAGCGGGCGACAGATACAGAACCCTGAGCGATAGCGACAGGCTCAAAGACTCCAGTTGAGCGTAGCATCCGCTCGCTACCGCTCGCGGTTCTGTACCATCTCACCAGTTCTTCGCCGCCTCTTCCGCGTCTTCGAGCTCTTCTTTGCGCCGCCAATAACCACACTTCTCGATCAACTTGCGCGCGTCCTTGAGATCATCTTTCGGCCCACGTCCCTCACTGCCATGGGGAAACTTGTTCCAAGGATAAGGCTTCACCGCATGAAACAACCGCGCGCGATAGAGATGAATGTCCGCCATGTGCAAACGCATCGGCCCGCGCTCAGCGATTTCCCAAGCTTCGTCCAAGTCGGCTTGCGCACCGTCGGGAACTGCCTCAAATAGACGCACCCAAGAACGGGATAAAAGACCGCGAATAACATAATCCTGGATTCCTGCGAGTCTAAGCCCACCAAGTGCGGCCTCGATCTCAGCTTGAGCTGTTTGCTGTTTGGATCGCGTCAAGATCGTTAAATAGAAGGCTGCATTGCAACGAGTGAGTCGATCGAGGGCCGGGGTCAAAAGAGTGGCCTGAAAAGCAGTGCCACTCCAGGCTAGAGTTTTTGAGGCACGTTCCACAACAACGTTACACGCGCTCAATTGACTCGAACTAGCGGCATCAGGGACCGCATTTTTGCCCATAAACATCTGCCATGCGGTTCGCTCAACATTTCTAAGTATCAGCCCGCAGTATTTGAAATTTGGAGGCGAAGCAAAAAGTGGATATTGAGGTTTGCGCTTGGCCTCCATCGCCTCCGCTTTCCGGTAGCAAGCTTGCGCCTCATCCCAGCGTCCTGACTGATGTAGAGCGTCACCAAGCGCGCAATTTCTTATCATTTGTAGACGCACATCGTCGATGCGCTTGGCATACTCGACGGCCTGCTTGGCGTCTTGCACCGCTCCTCCCACCTCACCCAGCAGTAATTCTAGCTCGCTCAAATTGCTGGCGGCTATGGCGGCGTTTTGCCAAACCTTCAAGCGTCCAATTGAGTCAAGGCTCACTCGCATTGGCTCAAGCGCTTCGGTGAGTCGACCTAAAGCGCGGAGGCTGAAGGCGGCGTCGTAGAGTAGCCGAGCCTGGGCTTGCTCCGAGAGCGCGGGAGAAATGCGGTTCCACGGTTGCGTGAAGAAGCAGGCGACAGCTCCTAACTCGGAACCAAATGCCCCCAGTTTTTGTGTGCTGTAATATTGGTCTGATCGCCCAATGCGCTCGCGGTAGACATCATCAAAGGCTTGCTGCGGGATCCCTGCTTCGCAGCCGTGGGCTATGGCTTGATAGAGCGGTTGCAGATCTTCGAGCGAAGGCTGTTCACCTTCGAGCGTGTTGTCACGAAGATATTCGTAGAGTCTGCGATTCGCGGAGCGCCACGCACCGGCCAATTCGTCGCGTACGCGTTTAGCAAAATATTCGCGCAAAAGTGGATGCGCATCGAGCGAAATAAGATTTCCCGACCCTTTGTCACGGTTGACCGTAATTAAGTGCGCGTTCTCTAATCGCTTGAGCGTAATGTTTCGCTGAGCTTCGCTACTACGAATAAGCGGTCCGGTTAATCCTTCAATTTCATTGCCAGTCCATAACGCATTCAAGCAATCGGCCGTCGCCGGTCGGTCGAACAAACCGAGCAGTCGCAGTACGGAGAGGGCGCGGATTCCTTTCTCTCCCTCGCGTTTAAATGACTCCACGTATGCATCCATGACGTGAAAGGCGTGGCCGCCCTGTTCCTCGATGTCGGCCTCTTCCAGCTTCACGAGATCTCGCTTGCGAATGTCTCCCGCATGCGCGTCGCGCAGAAAACTGCCGAGCAGGTTTAGTGTAAGGGCGTGACCTTTTACATCGCGCACCAGTTGTTCGAATTCTTTTTGTGTACCTTTCACGCCAAGCGTACGGAGGAGTGCGACACCGGCTTCATTGGAAAGAGAAGTGAGTTTGATTTCAGGCGCCGTCGTTTGCCAGTAGTTGCGAAGGTCTGGAACTGAATACCGCGTAGTGACGACACAGAGGCCATCGCTTTTTGTCGCGAGGGCTTTGAGAAGTGCGGATACCCCTTGGTCCTTCAATCACTCCCTGTTGGGGAGGTGGGCGCGTATTGAAGTGGTTCTAGTCCATCGAGAATCAGTAATGCTCTTCGTTCGCCAGTCAACTGCGCCAGACGCCGGCCTTTATCAAATGAGCCAGTCGCACTATTCGCCATCTCGACGTCGCCGAAGAAAACTAAAGCTTCTTTCAGAAATGAGTCTGATGAAGCCTGCGTTTTCTCACTCGTTCCCTGGCTGTAGAATGACCACGCGAAAGCTGCTTCGCAGCCGGGCCAGTTCTCGTGAGCGAGTTCAGCCGCCCACTTGGCCACCAGCGATGTCTTGCCCTCACCGCCGAGCGCGACAAAAGTGAGAATGTGAGGGCGCTCCTTTTCAGCGTTGACCGCTTGTTGCCACGCATCAGAGAGAATCTTGAGCTCGTCTTCACGGCCGATGAGTTCCGCAGGCGCGTACTTGATGATGCGGGAAATGTCTGCGCGAAATTCAAAGGCATCTTCCGTTGTCGCTACCGGCGCCATATGCGGCGCGATGTAGCGTTCTATTAGTGTTTTGACGTCACCCTCGAAGGAAGCTGATCCGACGTTTGTTATCTGGTATCCGAACAAGCCCTGCATCGATTCGTGCGCGTTCTTTCGCAGTTCAGTCACGTCTACTGATTCTTCCCGCACGGGCACAATGTTTCTTGTGCTTTGAACGGCCAGTTCGAATTCCTTGCGTACCCAGTCATCCTTGTCGCTGCATCGATCGAGTGATCCGGGCGTAAGCAAAAGAAGGAAGTGCGCTCTCTCCGGAATCTGTTTTCGGATTTGCTCTTCCCATTTGCCCGCGTCGATGGAATCGACATCGAAGAACACGTCATAGCCGTGATGCGTCAATTCTTGTTTCAACGCGCGCGCGAAAGCTCGACCTGTTGCGTCGCGGCGATAACTAATGAAAACAGTCTTAGCGCTCATGAGAGAAAATCCTAACTTCACTTAAAAATCGAAAATCCCGCAAACACCATCTGCACATCCACACCCGGATTGAAGGTCCCGGTGTAGCCGTTCGAGATGTGTTGGTACTTATAGCCGATCGTGAATGAGCGCCGGTTGCTATTTACGATTTGCACGCCGCCGCTGAAATCGAAGGTGAAGTTGAAGCGCGACGAGTCGTCGACCGGGGCTTGTCTGTTGAAGTAGAGAAATCCTCCCGTCGCCTGGCCGAATGGCTGAACGCGGCGGTTGCGGCGAAAGTTGAATTTCAAACCGATCGGGGCGGCGCCGAAGCCGTAGACGCTGTGACGGACCAGCGAAGTGATTGTGAAGCCCGGTCCTGCAGACGTCACTTCCGGTCGAGGGTTTGAGAGTACTGACACGGGGATGATGTCGATGGTCCATTCGAAGGCGACCGTCTTGCTTGTCTTGAGCACGCGTCCGTAGCGCAGACCAATGTTGCCAAACTTCACATCAGGCGTCTTGCCAATCAGCGTCGTCGAATCGAAAGACATGCCGCCCCAGACTCCCCATTCGTTGTCACGTTTTTGAATTCCTTCGTTCGGTGATTGAGATTTGGTCGAAGAATCGGGCGTTTGAGCTGAGATGCTCGAAACGAATGCAAGCAGCAACAACGCGGAGCTAACGAGAAGGGTAAGCGTGCGAGGATGAGCATTCATTTCTCACTCCGGTTTTGAAACTGAGATTGCGGCCCCATTGTGTGAGGGCGAGGCCATTGGCGATTTAACTTTCGCGACGCATTCTTGATGATTGGTGTTCGGGTGTCAACAAAATTTGTGGCAAGAGGTCAGTACCGGGAGCGATAGCGACCGGGTCGGACATAATCGTGGGGATCAGGGCTACCCGGTCTGCTACCCCGACTCGTCGGGACCCTCACCCTAACCCTCTCCCAAAGGGAGAGGGAAAGATCGCTCCCGGTACTGACCTTATTGCTGACGATGAGTGGTCTCTCCACCAAGCAAATCGATCGCGTGATTCAGGACGGGCTTAATTACTTCAAAACTTTTGCGCACGGCTTTGGGTGAACCGGGAAGATTTACGATCAGAGTGCCTGATCTCAGGCCGCAGACGCCGCGCGAGATCATGGCCATCGGAGTGTTCTTGAGAGTTTCAATGCGCATGGCTTCGGCGAGACCGGGCGCTGCGCGTTCAATCGCCTGCAGGGTCGCTTCGGGAGTGTTGTCGCGGTGACCAAAACCTGTTCCGCCGGTGGTTACGATTAGATTGACATGTTTTAAATCGGCGTAAGCGCGCAGCTTATGTGCGAGCGGATCGAGATCATCATTAACGATAACCTTCGCGACAATCTCCGCGCCCATCTGATTAAGCAACTCGACCAGAGCTTCGCCGGATGCATCCTCTCGCTCACCCACCGAGCAAGCGTCGCTGACGGTGATTACGACTGCGCGAATTTGATTTGGCATATCAATCAAGTATGAGACTGGAGCGCAAGCGTCTTCGCTTGCATGAGCTGTGGTAACGCAACACTGCAACCGGAACGGTTGCTCTCCGGTCGTCTAAACGATCGCGCGCTATTAAATCCGTCGCAGAGCGATCAGGGACATTACGCTGGCGCCAAGAATCGAAATCAACGAAACCGACAAAAGAATAATCGAAGCGGTGTTTGGCGCTAAGCTCTTTTGAAATAGAAACACCAGCAGAGTCGTGAGCACGATAACGGTCCCGGCCACCGCAAGATATTGTCCGGCGATTCGGTTCGCCGGGTACCACACATCCGGATCCGACACTGTGCGCCGCGTTCGAAAGCCGTACCAATTGTTGGGGGGCACCATCTCAAGAATCATCGGCATACAGATCAAGATTACGAGCAACCCCATTCCCGCATAGATCCCAATTGCTGCTTTCATGGTTCAGACTCCTATTGCTGATTTTGCATGCAACTCCTGCAACGCGTAAACGCTGATCGGTTTTCCGTCCACGCGCGATGCCAGCGCTTCAACCAGTGCCTGCGCTCCCGTCATGGTCGTGACGCACGGCACGTTGTATTGCAGCGCGGCGCGGCGAATCGCTTGTTCGTCATAATGCGATGAGCGGCCGAGCGGCGTGTTGATGACCAGAGCAATCTCGCCCTGCTTGATGTGATCAGCAACGTTCGGCCGGCCTTCATTGACTTTGAAAACAGTCGCACACTCGAGGCCGACTTCGCGCAGCCGCTCGGCCGTGCCGACTGTCGCCATTAACTGAAAACCGAGACGTGACAGGCGGCGAGCCAGCACAACTGCTTGTCCTTTATCGATCTGGTTCACACTGATAAAGGCTGTTCCTTTTTGCGGCAGCTCAGTGCCTGCCGCCGTCATCGCCTTCGCATAAGCTTCGCCGAAAGTCTCGCCGATGCCCATCACTTCGCCGGTTGAGTGCATCTCCGGACTCAAGACCGGATCGACGCCGGGAAACTTTCGGAAAGGGAAGACCGGCGATTTGATGTAAAAGCGATCGACGCGCAGTTCATCCGGCAAACCAAAATCTTTCAGCTGCTTTCCGGCCATGACGACCGCGGCAATGCGCGCCAGAGGAACTCCCGTAGCTTTCGAGACGAAGGGAACCGTGCGCGACGCGCGCGGATTCACTTCCAGCACGTAGACGCGATCGTCTTTGATGGCGAACTGAATATTCATCAGGCCTTTGACAGATAATGCGGAGGCAAGCCGGCGCGTGTAGTGACGCATCGTTTCCAGATGCTCTTCGGCAATCCGCACGGGCGGCAGGACGCATGACGAATCACCGGAGTGAATCCCGGCTTCTTCGATGTGTTCCTGAATGCCCGCGATCACGCAGGCGCTGTCATCGGCGAGTGCATCGACGTCAAACTCCGCCGCCTGCTCGAGAAATTTATCAATCAAGACCGGCCGGTCATGTGAGAAGTCGACGGCCGTCCGCATGTAATCATCGAGAGTGTTTTCGTCATAGACGATCGCCATCGCACGGCCGCCCAGGACATAACTGGGTCGTACGAGGACCGGATAGCCAATTCGATTCGCAGCTTCGCGCGCGCCTTCGGTTGAAGTCGCCGTACCATTTTCAGGTTGGGGAATTCCCAATTCATTCAGCAGCGCGCCAAAGCGTTTTCGATCTTCAGCCAGGTCGATCGAATCAGGCGAAGTGCCGATGATGGGCACACCGGCTTCGTGCAGACGCATCGCCAGGTTCAGTGGCGTCTGACCGCCAAACTGAACGATGACGCCGGTTGGTTTCTCGACATCGACGATGTTCATCACGTCTTCGAATGTCAGGGGCTCGAAATACAAACGATCTGAGGTGTCGTAATCGGTCGAGACGGTTTCCGGATTGCAGTTCACCATGATCGTTTCAAAACCGGCTTCGTGCAGCGCGAATGACGCATGACAACAGCAGTAATCGAACTCGATGCCCTGGCCGATGCGGTTTGGTCCGGAACCGAGAATCATGATCTTCTTTCGATCGGACGGCTGCGCTTCATCTTCTTCTTCGTAAGTTGAATACAGATATGGCGTGTAGGATTCGAACTCAGCACCGCAAGTGTCCACGCGTTTGTAGACGGGAATCAGGCCGAGGCTCTTGCGATAGGCGCGCACCTCGTCTTCCGTGCGTTTGGTTAGGTAGGCCAGCCGGCGATCGGAGAGCGCGGCTTCTTTGAAAGCACGGAGGAGATCGAGAGGAATATCCTCGAGCGTCGTCGATTGATGCACGGCCGATTTGCTTAGAGTCGGGACTTGTCCCGACGGGGGCGGCACAAGTGCCGCCTCTAAACGAGGAGTGGCCACAATCGCTTCAACCTCACGTTGAATTTCCATGACCTGCTTTACTTGATCGAGAAACCACGGATCGATTTTCGACAAGCGGTAAATCTCATCGATGGACCAATCGTGTTCGAGCGCGTAGGTGATGTAAGAGAAGCGCTGGGAGTTCGGACGCGCGAGCCTTCTTTGAAGTTCATCATTCGGAACGTCTTCCAGCCGCAGAGGTTTGACCGCTTCGAGCGATCGCAGTCCTTTAAATAGCGATTCCTTGAACGTGCGGCCGATAGCCATAACTTCGCCGACAGATTTCATCTGCGTGCCAAGTACGTCTTCCGCTTCGCGAAACTTTTCAAAATTCCATTTCGGGATCTTCGTCACGACGTAGTCGATCGTCGGCTCGAACGAGGCAGGTGTCTTCTTTGTGATGTCGTTGGGAATTTCATCGAGCGTATAACCGACCGCGAGTTTCGCCGCAATCTTTGCGATCGGAAAGCCGGTTGCCTTGGAAGCCAGCGCTGACGAACGCGACACGCGCGGGTTCATTTCAATGATGCGCACCTCGCCGTTGTCCGGGTTCACCGCGAACTGAATGTTTGAGCCGCCGGTTTCGACGCCGACTTTGCGAATGATCGTAATCGACATGTCGCGCAATCTTTGATATTCGCGATCGGTCAAGGTCTGGGCCGGCGCGACCGTGATTGAATCGCCGGTGTGCACGCCCATCGGATCGAAATTCTCGATCGAACAGATGATGACGACGTTGTCGGCCAGGTCTCGCATGACTTCCAACTCGAATTCCTTCCAGCCCAGAATCGATTCTTCGATCAGTACTTCATGAATCGGTGAAGCAGCCAGTCCGCCACGGACGATTTCCTGAAACTCTTCCGGATTGAAGGCGACCCCCCCGCCCGTGCCGCCGAGCGTGAAGCTGGGACGAACGATCGCGGGGTAGTCGGTTTCTTTGACAATTTCTTCAGCTTCGGCCCACGACTTTGCGAACCCGCCGCGCGGCATCTGAAAGCCCGCTTCGTCCATTGCCTGCTTGAACAGCAGGCGGTCTTCGGCGACTTTGATTGCTTCGCGCTTGGCGCCGATCATCTCGACATTGTTTTCGTCCAGCACGCCCGCATCATCCAGGGCGATGGCCAGGTTCAATGCAGTCTGTCCGCCAACTGTCGGTAGCAGAGCATCGGGCCGTTCTTTGCGGATAATCGCGGAAACTGATTCGACCGTGAGCGGCTCAATATAAGTTCGATCGGCCGTTTCCGGATCGGTCATGATCGTCGCCGGGTTCGAATTGACCAGTACGACTTCATACCCTTCCTGGCGCAGGGCTTTGCACGCTTGCGTGCCTGAGTAGTCGAATTCACAGGCCTGGCCAATGACGATCGGGCCGGAACCAATGATCAGAATTTTGTGGATATCAGTGCGCTTGGGCATCCGAACCAGCGGTAATTATCAGTTGTCGTGTTCGCAGGCGATTATACATTAACGGATTGCGAGCGCACGGCGTCGCGGAGGATTTGCGAGCGACAATTTCGTGGACGATCCGGAGACTTAGGGGTATAGTGCTCGATATTCAGATACCTTGCTGCCGAGAAAACTCTCAAAGGGACCACGCATGAACAAAGTCGTTCTCGTAAATCCTGCAAATACCACCGTTGGTTTTAGTGTGATCACGCCGCGGTGGCTATTCGTGATCGCGGGTGCGACACCGACTGAGTTGGTCGGCGACCCGCTGATAATTGATGAACCGGTAACTCGCTTCAATCCTGATGAGGTTGGTCCCGGCGACATCGTGGGTGTCGGCATTCACACGGGAAATTGCCGGCCGGGCTATCGCGTTGTTCGCGAAGCAAAGAAGCGGGGCGCAACCGTCATCGTTGGAGGCATTCATCCAACAATTTTTCCCGACGAGCCGCTGGCGATGGGCGCCGACGCAGTCGTAAAGGGCGGCGGCGATCTGATCTGGAACAACATCATCAAGGACGCTTTGGATGGACGTCTTCAGCGCGTGTACGATGGTGGCCGCGTGCCGGGAGAGCAAATGGCTAAAGCCCGCTGGGATCTTTTGGATCCAAGCAAGTATTTGATGGGCTCCATTCAGACCGTCGCCGGCTGTCCGGAGAATTGCAGTTTCTGTTCGGTGTGGGTCACTGAAGGCCGCACTCCGCGGCTGCACCTGAACGATCAAATCATCGAAGAAGCGAATCAGCTTCATGCGATGGGTTTTCGCTACGTCTTCTTTGCCGACGACAATTTCAATCCAGCCACAATCGGTCGCATTGCCCGGGAAACCAACAGCGGAACACAGAAGTTACTTGAGAAGGTGCGAGAGGACCGCATGCGGCTCTTCGATGAATATGATCGATTGGGGCCGTCGTCGCTTTACGCTTTCACGCAAATGACCGCCGAAGTTATCAGCGACGATGAATATCTCGACGCAATGCACGACAAGATGCGCGTCCGCGGTGCGCTGATTGGGGTCGAGTCATTCACCGAAGAAGGTTTGAAGGACGCAAACAAGATGTGGAACCCGGTGGGGCAGCGGATGGTTGAAGCAATTCAGAAGATCCAGGACCATGGCATTATCGTCCTCGCTTCGATTATTAACGGGCTCGAGAGCGACACGGTAGCGACGCTGCGAACGATGCGCGAGTTCGCCATCGCTTCGGGTACTGCGTTCGCGCAGTTTCCGATCTATAGCGTGTATCCGGGGACCAAGGATTATCATGAGATGCTGCGCGATCTGAAGAACCGTGACCAGGCGGGCTATGTTCCGAAACACGCGGCGCAATTCATCCGCGATAAGTTTTGGCTCGACTTTGATCACACCGAACTCACGGTGAAACTGCCGCATCTTTCGACTGAAGATCTGGCCCGCGAAGCTGCGGAAAGTTGGCAGACATTCTACAACCTAAAGGGAATACTCAAACGCATCCGCGGACCATTGGCCTGGATGTCGTTAAGCGGCAAGCTCTTCTATGCCATGGCCTGCATCGGGTTCATGTCGCTTTATCCCAATGGCATTGCCGCTGATAACGTCCGGAAGAATGAGCTTGGCTTCTTTAACCGGATGTGTCTGCGGATAGTGATCATGATCACCAGAAGAGGGCGCGACTTGTTTGGCATAC
>Ga0193730_1000014_pt1 | contig 73257 bp, 46 predicted proteins | sample U1a1metaG_FD_144919 | JGI IMG/M metagenome (GOLD analysis project Ga0193730, IMG submission 144919) | Soil microbial communities from a riparian zone of the East river system, Colorado, United States - U1a1 | ecosystem: Environmental > Terrestrial > Soil > Riparian zone | place: USA: East River...
ACGACGCCCACGATCGGGCCCAGACGGGATTGAAGGAGGTTTATAAGAAGAAGTTGACGTGAGGTCTGTTGTGGGCGGGGGAATCGTTGTGTATCTCGAGCCGGCAAATCTGGCGCTGCCGTATTTTGCTCCGCGGCCCGAAGGCTTGATGTCAAAAACTCCTTTCCGCATTCGGTTATCAGGACATCGACTTTGGACAGCGACCCGGTTCTCGCGTCGATACATTTTGTGCGGCCAGGACGAGCCGACGATTAGCCAAACCTTTGATGACAGCGTGCTATCTTTTTACGAAAGTTTTCCTGGCAACTGCACCGACGCCGGCGGGCATCAACTGTTTCTGTTTCGCGGCGGCCACGAATTTCAACCACAGGAAATTCAATCCTACATAGGCCTGGCGCTTAAGGTCGCAAATCTGCTACGACCTTACTAACTTCGGGAGACTCAATATGAATCGACGAGATTTTGTCGGGATTGCTGCTGCATCGGCGGTTGCGCTCGGTCTTAAACGCCAGGGATCTGCGAAGACCGTGGCGGCGCCGCAGTTCGCTATCACGATGGATGACTTTAATTGGCGGAATGCCGTACATCTCACCGCCGAAGAACGCAATCGGGCGATTCTCGACACCCTAAGGGCAAACAGAGTGAAGGCTGCGTTGTTCGTGATTGGCCGCAACGCTGACGACGATGATGGAAAGACGCTGTTGCGATCGTGGGACGACGCCGGCCACATCATCGGCAATCACACCTACTCGCATCGCTCTCTGAATTCTGAAATCACAGTTGCGGAATATGAGGAGGACATTCAGCACGCGGAGAATATTCTCAGGGACTTCAAACAGTTTCAAAAAATCTTTCGCTTTCCCGCTTTGAAGGAAGGCAACACCGCCGCGAAACGAGATGGGGTCCGTGCTTTTTTGAAGAGTCATGGCTATCGCATAGGTCACGTGACGATCGACAACTCTGATTGGATCGTTGATCAGAGATTGAGCGCGCGCTTACAAAAGGATCCGAAAGCCGACGTCAATCCGTATCGCGATTTTTATCTCGAGCACATGTGGGACCGCGCCGACTACTATGATTCGTTGGCGAAGAAGGTTACGGGGCGGCCGGTAAAGCATACCGTCCTCATGCACTTCAATCTGTTGAATGGATTGTTCCTGGGCGATCTGATCGAGATGTTCAAGGGCAAAGGCTGGCAACTGATCGATGCCGAGGAGGCATTCACCGATCCAATCTTCCGGGCTGAACCGAAAGTCCTGCCAGCGGGCGAGAGCATTGTCTGGTCGCTCGCGAAAGAGAAGGGAACAATCGCCAAGTCGTTGCGTTACCCGGCGGAAGATGGCGACTACGAAACGGCGCGAATGAATAAGTTGGGATTGTAAGTGTTGAAAGGCGCGTGTGACATTGAGGACTCGTCAACGTTTCAATAAATTCATCGCGTGGGGTCACGTTTATTAAATGAATTGAGCCCGCTTTAGCGGGCGACAGAGGTTAGCTCAAAGGGAATCTGTCGCCCGCTAAAGCGGCCTCAAATCTATGTTTCTATTTTTCACCCCTGGGGCGGCGCCTCGCTTCACTTCGTTTCGCTCAGCTTGCCCTGGGCTAAATTCCGCCGCCGCTACGGCTCCTTCAATTTAGGACTGTCAGTCGAGCGGATTCGCCTTCAGAATAATCGCCGGCCGTTTCTCAACAGAAAGCCGAGCACCAGGCCCGCCGCCGCCGAGATCAGAATTGCCTGTCCCGGTTTTCGTCGCGCGTAGTCTTTTGCTTCATCGGTAATCTGTTGGAAATCCTTGCCCTGCAGGTCCTTGAGCTTATCGCCCACCACGCCGGCTTTCTCTTCAATGTAATCGCTTGCCCGCGAAGCCGCGTCCGCGATTTTTCGTCCATATTCGTGTGCTGTATCTGAGAATTCTGACATTCTGGTCTCACTCCCGAGCATTATTGATTGATTGGATCCGTGCTGATTGTTACCGGTGACTGTATCCATGGTTACTCCCTTTTTGTAAGCGAACAGTTTCTATACGACAAAAACTTGCGACGGGTTGCGGAAAACTCAACCACGTCGAGACTGGTCACATACCTTTGGGACTGTCTTGGTTTGACAAGGCGCAAAGCCGCCAAGAAAATCTGCAGCGTAAGTCAGCGCCCCATCTTTTGGCGGTCTTGACTTTTATTTGAGATCGATGGTAAGTAAGTACTTACTTCGAAAGACCCCGTTTCATTGCGACCACAAAAAAGCATTGCCGGAAATGGCGCTAGCGCCGCGCGCATGACGGGCGAAAACAGGCGCCTGCAAATACTGCGCGTGGCGATGCGACTGTTTTCACAGCGCGGCTTTCGCGGTACTACGACCAAAGAGATCGCGCTCGCGGCCGGGGTGTCCGAAGCGATGGTCTTTCGCCATTTTGCGACCAAGGAAGAGCTTTACAGCGCCATCCTCGATCACAAAGCCTGCGTTCACGAAACGATGGATCCATTGCAGGTCGTGGCCGCCGCGGTTGCGGCTAAGGACGACGTGGCAGTGTTTGAAGGTCTGGCGCTGGACGCGCTGAATCAACACGATTGCGATCCTGAGTTCCATCGCCTACTGCTGCATTCAGCACTCGAAGAGCACGAACTGGCGCACATGTTCTGGGAGAAGTTCGTCAAGCGCGTTTATCGCACGCTGCGCAACTATATTCGTGCACGTCAGCGCGACGGCGCTATGAAGAATGTCGAGCCGCTCGTCGTCGTGCGCGCTTTCATCGGTATGATCATTCATCATTCACTTAATAACAATCTTTGGGATCGCCAACAGCAGTTGTTGAAGATCTCGAATCAAGCCGCCGCGCGCGAGTTCACAAACATTCTGTTGCACGGCGTCTCGGTCGAACCGCGCAAGGCGGGCGGTCGCCGCAAAGTAATTCAACGCAGAAAGCGATCGAACAAATGACGCGTTCACAATTCTTCAAATTAATATGCGTGCTTTCATTGGCAGCGATCGCTGCTGGTGCTTTGTCGGCATGCAAACGATCGAGCGGTCAAACCAAAGCTGTGGCTTCCGCCAGTCCGACTCCTCCGGTCGTGGAAGTGAGCACCACGGCCGCGGTCACGCGGCAACTGCCACAGTATTTCGAAGCGACGGGGAGTTTGGCCGCCAACCAACAGACAGATGTTGCCCCTGAAACCTCAGGCAAAGTTTCCGCAGTCGGCGTGGACATCGGCAGTTCGGTGAGACGAGGCCAGATGCTGATAAGGCTCGAAGATGCTGACTTCAAGGACAGGGCGCAGCAGGCCCAGGCTCAGTTGGACCAGGCGAAAGCGACACTCGATCAGAATCGCGCGAAGATTGGGTTGCGGACCGGACAGAAATTCTCGCCGGAAAACGTACCCGAAGTTCGGGCTGCCCGCGCGGCGTTGGATCTCGCTGATAAGAACCTGCGGCGTTACGAGAAGCTGGTCGAGAGTGGAGACATTTCCCGCGCGAGTTACGATCAGCAGGTGTCGCAGCGCGATCAAGCGGCCGAACAATATCAGGCATTGATTCACCAGGCGCAACAGAATTTCGCGACGGTTGCGAATTCGCAGGCAGCCGTTGAGGCGGCGCAATCGCAGCTATCGATGGCGAAACGAAGCCTGACCTACACGACAGTCTCAGCGCCGATAGCCGGCTATGTTTTGGAACGGCCCGCTGATATCGGTGAATACATTTCGCCCCAGCAGAAGGTAGCGACCATCGTCAGTCTCAATCCCCTGCGCGCGCGCATTGATGTGCCCGAGCAGGCCATACCCCAGATACGCCAGGGAGAAAGTGTTTCGGTAAGCGTGGCGGCCTACCCGGATCGAAATTTCTCAGGCCGGGTCGCGCGCGTGTCGCCGAGCGTGACGGCCACATCGCGCACGCTGACCGTCGAAGCTGATGTTGATAATCCGAAAGCCGAGCTGAAGCCCGGACAATTCGCGACGATTCGCATTCTGTTGCCGCACAACGCGCCGGCAGTGCTGGTGCCGCAACGCGCGCTGCGAACAATTTCGGGCGCGACGTATGTGTTTGTGATCAAGAACGGTTTTGCGCAGCAGCGGCTGGTGCAGAGTGGACAAACCGAAGGCGATCTGGTGGAGCTGAAAAGCGGCGTGGCGGCCGATGAAATCGTCGCCATCAGCAACGTCGATCAGTTGAGCGACGGAGCAGCGGTAAGGCAATAGCGTTCTTAATTCTCAGAATTGTTTAGAGCCGGCACTTGTGCCGGCGGTATGCGGGACAAGTCCCGCGGCTAAACAACAACGAAAATTCTCGAGCAAGATGCCTGCGCTCCCGGGAAAAAATAATGCAAAAACTTGCTGAAATTTGTGTGCGGCGGCCGGTCTTCGCGACGATGCTAATCCTGAGCATCACGGTCGTGGGTCTGTTCTCGTTTCGATCGCTCGGAGTCGATCTGTTTCCCAGGATCGACCTGCCGACGATCACGGTCACCGTGGTTAATCCCGGCGCCTCGCCGCAGGAGATCGAGACTGAGATCACGGACAAAGTCGAAGGCGCCGTCAACACTATCAGTGGCATAGATGAGCTGCGCTCGACTTCAGTGGAAGGTGTCTCGCAGGTATTCATTAATTTCGTCCTCGAAAAAAATGCCGACGTGGCGGCGGAAGAGGTCCGCAATAAAGTCGATCTGATCGTCAACGATCTGCCGGAGACTGCCGAGGTCCCGATTGTGCAGAAACTCGACACTGATGCGACTCCAGTTCTGCGGATCGCGGTGTCCGCGCCGCGCAGTTTGCGTGAAGTCACTGACATTGCTGACAAGCAGATTAAGCGGCTGATCGAGCCGCTCAACGGCGTCGGCAACGTCGAGATCGTCGGTGGTCGGCAGCGCGAGATTGAGATTTGGGTCGATCCCGACAAGATGCGCGCCTTCAATGTGTCGGCAGCGGATGTCGCCAATGCGGTGAAGTTGCAGAACATGGAATTACCCGGCGGCCGCGTCGAAGAGGGGCAACGCGAACTGACCGTCCGCACGATGGGCCGCATTCCCGATCCCGCGCAATTCAATAATCTGGTCGTCGCCAGCCGCGGAAATTATTCGGTGAAGCTCAGCGACATTGGTTACGTCGAAGACGGCGCCGAAGAGCAACGCACTGAAGCGCGACTCAATGGTCAGCCCGCGGTGACGCTCGTGGTTTCGAAGCAGTCGGGCCAGAACACGGTTGCCGTCGCGGATGCGGTGAAAGAACGGCTCGCGGAAATTGAACCGACGCTGCCTCCCGGGGTGAAGACCCAGTTGGTGGGCGACCAGACGATCTTTATCAAAGCCGCCCTGCACGCGATCAATCTGCACCTCGTAGAGGGCAGCATTCTCGCGGCCATCGTAGTTTTTGTTTTTCTCTGGAGCGCGCGCTCGACATTTATCGCGGCGATCGCGATTCCAACTTCGATCATCGCCACGTTCGGATTGATGGCGGCGATGGGTTTCACGCTGAACCAGATCACGATGCTGGCGTTGACTCTGATGGTCGGCATTGTGATTGACGATGCGGTCGTGGTGCTGGAGAACATCTTTCGTTTCATCGAAGAAAAAGGCGTGCCGCCATTCCAGGCGGCCATCGAAGGTACGCGCGAAATCGGCATGGCCGTAACAGCGACGACCCTGTCACTGCTGGCGGTGTTTTTGCCGGTGGGCTTCATGGCCGGCATCGTCGGACGCTTCATGTCTTCGTTTGGATTTACTTCTTCGTTCGCAATTGCGGTTTCGTTGATCGTGTCATTCACGCTGACGCCGATGTTGGCGGCGCGCATGATCAAAAGAAAGAAATCCGGACCCGCAAAGAACGCAGCCAGGAAGTCCGAAGCGGACGAGCGCGGATCGCTGGCCGAATTCAAAGACAAGTACGACCAGGCAAGCTCGAAGCAGTCGCGATTCTACCGGCCCATCGATCGCACTTACACGTGGATGCTCAAATGGTCGATGGGCCATCGCTGGGCCATCGTTCTGTTGTCACTGCTGGTGATCATCAGCACCGTGCCGCTGTTCATGTTAGTCGGCAAGAACTTCCTGCCGGAGGACGATCAGGCACAGTTCGAAATCAACGTGCGCTTGCCCGAGGGTTCAACCCTTTCTACGACCTCAGTCCTGAGCGAGCGGATTGCGACAGATATGCGCAAGCTGCCCGGGGTGACCGATACGCTCGTCACTATTGGTAGCGGGCAACAACAGATCGTCAACCTTGCGAATATTTATATCAAGATGTCTCCGGTCGAGGAACGCTCTGTATCTCAGCAGGATTTGATGCTGCGGGCACGCTCCGAAATTGTCGGCAAGTACTTGAAGGAAGTGCCGCAACTTCGGACCAGCGTCAATCCGGTAGCTGCGATTTCCGGAGGCGGACAAAGGAATGCGGACATTAATTTTGTGGTCAGCGGCCCAGACCTCGACAAGCTGACGCAATATTCCGCAGACTTGTTGGCGAAGTTGAAAACACTCCCCGATGTAGTTGACGTTGATTCGACCTTGATCACCGGCAAGCCTGAAGTGCGGGTAGTGATCGATCGCGCGCGCGCTGCCGATTTGGGAGTACGCATTGGCGACGTAGCGCAGTCGCTGAACACTCTGGTCGCGGGGCAAAAAGTTTCGACCTTCAATGCGGGGACAGATCAATACGACGTGCGCGTGCGTGCGGTCGGCGAGTTTCGCGCGAGTGCCGAAGGTCTAAAACGAATGCTCGTGGCTTCGCAGAAACTCGGATGGGTGAGTTTGGATAATCTGGTGCGCACCGAAGAAGGCGTTGGTCCATCTTCGATTGATCGATATAACCGGCAGCGGCAAGTGATGCTGGTCGCCAATACGAAACCCGGCGGCTCGCAGACGGCGGTGATGGCCAAGCTCACCGAATTTGCCAAAGCTGAAAACATGGATAGCTCGTATCGAACATTCCTGGCCGGGCGTACGCGGGAACTTGCCCGCACGGGCCAGTATTTTCTGCTGGCGATCGTCCTGTCATTTGTTTTCATGTACATGGTCCTGGCGGCGCAGTTCGAATCGTTCATTCACCCGATCACGATTCTGTTGACGTTGCCGCTCGCGATTCCGTTCGGCATCGTTTCGTTACTGGTGACCGGCCAAACAGTGAATATTTTTTCGGGACTTGGCTTGTTGCTTTTGTTCGGCGTGGTTAAAAAGAACGCGATCCTTCAGATCGATCACACAAACGGTTTGCGCAAGCAGGGCATGGAACGGCATGACGCTATCATTCAAGCCAACCGTGATCGGCTACGCCCGATCTTGATGACGACCATTGCCCTGGTTGCCGGTATGACGCCGTTAACGTTATCGAGCGGTCCCGGCGCCGGTACGAACCGGTCGATTGGTGTGCTGGTCGTGGGCGGCCAATCGCTCTGTTTGCTGCTGACATTGTTAGCGGTGCCGGTTTTCTATTCTCTGTTCGACGATCTTAGTCGTAGCTGCATCTGGTCGCGCATGGGCGCGCTAATAGGCGGAATGTTTGGTCGCGCGCGACGCAGGCTCGCCACGGCGGCGGCGTCACTGATGGGATCTAGTTTCAGGCTTCTTGTCATCGCGGCAGGCATTCTTTTTTTGATTTCTCATTCGACCTGGGCCCAGTCTCCGGCGGTTTCACCAACTCCGGTTGTTTCCACGCCACAATCGCTACAGGTTCCCGCGATCGCTGTCGATTATCGCGCAGACACCAAATCGCCGATGCCTTCACTCGCGCGCGTTGGTGTAGATACGAACGACCAGCAGCCGATGTCACTCCGCGAAGCGATTGCGATGGCCCTGCAAAACAACAAAGACATTGAGATCGCGCGCGACAACGTGAAGATCGCGGAATTCGATCTGCTGACATTTCATGGTGCTTACGATCCAAAGTTGACGGCGCAGAATTACTTCGAAAAGATCAATTCCCCGGCGACCAGTTTCCTCAGTGGAGCGGCGCGAGTTGAAACGTCCGACATTACCGCGACCGGCCTACTCGAAGGACTTACGCCGAAAGGTGGCGGAAACTACCGTCTCGACTTCACTTCGATCCGGCAGACCAGCAACAGCACGTTTTCAACGCTCAATCCGCAGTATCCGACGGCGCTAACGTTCACCTACACACAACCGCTCCTGCGCGGAAGGCGATTTGATTTGCCGCGACGGCAGATCGAGGTCGCGAAGAAGAATCTTTCGCTGACCGACGCGCAGTTTCGCCAGCGCGCGATCGAGGTGATCGCGAGCGTCCAGCGCAGCTACTGGGATTTGGTTTTCGCATTGCGCAATCTGCAGATTCAGCGCGATTCGCTTGCCGATGCGCGATCACAACTCGAACACAATCGCCGCATGGTGGCGGAAGGATCGCTGGCACCGATTGATGTGGTGGCAGCCGAAACGCAGGTAGCTAACTTCGAGCAGGCTGAGTTCAGCGCCCTCGAAGATGTAAATCGTACCGAGAACAATTTGAAGAACATGATCGCCGAGAATCAGAAGGCAAAGTTGTGGAGCACTTCATTGATTCCGACTGATCAGGTCGATCTCACGCTGCCAAACGTCTCGCTCACGGATGCGATGGCGGCGGCGATGCAAAACCGGCAGGAGCTGCGGCAGTCAGATTTAGCCCGCGAGATCAATCTGCTCGATCAAAAACTCTATCGCGATCAAGCGAAACCCGAGATCGATTTGGTTGGCAGTTATGGAATAACCGGAAATGCCGGTACTTTGACTTCAACGACAAATCCGCTCACTGCCAGCAACGATCAATTGCGCGCGCGCGTCAATGAATTATCCGCCCTGGCCGGTTTGCAAACGCTGACGGCGCCACCCACCGTGTCGATTCCGCCGGATTTGTTCGGTGGCTACTGGCAATCGGTGTCAAACCTCGGTTCGAATCAATTCAATAATTTTCGGGTGGGAGTTTCCGTCAGTCTGCCGCTTCATAATCGCACCGCCGAAGGGCAGCTGGGTCATGCGCTGGTGGCGGGAAAACAGATTGCCACGCAGCGCCAACAGCTTGAACAACTGATCCTGGTCGAAGTGAGAAATGCTTTGCAGACGGTGAGCACCGCGGAAGCCCGTCTGCGCGCTGTCGCAGTCGCTCGCTCAACAGCTGAGCAGCAATACGAGAGTGAGAAGCGCAAACTCGATGCGGGCCAATCGACTGTGTTTCTGGTGCTTGAAAGGCAGACTGCGCTGGCGACAGCGAAGGGAAATGAACTTCGCGCGCAAACTGATCTGAATAAAGCAATCGCCGACCTGCAGCGCGCGACTGGAAATTCTCTCTCTGCAAACAATGTGACGGTGGGGCTGCGGTGATTTTGGATCGCTATCCAAACCTGCCCCTGACGGACCATTGAGGAGAGAGTTAGTCAAGGTTGCTGATTGGAATTACGTCGCGCATTTCAATCCAGCAGGTGAAAGCAAACATCTTGCGCGGCCAGCTGTTCGCCTACAACAACCTGATTACGAACGATGAGTTGCATGAGAAGAAGGCTAAATTGAAAACTGAGAATTGAAAAGCTCGTGTCGGAAGCCCGACCGTGAGGGAGGGCAAGCAGCCCTTGCCGCCGCACACCAAATTGCATATTCTGACGCGCTCTTAATTCTGAAACTGCGAGCTAACCAAAATTCGTTGTTGCGCCAAACGGAAGAGCACCGAACATGAGCATAAAATCAGACAAGTGGATACGCCGGATGGCCCGGGAGTACGGCATGATTGATCCCTTCGAACCCGGCCAGGTTAAAGAGGTCGACGGCCGGCGAGTCGTTTCGTATGGCACTTCCAGCTACGGCTATGACGTGCGGTGTGCCGATGAGTTTAAGCTTTTCACTAACGTTTACAGCGCGATTGTGGATCCGAAGAAGTTTGATGATAAGAGCTTCGTCGACATTAAGGCTGACCATGTGGTGATTCCACCTAATAGTTTTGCACTCGCTCGCACGGTGGAATACTTCCGCATACCCAGAAACGTGATGACTATCTGTCTGGGAAAGAGCACCTACGCGCGGTGTGGAATTATCGTTAACGTGACTCCATTCGAACCTGAATGGGAAGGATATGTAACGCTGGAATTTTCCAACACCACCCCGATGCCGGCGAAGATCTATGCCAACGAAGGAGTTGCTCAAGTCCTGTTTTTCGAGGCCGACGAAGTCTGTGAAGTTTCATACAAAGACCGCGGTGGAAAGTATCAAGGGCAGCAGGGAGTGACCCCCCCGAAACTGTAGGGTGTTGGGTCTCAGGACCGGCAAGGGTTGAGCAACTAATGAGTGGCGAACAGTTTTTGAGATTCAAGAAGCTCGATCCTCTGGCGATGTTGCCTTCTCGTGGGAGTCCGTTCTCGGCGGGATTAGATCTTCATTCGATCGAAGCAACTACTTTGGAACCAGGTCAGCGGCGACTGATAAAAACCGGTCTCGCGGTGGCCATACCGGAGGGCTATTACGGTCGCCTCGCGCCCCGGTCCGGTTTGGCGGTCCGGAAAGGAATTGATGTTTTGGCCGGAGTGATCGACGCCGACTACCGTGGTGAGATTCAGTGCCTACTCCACAACGCTGGAACTGAGATTGTAGAGTTGCCGGCACAAACAAGAGTTTGTCAGTTGATAATTGAAAAGATAATCACCCCGGCTCCGGTATGGGCCGACGACCTTACGGGCACCGTGCGGGGCAGCGGCGGTTTTGGCTCAACAGGTTGAAAGAGACTTAGGCGGAGCGTCTGATTGTCGCCACTGATCGAACTCGCGAGCGCCATCCAAATAACACTCACCGAATTATTATAAGTGAGTTCTTGTGGGCCCTGAGATCGCGGAGTCTGGGACTTCCGCCTGGAAGAAGCTTCGGCTCAGGATGTCGGCCGGCTGCGGCTTGCCAAAGAAGTATCCCTGTCCTTCATCGCATTTCAGCTGTCGTAGAAAAGCCAATTCGTCTTCGGTTTCGATACCCTCAGCGACGACTTTAAGACGCAGATCGTGGGCCAGTCTTATGATCGCCGTGACGAGTGAGGCGTCGTCGCGATCAATCGCGGCTCCGCTCACGAATGAGCGATCGACCTTTAATGTGTCAATGGGAAATTTCTTCAGGTAACTCAATGATGAATACCCAGTGCCGAAGTCATCGATGGCCACCGTGATACCCAAATTTCTAATCTCGGCAAGAATCTCAGCGGCGGATTCCGGGTTGTCCATGATCGAGGTTTCAGTTAACTCCAACTCAAGTGAGGCAGGATTAAAACTCGTGTCGTTCAGTATCCGGCGGATGCGATCGATGAAGTCCTTCTGCCGAAATTGGCGTGCTGAAACATTTACCGCCAGGCGCAAGTCGCTTTGACCCTGGAGTTGCCATTGCCGCGTCTGAAGGCATGCGGCACGCATGACAGACTGGCTGATATCCATTATCAAACCAGTATGTTCTGCCAACTCAAGAAAATCTGCTGGTGGCAGGATTCCCAGACGCGGGTGTTGCCATCGCACCAGGGCTTCGAGTCCGACGATTTTACCGGACGCCAGGTTCACCACCGGCTGATAGAACGTCACAAACTCATCGTTATCGATCGCTTGCCGCAAGCTGGTTTCAAGAGCGAGGCGATTGCGGGCCGACGCGTTCATGTCCGTGGCGTAAAATTGATGGTTGTTGCCGCCCAGTCTCTTCGCTCTATGCAGAGCCGCGCCGGCGTTCTGCAAAATTGTCGTGGCGGTATCGCCGTTGTGTGGGAACAAGCTGATACCAATGCTCGCAGTTACATAGACTTCCTGGCGCGCCACCGAAAAAGATTTCTTCAACAAATCCAGTATTGAAACGGACACTGCTTCGATTGCCACGGGTCCAAACGAGTCAATTAGCAAGACTGCGAACTCGGGTCCCTCGAAACGAGCGACGGTATCCTGGTTGCTTATACAGCTTTGAAGCCTCGCAGCGACGTCCTGCAACAATCGATCTCCGGCCACATGGCCAAGCGTATCGTTGATATTCTTGAACCGATCAAGGGAAATCAACATGACGCCAACGATTTTGTCGTTGCCGCTTGAACTCGCAATTGCTTTTTCATATCGATCGACAAAAAGCGTTCGATTGGGAAGATCGGTAAGTCGGTCGTAATAGGCAAGGTGCTCGATTTCAGCCGTCCGTTCGTTGACCATTTCTTCCAGATGGTTTTCGTATCCGCGTTTTGCATCCAGTAAGCGCCGGTGAGAAAGTGCGCGGCTGACAGCTGCTTCAATGTGAGGAATGTCAAACGGTTTTGTGATGTAATCAAACGCGCCGGCGCGCATTGCTTCGATCGCGTAATCGATTGTCTGCTGGCCACTGACCATTATCACCACAGTGTCGGGACTCTTGCTGAGAATGGTCGGAAGAAATTCCAGCCCGCTGATCCCACTCATGTTTATGTCGCTGATAACCAGGTCAAAGCTGTTTTCAGCCAGCAATTTAAGCGCAGCCTCGGCCGACTCGGCCGAGGTGCAATCGTTATCGCCTCCCAACAATTGAGTTAGCAGCGTTCGAATCTGATCATCGTCGTCGATGATCAGGAGCGTGGGTTTACGTTTGCCGGGTTCCGCCATGATTTCTTTCAATTAGAAGTGAAGCTCAGCTGACGGTCCGGTTCGGCCGGTTTGCCGAAGGATGCGTCCTGGTCATGAAGTTCATCCTCCAGGCTGGCCAGATGGCTGATCTCACTCAATCGATCGCGCAGGCGATCGTTTGCCATCTCCACGTTGTGGCGAGTCTTAATCGTTGCGAAATGTTCGAGCGCCCGGACCACCGTTAAGGCCAGGTCCTCGTTGTTCCACGGTTTCGTCACGTACTTGTAAACGTGTCCGCTGTTGATCGCCTCGATTAGTGTACCAACGTCCGAATAACCAGTCAGCAGGATGCGAACCATGTGTGGCCGGAGTGAAACGGTCCGCTGCACCAGCTCAATTCCTGTCATACCGGGCATTCGCTGATCTGAAATCAGTAACGCCACATCGTGTTGCTCCAGCAGCGCGAGCGCTTCAGCACCCGACGCGGCGGTCAGGACGCTATAGTCACGTCGGAACAACCTTTCAAGCGCACGCAGATTTTCAGATTCATCATCTACTATCAGAATCTTATGACTCATTTTCCAAACTCCTATCCTTGTTGTGGTCTTTACTATTGGGAAGTTCAAGATGTACCGGCAATGCCACCTTGAATGTTGTGCCCTGGTCAAGCACGCTTTCTACTGTCAGCGCTCCCCGGTGTCGGGCCACGATGCCATGGGAAATAGACAGACCAAGTCCGGTACCCTCGCCGATCGGTTTGGTCGTAAAGAACGGATCAAAAATCTTCTTGAGGTGCTCAGGCGCAATTCCTTTACCTGTATCGGCAATACTGATCGACACGGTTTCTTCGTCGCACTCAGTCTTAATGCGCACCTCACCGTGATTGTTTCCGATAGCCTGGGCCGCATTGGCGAGTAGATTCATCCAGACCTGATTCAACTGGCCGGCGTAGCAATTGATCAGCGGCAGTTTTCCGTAGTCACGCCGCAATGTGATCGATGGCGACGAGTAATATTTCGAAAGCAGGCGAATTGTCGAGTCGATGCCTTCATGCAAATCGACTTGTTTGAGTTCGGCTTCATCCAGTCGCGAAAAAAGACGCAGGTTCTGAACTATATCTTTGATGCGCTCGGCGCCATTGTAAGAGTCGGCAGCGATCGAAGTCAGATCCGCCAGAACGTTTGCGTAGTCAGTTCGGGACTTCACAGCTCTAATGAGATCTGCGTCCGTGTCGTTTAAGGAAACTCGTTCGTAACTCAGGAGGACCTCCTCTACGCGCGCGACATATTTGGGCAATATCCCCATGTTGCTGAAAATGAAGCCCGCCGGATTATTCAGTTCATGGGCGACTCCGGCTGCGAGTTGGCCCAACGAAGCCATCTTTTCACTATGGACAAGTTGCGCCTGGATACGTTCCAGCTCAGTCTTGCGGCGCGCGAGTTCAATGTTGCGATTCTCCAAATCTTCCTTGTACCGTCTGGCATTACGCAACAGGGTTCGTCTTTCGAGTGCGCGCGCGACGCAAAGTTCCAGGACATCCAGTTCGCATGGCTTAACCAGATAGTCATAAGCGCCCATTCTTATAGCGTCGATTACTCGCTGAGTGCGATCGATGCCCGAGGCTATGATTACCGCCGTATCTCGGTACAGCTCGTTAATCTTCCGGAGGAGTTCAATGCCTCCGATCCCCGGCATTTGAATGTCGGTGATGACCAGCGCAAATTGTTTCTGCTGCAGCCAGTCAAGAGCCTCCTGAGCATTTGCCGCTGTCTCGCATGAATATCGTTCCTCGAGGCACTGGGCAAATAGATTGCGGATAGGCTCTTCATCGTCGACTATCAACAAACGATGATCGTGCTCCTCGGCATAAGTGTGATCTACCGAAGAGTTCGCTTGAGAATCAGTGGCAAGACTGGCCAGCATATTGACTATCCGTTTTGGTCCAACACCTCTCGCACTCTGCTCGCAAGCGAGTCCGGGGCGAATGGTTTTTGAATAAAGTTTGCCGAATGCTCCAGGACACCCTGATGAACAATCGCGTCGTCCGTGTATCCCGACATAAACAGCACCCGAGTCTCCGGCCGACCCTCAAGCAATCGGGCCGCTACTTCGCGGCCGCTCATTGCGGGCATGATTACGTCCGTCAAGAGAAGATGAATCGTTCCCTGATGTTGCCTGGATAAGGAAAGCGCCTCGTCACCGCTAGCCGCATCCAGGACCTGATAGCCGTATGTGCTGAGAATTTGATGGGCCAGCTTTCTAAGCGTTTCTTCGTCTTCAACCAGCAGGATTGTTTCGGTGCCGTAAGCCAGATGATCGAGATCGGAAGCGCGCTTGTATTCCTGCGCCCCCTCATCGACTCGCGGCAGATAGATCTTGAAAGTCGTTCCCCGATCCAACTCGCTGTAGACCCAAATGTTCCCGCCGGACTGTTTCACGATTCCATAAACTGTCGAGAGTCCGAGGCCCGTGCCTTTTCCAAGTTCTTTGGTCGTGAAGAAAGGTTCGAATATTCGCGCCTGGGTCGGCTGGTCCATTCCACGGCCGCTATCGGTCACGGCCAGCATCACATGAGGACCGGCTTGTGCGCCCAGGTGGTTCTTCACATACTCTTCATCCAGATAAACATTGTCGGTCTCTATGGTTAGCTTGCCTCCTTCGGGCATTGAGTCGCGGGCGTTAACTACCAGATTCAAAATGATCTGCTCAATCTGTCCGGGATCTGCTTTGACACTGCCCAAAGTTGGTTCCAGGACCGCGCGCAGATCAATATTTTCTCCGATCAGGGGTCGCAGCATTTTCTCCATGTCCGTCACCACGGAATCCAGATTGAGAATTCTTGGTTGCAGTACCTGCCGGCGACTAAATGCCAGGAGTTGGCGCGTCAGCGAAGTTGCCCGATCGCCGGCTTTCATTATCTCCCGGAGATTTCCGAGTAATGGATCTTCAGCTTGCAGGCCTCGCATCGCCAGCGCACAGAAACCGTTGATGACGGTAAGCAGGTTGTTGAAATCATGCGCAATACCACCGGCCAATTGGCCCACGCCCTCAAGTTTCTGAGATTGCCGTAGTTGCGCTTCTGTTTCACGTAACGCGTCTTCGGCCCGCTTGCGCTCAGTAATGTCATTGACTAATACGAGCTTCGCATTTCTCCCGGCAAAAACCAGAGGATGCGAGATTATTTCCACATCAATCACGGTCCCATCTTTCTTCTGATGTTTCCAGGCGCCGGCAAGATTGAGTCCTGCGTCAGGAGAAATGCTATCGAGCAGGACTGGTATGTCTGTTTCTGATCGGATGTCCTTGATGGTCATCAAAAGGAATTCTTCACGGGAATATCCATAATGATTTAGGGCCGCGCAGTTGACGGCCAGAAATTCGAGCGTGTCACGATCATAAACCCACATCGGTTGCGGATTACTTTCAAAGAGCAGCCGGTATCGTTCTTCAGTTCTAAGCAAAGCCTGCTCACTTCGTTTGCGTTCGGTAATATCCGTAGCGACGCCGAGAATGTGCAAACCATTATTTCCCGGCAATGCCAGAGGCACCTTCATGGTTTGGAAAAGGCGTGTCTCGCCGGTCTTCGGATTGGTAAGTTCTTCCTCCGGGATAAACTTCGGTTTCAAAGTATTGATTACTTCTTCATCATCCTCGACAAAGGTCTGAATCTCTTTGTGGTAGCCATTAAGATCGGCTTCCGTTTTACCGAGAATTTCCTGGGCTGACCTTCCGTAGGCGAGCTCCACGGCCTTATTGACGAGGGTAAAGCGGCCGTCGGAACTCTTCACGAAAATTGGATTGGGACTTGTTTCTACGATTGCTCTCAAAAATTCCTGTTGTGCGTCAAGCTCAGCGGTCCTTGCTGCAACGCGTTCTTCCAACTCATCATGAGCGCGTTGCAAAGCTGCTCGTGCGGCGCGTCGTTCCTCAACATTGCGTACTGAACCTTTGATGAGGAGACCCGATCCACCAATAAAGAAACAGATCGCCGTATTGAGCGCCATAGGTATGGAACGTCCGCCATACATCAACGGAGCTCCGTATAAATATCCGAGACCGAAGGCAATTCCGATGAAAGCAACGACGACCGATAGCCCATGTCCCGCACTATGGGCCCAACGTTTCCCTGGCCAGGTGAACAGAAACAACGAAGCGCCCAACATCAGTAATGTGATGGCCGTAAAGAACGCCAACCTGCCGACAGGCGCCAGGCCCAACGGCTCTGAAGGAAAATGAAAGAGCCAATGATCGACCCGGAACTCGAGCGAGGTTAGATACTCACTCATGTGTGCAACCACCAGCACAATGCCAAAGCCAATTACTATTCTGATAATGTGCAGGAACTTGAGCGATCTACTGCCGATGATCGTGAGACTGACGCCGAATAAAAGGAAAACCAGCGCCGTGTTCGGAGCCATCGGAATATAAGCTGAGCGAATTCCTTTGAGGCTCGGCGAGTTGATGAACCAACCGATCAAGGCGACTGCCGCGATCAGCATCACGAGCACTCCGCATGCTTGTGAGATGCGCCCATATCTATCCAACAGCCAGTCGTTGAATTTCATTCGCTTTACTCCGAGAGGTAAGGGGCAGGTCGGTTTCGGGAGTTAGCCAAGGCAGTTACTCCTTTGGATAAACCCCTCATATTCATTCTGGTAAGCGAGCGGGCTCCGGTCAATAGGAATCTTCAGAGGATTCTCACAATTCAATGGCGATTTGCCGTCGATAGGGCGGGACTGTCGAGATTTGTCACTCGATCGAGTTATTTCGGCGCAGGGAACTACTTCTGGCAGCGCGGGCAGGTCCGGGACCTGTCCGAGTTCGATGCGTAAGGGAGATGGCGGCGCATGTCGTGATTTGGATCTAAATTTTGTGATTGGTCAAGCATGCACTGCGTAAGCGCGGAAGGGTTGCGGGATACTGGCGCATCGCAGATGCTGCCTTAGCGAGTTTTCTAGCTTCTCAAAGGAACCCGTCGGACTAAATAATCTTTTCCGCAGTTCGAATCCGCTCAGTTTCCTTTTCAAACACAAACCCAAGCGTCTTGTAAATCAGCTTCGCGCAGAGAAACGCCGAAGCATTCTGTCCTTCAACGTACGAATACTCGGTGAGGTCCATCCCGACGACGTTGCGCTTGCGCGCCAGTGTGCGAATCAGGCCAATTGTTTCATACCATCCAAGCCCGCCCGGCTCAGGTGTTCCAGTCGCTGAAACCAGCGACGGATCAAGCCCGTCGATGTCGATCGTGAGATAGACATTCTTAGTCAGACCCTCAATCGCGTCGTCCCACCAATCCGTCCTGCCCACGATGTCCCTGGCCCAAAAAATTCGCGTCGGCAATTGATCGATTACCCGCGCTTCGTCAACTGAGATCGAACGAATCCCGACCTGGACCGCGGGGATGCGCAGGTCTTTGACGACGCGCGCCATGATCGATGCGTGCGAGTGTGGCGTGCCATCATAGCTGTCGCGCAAATCAGCGTGCGCATCGATTTGCAAGACTGAAAGATTCTCATATGCTTCAGCGTGCGCGCGAATCACCGGCGCGCTGACTGAGTGCTCGCCGCCGATCATCGTGACAAACTTACCAGTTGATAGCAGGTCCTTTGCGCGATCGTAAAGCGAATTCATCATCCGCTCAGGCGGATCAACCGAAGCCGATTCGTCCAGGGTGTGAATGCCGAGTTGATAAACCTCAGCATCCGTCTCTTCGTCATAAAGTTCCATGTTGCGTGACGCATCGATGATCGCTGCCGCGCCCTGGCCCGTGCCGCCGCCGTACGACACCGTGCCTTCGTAACTGACGGGCCAAATCAAAACGCGCGCTCGATCGAAGCTGGAGAATTCTTCTTCGGCAATGCCGCCAAAGTTCATCGGAAGAGACTGTGATTCAGACACGTCAGCAGTTTACCGAAGCTCAGGGGGTCTACGCCAGAAGATCGTCCCCGGTGAGCCGTCAATGAGTTCTTCGCCTGTCGTTGCCCAGATCTTCTCACCACTGCGGGTCAAAGAAATCGTTGACTTTAAATCTGCCAGCGAATATCTTGCAGCCGCTTTCAATGGCTGATTTCTCACGAGCGTCTGACTGATCGTCGCTCACTCGCAATTTCAGCCGACCTTGTTCCGTAACTTGCACTTTGCTTTGAAGAAAGAGGAGTACCCCTATGACTGAAAAGCGAAACTACCGAAAGCCGGTGGCGTGGCTTGGCGGCCGTGATCTAATAGCCAACCTCAAATACTTCCTTTTGTTTGCGGCGTTCAAAGGAAAATTGGATCCGCGCGATTGGATGAGGCCCGAAGTATTTCCGCCGGATGATCCAAAGCTTGAGGGGTACGCGGGAAGATTTCACAACTCGTTCAAAGGGTTGCTAGCCAGAAACGAGTTTTGGTTCGACTATTTTGCCGACTCGGGTGACGGCATGACCGCGGGTTATGCCATCGCCTATCTCTGCCAGTCCGATTTACAAGTGAGACTTGCTCCGAACTGGGAAACCTTAACAGCGAAGCAGCGCCGAGAGATTCTGGATCGACACAGCTGCTTGACTGAAATACGTTCTCGTCTTGGGGCGGGCGAGAAGCCTTCGCGAATCGCTGTCGATTATGAGGGAATTGCGCCGCAGGAAATCCTTGACCGTCTCAAGAAAAATGAGAACCGCGCCCACCTCATCAAAGCAATTGAAGAATCCGCGGTGGGAGTAATTTTTACCGCGGACCAAAGGACCGGCGTCGTCGCGGACGGGCTCGAACTGCCGCGCGGCGCGTTCCTTTTTGTAGGTGGCGACACTGCCTATCACGTAGCCGATTTCGCTGGTCTGGGCCTACGTTTTCAGCAGGTCTTTGACTGGGCATATGCCGATTTGAAGACGAACCTCGCGGCTGCGCACATCGACACGGAAGATTATTTGAACGAGGACAACCGCCGGCCAATTTTTGGGGTGCCCGGCAATCATGATTACTACGACATGATTGATGGCTTTAATCGCCAGTTCGCTCGTTCCATTACCAGGGAAAGCCGGTTCATCAATCTGGCCGGGCGAAACCTGCCGCCGCAACTTCGCTTGTGGCCTTTTCGGCGTTTTCAGACGGCGAGTTACGTCGCCATCAAACTGCCCTTCGATTGGTGGTTTTGGGGCGTCGATTCTGAATTGAAGCGAGTTGACCTCAGACAACAAGAGTTTTTCAAGCGCACTTATGCGCTCAGCTTGAGAGGCCATGAGCTTCAGAAATTGAAAAATGAAGTGACAGCGAATCTGAAAGCAGAACTGATGGCGTGTGGAATTGATCGCGATCCGACCCCTGAAGAATTTGATCGCCGTTTCCCCAGAGTATTCCAGACCGGATTGGGCAACGTATGGAAGATGCCTTCGAAGTTGATCGTCGCTACTTCCGAACCCACCACCGTCGAAGGCAAGCGTGGCCTCCCGGAAGACAAAACTCCGATGGCTTTTTCGTTTTTGGATATCACGCGGCCGTTTCTCTATGCCGCTGGAAAACGCGGGTCACAAACTGATCAGTACACACTCAAAGACAGAGAAGCGATCAGGGCCCTTGAGCGGCAGATGAAGCTGGCCGAATTTCGCTGCCGGCTGGATATCTCAGGCGACGTACATCATTACGCTCGATATTGGGGTGATGACAGTTTGGATGGGCACGAAGGCGCCGTCGCTGAATCGAGCTATGCTTCGGTTGTTTCAGGGGGCGGAGGCGCGTCCATGTCCCCCACGCAGACCGACTACGACGAAGTTGAGGAGCAGGCGCTTTACCCCTCCAAGGAGAATTCCCGGCGAGTCGTTAATCGTAGTCTGTTTAATCCGCTGGTCGTCGTTCGGGGCGGAAACGTGTGGCTTGCCGGAGCGATCATTGCCGCGATCGTGTTCTTTGGCGCCGGTTACACTCCTTCACACGCCCAGTTTACCAACTCGGTTGCCGATTTTATCGCAGCCACGCTCCATTCGGTTTTTCACTTGCCCGTTGCTCGGGTAGAGCACGAGGCGAATCTGCACGAGGCACTTGATTCGGAGTGGAAAACTCTGAAACCAATTTTGCTTTTGCTCTTGTCCGCAGGCTCGGTGCTTGGGTCCGGACTGTACACGCGTTGGCTCTTTCAACGGCTCACGATGACTTACGACTGGGGCAGCGACCGTCTTTTAAACCTTCAACTGGAGGGTTTCAGAGATGAAGCCAAAGAGAAGGAATACGGACGGTTGCTCGATGAAATAAAGGGCCAGACAAGCAAGGTTAGAATAAGCAAGATAGTGGCATGTTATCTCTTTTTCATTCTTAGCCTCTTGCTCACTTTAGCGATGTGGGTTTTTGAAGGAAATCCGATCCAGGAGCCCAAAACGAGGTATCTGGTCTTCGGTGGCTTTCTCGCCGCCTTTGTGGCGCTCATCATAGTCAGCACCTTAGTATCGAGGAAGAGATACAACGGTTTTGTCACTCTGGCAGAGAAGTTCAATGAAACTCTTCGTCAGGAAATCAAGACCGGCACTCCGCAGACTATCGCCGAAGTAAGAGAGCAGGTACATCAAGTCAGGCAGTATTCGGTCACCTCATCGCACGACTATCTGCCGTTTTGGGGACTATTCCTGTTTCCCGGCGTGGCAAACTTTGCGCTCACTCTGTGGCGGTATTCACACCTGGAGAAAACCGGCTTACCTGAATCCGGCGTTAACGCGCTCATCCTGTTTTCGTTTGTTCTGGCAGTGACGACAGCCGTCGTGGCGATGTATTACTCAAAATGGCTCTTTGATCAGGCCTACAGAATTAAGGTTAACTGGTACAGTTTCATTCCGGTAGGATGTCTCAGCACGAGTGCCTTGATATTCATCGGCGCAGCGATTTGGTCCTTTGCCCAGCATGCGGGGCGACTGATCATTGCTGACAATCTCTATTTACTTTCGCTAATCGCAGTGCCGGCCGGATGTGTGGCGCTGGCGATGCTGGTGGGTAACCATGTAGCTACGTGGCCGCGGCGGATCACCTTTTTTCTGCTCGGCGCTTGGCACGGTATCTTGCAACTATATGTTCCACTCTTACTTGTTTGGTTGGGAAGCGCTAAAGCGTTTTTCTGGGCCCTTCTGACCGCGCTGCTCGTGGCGGTTTTCTGTGTCTGGCTGATAAGTCACCTGAGAGTGAAGCACGTGGGAAGATTGATCAACCCGGTCGTAATGCCATTTATCTGGTTACTCTATGGCGCTTGGATGATCTTGATTCCTTTTCTCATGCCCCGCCCACATCCAGGATTTCATGTTTTTGGGAATTGGTGGCGCATAAGCATCTTGGCAAATCTGGCGCTGGCTGCCGGCGTCGGCGCGTTGATGTGCTGCGTTTGGTTAGGCTGGTACTTCGCCGTGTCTTTGGTTTTCGACGGGCATGCCAACGAAGCAGGCTCGACGGCGCGCACAGAAGGCTACAAACAGTTCATACGTTTTCGACTGACGAAAGATACGCTGACTGGATTTGTTATTGGCTTGGATTTCCCGCGCGCGCCCGCGCAAGGAGAAACGGAACCAAAGCTCAAGCCGCGACTGATCGACGTGTTTACCTTGAAGTGTGGACCGCCGCCGGAGCCAGGTTGAGAGAGCAGACCGAGTAACTATCCGGCAGTGATAATATGATTGGCAATCCTCTCCGACAAGGCGCTAATCGTCGCGGATGGGTTTACCGAAAGCGCGGTGGGAATAATCGATCCGTCGGAAACATAGAGGTTCGGATAATTCCAGACCTCACCAAACTCGTTGACGACGCCTTCCGATTGGTTGTCAGACATCACGCTTCCCCCGAGCGGATGCGCCGTTAGCAACTTTCGCCACGGCCAGCCCCACAAGACGCTCGTCATGTAATCGCCGCCGATGGCGCGACTCAGTTCCTTCAAAGTTTTTTCCATCTCTGAAAACATCGCGCGGCTGCGACGGCTGTTCCAATCGATCTCCAGATTGCCTTCCGACAGTTTCATGCGCCCGTCGGCCGCGTCGGTGCCCATGCCCAGATAAGGAAGAAATTTTGTCGTAACGCCGCCTTTGAATAACTTGTCCGCGCCATCGGTAAATGCCGAGCCGTGATCGAGGCCGATCGTCCGCATTAAGTACTTCTTAAAGAACAGGGAAAGATTCTTGAGGCGGCGCGGGACCGGCAGCGCGCTTTCGAGATACCAAAGAAACGGATCGGGAAAACCGAGGTCCTGAATCATGATCCGGTTGTTCGCAGTCGAAGCGTCGATGGCGGCGGTGATACTTGGACCGGCTCCCGGATCGACTTCGCGATTCGATTCGAGGGTCCCCGCTAAGAGAAAATCGCCGTTACCCGAAAACTTTGTGCCGAGCGCGGGGCTGAGGTTTGGCAGTGTCTTATGAAGGTCGCGACAGCGCAGAAGAATCTCAGTTGAGCCGAGGGCGCCTGCGGAGATAATTACCTTGCGGCCTACGACCGAACCCGGTTGTGAAAGAGGCTCGGGCTTGGCAGACCGTTGATCGAACCGGTCCCCGTTGAATGTAAGTGGTTGCGATTCGGTGGCTTCAAGATCGAACCGGCGAAAGTGCACGCGGTATCCGTAAGTTTCGACTGGATCGATTTGCTCGATCTTCTCGACCTGATGCAGGGCATAAACTTCAGCCCCGTTTTGTTCGGCGAGCGGAATGTAGTTGAGATCGAGGGTGTTCTTGGCATGAACGTGACAGCCGAGCATGCAATTCCCGCAGTAAACACAACCCTCCTGCACGATGCCTTGCCGGTTAACTTTTTCGGGACCGGTGTAGACGCAAATCTCCATCAACTCCGGTTTGCGGCCGGCGTTCTGCGCGGCGGCGATGAACGCTTCCGTGCGCGGCGGCATGGCGAGGTCTTCAGGCGGCGTCAGCGGCCGGGCTTCGAGGACGTCGCGCGCCTGGTCGTAGAACGGATTGAGAATGTCGCGCTTGACGCCTTTGGGCCAACGCAAATTTTCGAAGATCTCTTTTGGCGTGCGAATGTGAACGTTGAAATAGACGAGCGAGCCGCCGCCGACACCGCTGGCCTGGATGATGTCGATGTTTTCAAAGGCGCGATAATCAAGCAGACCGAGATCTTTGTAGTTCCAGAACGAACGCGCAACCTGCCCAGTCGTACGCGGAAAATCTTTTTTGCCCCAACGCTTGCCGCGCTCGAGGATGCAGACTGAGCGGCCCGCTTGCGCGAGACGGCAGGCATTGATGGCGCCGCCAAAGCCTGAGCCGATCACCACTACGTCGTATGCTTCTTTCATCACGTCAAGATATCAACTGCGATCGATGTGAATTTGCAGATTTCGATAACGCATTGGTACTTCCTGTGCAACGATCCGCGAAAACTCTTTCCACGGATCCTGATCGGATTGGACCAGACTGGAGATCTCTTCATGAAAAGGATTCGGGGCAGCATTCGGATGCGTGGACGCTTTGACTTCCACCTGGTACGTGTCTGCGATTATCTGTTCCGTGTACATGCACAGCGAAGTCGAATCCAGATTTTCATCCACGAGAATAACCGCGCCGCCATGTGTCGGGGCGCAGGTTAAACTGTCAACGACCCAGCCACCGCTGTTGTAAACACGGGACCACGGATGATAGCTACCGCCGAACTGCATGTCTCTCTGAAAGGGTTTATGAGTGTGGCCGAATACAAACGTGACTTCAGGAATATTGCCGCTGCGCTCCTGAATTATTTGATCCAGCACCGGCCCGGTCAGATAGTTCTTGAGTCCAGCTTCGGCTTCAGGGCTCAAATCTAATTCGGGTGTGCAGCGCTCGCGATCCTTCACGGCTTTCAATCCCCAACGAAGCAGTGCTTTGATTATCTTCTTGTCGCCCCAGTCCCATCCGGGCAGGTCGTACTTGGCATCGATCCCGTCGACGAGATTATCCAGAAGTTTTCCCAGGGCTTCATCGCTCTGCAACTTGTCATAGACCAGTTCAACATCAGTGCCCACGGCGCCGGATCTGCCCATGGTCGACCAGAAGAAATCAATCCACGCGAAGTTCTCAGCCTCAATGGCATAGATCGTATTTGCCGGCTTGCTGTTGGGAAACATCAGGCCGCGCATCTCGCTCATCAGCAGGTACATCGACTCGATGAAATGACCATGACTGAAAATAACGGCGCGGGCAGAATCCGGACTCAGGATGCCCAGATTTGGATAGACCGTGGTGATCTCTTCGTTGTTGAGATGTGGGTATCGTTGAATGATGCCATTGAGAAAAGTTGCCGGCACAGGCGGGTTGGGGTCAAACATCTTCGTTGTATGCCACGGGACCTTGAGCAAACTGCCCGGCTGTTGGGCCGGATTGGATTGGATAAAATTAACGTATTGCGTTTCCCTCGCCGTCTCCCAAAGATGGTGATCGTGATTACCCGGAAGATAGAGAATGTTCTTAAAGAGTCGCTCGCCGTCGGCCGGAAAAATTAGTTCAATAAAGCGTTCAAAGGCCATCGCCGCAAGATTATCCGTCGTTAGCGCCAATTCAAGAATGTCGCCGTTGAGAATCAGAGTCGGCTTCTCGCCATCGTTATGAGCAAGCAAGCTCTTTAAGCATTCGGCCAGTTGGACCAGGACCGGACTCGGTTTGGTTGGTTCAGTATCAGCGCAGTCAGCCGTCAATTTTGTCAGCAAGCTGTTCTCTGCGCCGAGGTGCATATCTGATAGGCAGACGTATTTGATTTTGGGCATTCGTATAAGGTTCCTCCCGGGATCGTGATTTGTGGGGCGATTCGGCTACAGTCGCTTACGTGTCCTGAAGATCAAAACCAATGCGCAGACGCCTTTGGTGCCACTCTTCGTCCATCAAAAGGAAGTAGCCGAACAACTTGTATTTGTATTCTTCGATCGGGGTTGTCGGATCCCATGGTTTCAGCCAGTCAGTCGCATAAATCAAGAGACCCAGATAAAGCCCTTCAGCGATCTGCGCGATTTCATCGATGCAGAAACAGTCCGGCGGAATGTTCTTTAAGGGTTTCCATCGATAATTGAACTGATAGATTTTCTTGCCTTTGTTTTCCGGCAGCATGCTGAGCTTGTTCGGCCGGCCAATGAAAAAGAAAGTATGCGCGTCATAGCCATACTTCTGCTTTTCCTCCGGCGTCGCGTCTTCCATGCGCACGCCGGCGAGCTTCGAAACTTCCCGAGTAAATTTTTCTTTCAAAGTGCGAAAAGCGACAGTATTTGAACAATTGAATGCCGGATCAGAGCCCATTGGCTCCCCGCCTTCCGTCCACTTTGCTAATTCCACTTCATCGATTGGATTGAATTTCTTTCCCGTCCATGGCGAAAAAAAGCGCGACGCGTGCCAGGCGACGTTGATAGTGTTTTCGTTGAACGGCGCCAGCAATCCCTGACTCTGCCATGAGATTAACGCGCCGCGATAAAAGCCATTCATCGTCTGCGGCCCAATGCCTGCATTGAAGAGCGTGTGCAGTTTGTCGAAAACCGGCGAGACAGTTTTGTGCTCGGCCATCAACTCGTCCGAGTAAGATTTCAGCATGCGCATGATGTCGCCTGAACTTTGGATGTCGGCGCGCACTTCATCCAACCGCGCCTGATCGACATCGCCATCGACAGGATCCGCCAACGTCAGCGTGCTGAACTTATCAGCCGGCGCGGATGCTGCTGCCGCAGCGGGGGCCGATGTCTGTGGTGTTTCCGACGGCACTGCGACGTCGGGCATCTCCAGAAATGGAAAGAGTCGTTTAGCTTCGGCGTTCCAGAAGGGCTCGAATAAAAGAAAATAACCAAAGTTCTGGTAATGGTAAGTTGCCGGATCGGCTTTTGGATCGAATCGCTCTAAAAACTTTGTCGTCGCGAATATGGCCTGGCCCAGGTACATGCCATCAGCGATTTGCACCATCTCGTCAATCAGATAAGAAAGAGGGGGGGAGTTACCGAGATCAGGGTAGCGGTAATTCAGTCGAAAGACCTCGCGCGGCGTTCCCGGATAGATCGACGGCGCGCGATGCGAAGCAATATTCCCGCCCTTGTAGTCATAGCCGTACTGGCTCTTCTCTTCGTCGGTCGCTTTCTGCAAGTGCCACATGAAATTCAGCAAGGCCACAGTGGCGACATTGATCGGAGCACCTTCAATCTTATTGAAATGATTGATGCCGCGCACAACCTTCACATCGGCAGGCACCGTATCGCCGAGGATCTTTGCACGTTCTTCGTCGCTCATCGGAAAATAGCTCTTGCCGGCCCAGGGACAGTGGCCCACGATTGCCGAACTCCAAATGAATCCGAGCAGGTTGCCGAATTCCGCGGCCACGCCGTGTAAATCGCCGGTGCGAAGTCCCGGACAAACTCCACAGTAGTGACCATCCAGCGAATCGAATGTCTCGCCCAATTCAAACAGCTTCGCCAGCTTCTGAAACGGCGGCGCATCGTTGTTGAAATTGCCCTGCAGCAGCGCCATGTAATCCTTGATCATTTCGAGAATGGAAGAGGCGACTGAGAGATCCGTCTGGATCTCTTTGACTAATGCGTCGTTCGGGTCGGCATTGTTAAGCCAAGTCAGAGTTTTCAGCGTTGCATCCTCGCCTGCCATTCCCGCGGAAACGTTAAGTGACATGATGAACTCCTTGCTGATGGTTAGCGCGCGATCAATTCGCTGTGATGAACGCCCAGGTGATAACCAAAGAAACTATTCGTAAGGTGATAGTGATTGAACCCGCCACGGCCGGTGACCCTTTTACGGAACGGCAGCAGCTTCTCGTAAACCTTGCGATAGGTCTTGCGATCGTAAACTGCGATCGTGTTATAGCCGCGATTGCCGGTGATGATGTACTTGCCGTCGGGCGATACGCGCGTCGCATAAATCCCGTCCAGAATTCTCCATCCGGTTATCTGAAGAGTTTGCAGCATGTAGTGAGTGCTGCTCGCCGTCGCTTTGCGAGCCATCGCGCCCAGCAGCGTGTGCAACTGATCGTTGAGACTAAACAGGCGAGTTGTGAATCGCGGTATGCATTCGAGGAAGCGAAATTCAGCGAACCGTTCCAGGGGAATTTCCAACACGCCATGGCTGCCGCCGCTGGCGATGTACAACGTGTCGTCATAAATCTCGACGTCAGAATTCAGGTGGCCGGGAAACTCGGCGGCACTGCTCCAGGTGCGCGTGATCTTGGCGGTGGGCAGATCTATCTCGTAGATGTACTCGCGCACATAGCCGGGCGACCAGTTTACCCAATCTTCGTGATCCGTAATCAATGAATAGGTGAGCGCATAGCCGATGGGTTTCGAAGGATGAACGCGACAATGCCAGACGTTGTTCTGGACCCAGATCTTTCGCGCGCGTTTTTTCGGGTCAGGCTCCTGAAGATCGAAAACGCCGACTTGCCGCACGTCTTTTTTCTCAGGTCCCAGATCGCCCATCAGGATATAGCGGTGCGTCGCGTCCCAGCGCAGCTCATGCGCATTCTCTAAATAATGCGGGCCGAGGTTGGTTGGGTTCTTCAGATCGTCGACACGAAAGTGATAGAGGTGATCGCCAACCGCGCCGATGAAACTCTCGCTGTCGGGATACCAGAGATGATGCGTGTTCGATCGCATGCGATACGAACATTCTTCGAAGTGCATCGTGGATTGGCGCGCCACCTCGCGAATGTTGTTTCCATTCTCGATGTCCAACAGCAGAATTGTTTGACTGAAATTTCCCAGCAGCGCCAACTTTCCATTGGGCGCCAGCGAGGGATTATGGCCGGAACTGATGCCGTCGAAATGTTGGATGTAGAACCTGCGTTCGGGCCAATCAAACCGCAGTATGCCGGCGCTGCCGACAAGGCCATCCAAATCTGGTCCATCCAATGCGTAGTAGACGCTAAAGGGTTGATCAGCCATAGGGACTCCTTCTTTGGTTCGCGAGGAAGAGCTGCCAGTGAGATTGCGCTCGATCGCAATCTCCGACGATTCAATCGTTAAGAGCGCTCACGTGACGTGGGCTGAGCGCTTCGGCTTCAAAAGAACAACGCGTTTTAAGAGTGGCCGACCAGCGAGTGTGCAGCCGGGGCCGCAGCAGGCTCGTGAGTGTACAGCCTCTCCCGTAAAGGCCTGCGAACGATATGCGGCTTGGGTCGGAAAGTCAATATTTTTCCGGGCCGCACGCGAAGTCAAAATGGCTGTTGGTGAAGACGTATTGCTGTTAGCAAATATTTTGTTAAGGCACGTCGACAATCAAATCCTTGCCGGCGAAGGTGAAGTTGGGTCGGCGACATCCTTTCATGTGTTTGGCAGCAGTCTGCGAGAGCGCAGTAATCACGATCGGCAGCGCGACGAAAAAGGGTGGGGTAAGCCTTACCCCGTTCCCGCAGACACACGCAAGCCTGCTAATCTGCGCCGTCTGCGCCGCCCGAAACGCCCGCGAGGCCGATGGCTTGAGGACCAATTGGCGTCGTTTGAGTCCAGCGAACCGTGCCAGTCTGATCGATAAACTCTTCGGCGATGGAATCCGCCTTCAGCGTGATCAGTGCGAAACCATTCAACACTCGATTTGCCTGCTGCGCGTCTGTGTTCGGATAAGCGCTGGACAACAACTCGTGCGCGAAATATTCAATCGAAGGTTTGTTGCTGCCGTCTGGATTCTGGAGCCCGTAACCAACGCCGAACGGAATCGCACCATGCCCGACACAGCGAGCCTTCGTCCCGTTCTGTGCCGGGAACGACTGGTCCGAGTAGACGATCGCGTTGTGTATGTGCCCCCAGTACCAAAAGTCGGGACTCTTGCCCAGCGCCGAGGTCACGTCATTCCACAGCGTGAGTTGGGCAGTGCCTGTTCCCTCTATGTTGGTAGGATTGTGGTGCGTGAGCACGATTACCGTCTTGTTCGCCGTATCCAGGCCTTTGATGAAGTTGATTTGGTCATCGTCGGTGAGAGCGCCGTTCATAAAGAGCGGACTGTTGTCGTAATACGCGCTATCCAAACCGATCACGATCCATTCATCGCTCTGAATGGCGAAGTAGCTGGTATTGTTCTGCGCCGCAAACGGGGCAGCCTTCAGTCCTTTTCCAAAATACCCTTGGGCGCCGCTGTACATCTCGTGGTTCGAATTGAGCATGAACGAACCCTGCGATCCGGCCGCCCAGGAGTTCACGAAGTTGCTGACTTCTTCGTCAGAGTCCAGAAAACCAGCGGTGCCGGCGTAATAAACATCACCAAGATGAATTGTGTAGTCTGGAGCCAGCTGCTTAACCTGAGAGATAACCTGGAGCGCTGGACAATCAATGGAGCCATCCATCCATGGGCCAGTGCCCCAATCTCCCACCAGAGCAATCGTCACTGTGTCCCCCGCAGCCGAGATTGTGGCGGGCGTCGTGCCAAAGGGGGCCAATGAACTCACTTCTCTGACGCCCAATTTGAGGGCGAGGTAATAAATCAGTGCCGTGACCCAAGCGGCGTCGAGGTTTTCGTACTTGCCCAGCGCGATCAGCGAGCCTTCGTAATCATCAACGCCGGCATTGCCGATTTCAGCTTCCCACGCCAGAAGCAGCGCCGGCGTGATCTGTGTCTTGGGAAACCCAAGCAGCCTGCTGAGTATGGGATGGGTGGTATCGATGACGTACAACCCCAATCCGTATTGGGTTACTCCGGGCTCGGTCTCGCTCGGATGCTGATTGTTCATTAATTGAATTAACTTGGTTTCGCAGGCTTGCAGAAATGCTCCGAGCCGATTTACTTCGTCGGGAAAATCCGCTAGCGGATGCGTGAGAAGCTTCGCGCTGATCTCCGCGACCATCTTCAATTCATTCGCAAGCTGTTGTGCTGATAGCTGCCGCATGTTTTCTCTCCATTCCCGAACCGGATTCGTTCGAAAAGGCATCGCGATTCGCAGAAAAATTTTGTACGCGCGTGTTGAGAAAGAGACCGTCTACAAGCGACTATTCCGGCGAGTATGCAAGGACTAAGCAGGCTCGGGAGTGTCTAGCCTCTCCGTAACGGAGTGCGAACGATATGCGGCTTGGGCCTCAAAGTCAATAATTTTCAGGCGCCGCACTCGGAGTCAAGTTGGCGAGTGGCGAAGACGTAGTGCTATTAGCAAATATTTTGTTAAGGCACGTCGATAATCAAATCTTTGCCGGCAAAGGTGAAGTTGGGACGGCGACGGCCTTTCATGTATTTGGCAGCCGTCTGCGAGAGCGCGGTGATCACAATCGGCAGCGCAATCGTGGCATCGCAATTCACGAACGATGTCAGCGCGCCGCGGCCAAGCTTGCCATAGACAACTGATTCGTCAAACGCCACGGCGGTTGAGCGGCCTCCCGGATGCGGAGCATCAGCAGAAAACTGAATCGCGTATTTGTGGCCGTGAACCTGTTGCTTGAAAATGTGCGCCGACATTTCTGTCTGACGAAGAAAACTCTTGGTGATGCCGCCGCCGATATTGATGACGCCGGACACGCGGGCGCGGATCGCGATCTGGGCCATGTCGAGCACATCCTGGACGACGTCGAATTGAAAGTTGTTCTTCTTTTCAAATCGAGAGCCGGCGATGCCCACAGCAATACCACTGTCGGTGATGCCGGGACAAAAAACCGGAACGCGAGATTTATACGCGGCCGTCAGCACTCCATCTTCCGAAGCGATTTCAGCCAGCTCGCGACCCAGCAGATGCAGAAACTCGCGGGTTGAATATGGGCGCGATTGATCGAGTTGACTTGCGAACCCGCCGACCCATTCTTCGGCCTCGTGATACTCCTCTTCACTCGCCAGCAAATCCCACATGCGATTGATGTGCGAAGCCTCGAGTTCGGCGTCGGTCATGTTTGGATGGGCCTGAAAATGATGGCGACCCAACGTCTCGTGAAGGTCATGAAAAATCACTGAGCCGGAAAGCACGAGCACATCGACAAATCGGTTCTTTACCACGTACGCCAGCAGCCGGCGCATGCCGGCGGGAATCAAGGCGCCGGATGCGGCCATCATGATCGTCGTGTTATCACCGAGCATGTCCAGCCAGATGCGATGCGATTCAGCGAGTTGCCGGCCACCAAAACCTGTGCCTTCCATCTTTTCGAGCAAGCCGGCTACGGATCGATCTCGATCGACCTGGACAGGGCGCGTAGGAATCGTAAGGTACTTACTCGGTTTCGGTTTTCTCTGGGTCACCATAATGTTTTGCTCTTCCTTATCCGATAAGAAATGGGTGCGCAGTGGGTCTATCGCCCGCTGGTCGGGGCAATAGCCCGACTCTAAGCCGATAAATAATGACGAAACTAATAGTCATGACGCCGCCTACCCTTGATCCGGTTACTACCATTTACCGCGATGTAGGTGTAAGCGTCGTAACGCGATTCGTAAAAATTGACCAATTCGGCAGCTTCCGCTTCCGTCAATTCGCCGTCTTTAATTCGCTGCGTCACCTGGCGGCGGAAACCGTCATGTAACAATCCCCGTTCATAGCGGGCCCGCCCGGCGGCTTCGCCCACAGTCGTGCCGCGAATCACTTTCTTAATCAGGTAACCTTCGTCATCGATATGGATGTGGGCTTCATTCGGCGCGCCAAAGAGGTTGTGGTTATTTCCCATCACCTCCTGATATGCGCCGACCAGCATGAACGCCAGATAGTAAGGTTCATCCGGATCGAGCTTGTGTAGTTCCAGTACGTGCTTCACGTCGTGAAGATCGACAAACTTGTCCACAACGCCGTCTGAGTCGCACGTTATATCGCAAAGAGTGGCGAACTCAGTTGGCGGTTTGTTCAAGCTTTGAATCGGCACGATCGGGAACAGTTGACCGAGCGCCCAATGATCCGGAACCGATCGAAACACGGAAAAGTTTGCCAGGTACTTCGCGCACAGAAGTTTGCGCAGGTCGCCGAACTCTTCGGGGACATACTTTGATTGCTGCGCATAGCGATCGGCGCGCTCGCAGACGTCCCAAAAAAGCACTTCACCTTTCGCGCGATCTTCCAAAGAAATCAGGCCGAGATTGAACAGCGTGAATAATTCTTCGCGATGCTCGAGCGCGTCGTGATAGTACTCGCGATAATTCTTGATGGTGATGGTTTCGCGCAGATCGCCCAGCTCGATCACGACTTGCGGATCGTCTTCATCAATCTCGATCGGCGTAATGTCCTCGACAACCGTCTCGATTTCTTCCAGAACATTCGTTACCAGGATTGCGTGATAAGCCGAAAGAAAGCGGCCGGATTCCTGAATGATCGTCGGATGCGGAACGTTTTCATCATCGCAGACCTGCTTGATTGTGTAGATAACGTCGTTGGCAAACTCCTGGGCCGAATAGTTTGCCGATGAATCAAAGGCCGTTTTCGATCCGTCGTAATCGACGGCCATACCGCCGCCGACATCGAGCAGTTCGATCGGTACTTTCATCTGATGAACTTTCGCATAGACGCGCGCCGCTTCCTTCATCGCGTTCTTGATGCGTTTGATATCGGTCAGTTGCGAGCCGATGTGAAAGTGAAGCATCCGCAGCATGTCGATCTGTCCGGCCTCTTTGACGCGGTTGATGACTTCCAGCAATTCGGTCGTAGTCAATCCGAATTTGGCGGCTTCGCCTCCGGATTTTTCCCAACGTCCGGATCCTTTTGAGTAGAGCTTGACGCGCATCCCGATCATCGGCGAGTTGCCTTCATGGGTTTCAGCAATGCGCAGGATGTGATCCAGTTCGCTCAATTTCTCGATAACGATGACGACGCGCTTGCCCGACTTCGCGCCGGCAAAAGCCAGCTGAATGAACTCCTCATCTTTGAATCCATTTAGGACGAGCAGGCTGTCGGGCGATTGCTCGAGCGCCATCGCTACGTAAAGCTCGGCTTTCGAACCTGCCTCCAATCCAAAGTCATAACGCGATCCTTCGCGCAGGTATTCTTCGACGACGGGGCGCTGCTGATTCACCTTCATCGGATAGACACACATGTGCGCGCCCTGATATTCGAATTCACGAATCGATTTGCTGAAAGCGCGTTGCAGCTTTCGCACCTGCGCAGCCACCAACTGCGGGAAGCGCAACAGGATGGGGGCCATAATCCCACGACCTGAGAGGTCTTCAATGATCTCTTTAAGGTCAGCCGATCGGGGATCGCCTTCTCCCGGGCGCACGACCAGATTGCCTTTGCGATTTACGTCAAAGTACCCTGCGCCCCAGTTTAATATCCCGTAGGTTTCGACTGTCTGTTCGATCGCGGTGGTCAACTAGCGGTCTCTCCCGGCCTGCGCCCTTGATAAGCATTAGGTCAGGCTTCAGCAACCGGTTTGGTTGCAGATTTCCGGCCAAATTGCGGCTTTCTTTGGGGTGGTACGCTTAATCGCAAAATGTAACAGAAAACGCGAGGTCGGTCTATCACTTTTTTGTGACGGAATTGATCGAAGGGACGTTTAATTAAGCTAAGAAATCGGCGTATTTGCCGAGCTTCAGCAGGGCAGAGGACGATTATCGGGCTGGTTTGAAATTCAAAGGCCCAATCCCGACATTGGTCGCGGCGGTGTTAGTCTTCCGGCTTCTTGAACGTGAAATTCAACTCTTTTTTCTCGCTGACGCCAATCGAGACTTCTGCGCTCTGTTCGCCAAACCTCTCGTGCCAGGCAACCCCCGTATACTGACCGGGCGGCAGTCCGACAATCCGGTAAGAACCGTCACGCGCGCTAACCGCGAAAAATGGGTGCGAAAGAACGCCGACATACGTTTTTTCCCAAGGGTGCTGGTTGTCTTTTACCGGAATCAATACTTCGGAGGACTTAAATGTGACTTCAAGCGGGGCTGCATCTTGAGCTTGGGACTGGTTCCAATCGGGGTTGTTCTTTGGAATGAAATGCGTATTGTGGGTAGTCGCGTCATCATTGGCAATCTTTAGGACTTGCTGCGTTTGCATTCCCTGAATGTGCGGGACATAGCGGCATCCGCGATGCGCCAGGGAAACGCCGGGTTGAGCGGCTTCGAATGTGTACCACTCGAGTGTGTCGCCCGCCCGAACATAGACGAAAACATTCGCCAGCTTTCCAGCAGTTACTATGACGTCCTCAGTCACCAGCTCAGGATTCGCAGCCTGACAGACAGAATCCGCACTTTCGTCGAGTCGCTGAGGTTGCGGCGGTTGGCCGGCAAACGAAATCTTTCCGGTGATCGCACCTTCGCTGCCGGTGGGCTGATAAATCGGCTTAGTTTGATTTGCTAACGTATTGGGAGAATAACTTGCCGGCACCAGCACCAGCGAAAAGGTAAGAAAGATCATTCCCAGCATCGGATTTCTTGATTTCATAGAGAGCCGCCTTCTTCAATCATTCGGCATCACTATAAATCCGATTATTAGCGCTGGCCAACTGATATTGCTGCGCGCGAAAGCAGATTTCGCGGCGCCGGAGTGAAAATATCTTGACATGAATTTGCCGCTGACTATAATGCCTGTTTTTGCTCGCGCGGTTTCATGACGCTTTTCGCGCTCCGCAGACCGATCCGATCCACAAAAGGCTTCGCACCAAATCAACGCTTCGGGGCGAAGGTCACCAGCATCACTCACTTTTTTCGACAGGAGATCAAATGAACGCTAAAACTGTGTTGAAGTACGCCTCGGAACAAGGCGCAAAGTTTGTTTCGACCAGATTCACGGATCTTCCGGGTTCCTGGCAGCACCTGACTTTTCCAATCAGCGAGTTGAGCGAAGATTCATTCGAAGATGGATTTGGTTTTGACGCGTCGTCGATTCGTGGTTGGGCGGCGATTCATGAATCAGACATGTTGCTCATTCCTGATGCGTCACGCTACTGGATGGATCCATTTTCGTCCGAGCCGACGCTGTGCATCGTCGCGAACGCCGTCGATCCCATTTCGCGGCAAGGGTACACGTTTGACCCGCGCGCGGCGGCCGTGCGCGCCGAGAGTTATCTTAAGAGCACCGGCATCGCGGACATCGCGAACTTTGGGCCGGAAGCTGAGTTTTTCATCTTCGATAGTGTGAGTTACTACAACGAGCAAAGCGAAGCCGGCTATTCAATCGACTCGGACGAAGGTCATTGGAACACCGGGCGCGGGACTTCCGAATCGGGACCCAACCTCGGGCATCGCATTCGCGCTAAAGAAGGTTATGTCCCGGTTGCTCCTACGGACACTTTGATAGACATTCGATCTGAAATTTCGCTGACGCTCTTAGAGTGTGGCATCAACGTCGAGTGCCACCATCACGAAGTTGCGACCGCTGGTCAGTGCGAAATCGATTTTCGTTACTCGACATTGTTAGGTACGGCCGACAACCTGCAACTCTTCAAATACGTCGTCAAGAACACCGCGCGCAAACACGGCAAGACGGCGACCTTTATGCCGAAGCCTTTGTTTGGTGATAACGGTTCGGGCATGCACTGCCATCAATCTCTGTGGAAAGGAAGCAAGCCTTTATTTGCGGGCGACGGCTACGCCGGCTTATCGGAAACCGCTCTGCATTACATTGGCGGCCTGTTGAAACATGCGCCCGCGATTGCCGCGTTCGCGGCGCCGACGACCAACAGTTACAAACGACTGGTGCCCGGATTCGAAGCGCCGGTAAATCTGGCGTATTCAGCCCGCAATCGCTCAGCCGCGATTCGCATTCCCATGTTCTCGACGAATCCAAAACTGAAGCGCCTGGAATTTCGTCCACCTGATCCGTCGTGCAATCCATATCTCGCTTTCGCGGCGATGTTGATGGCCGGTATTGATGGAATTCAGAATCGGATCGATCCCGGCCCGCCGCTGGACAAGGACATCTACGATCTTTCGCCCGAAGAACTTAAGGATGTCCCCAGTTTGCCTGGCTCACTTGATGCGTCGCTAAATGCGTTGGAGAATGATTACGAATTCCTGCTGAAGGGTGATGTATTCTCGCAACACTTGATCGACCGGTGGATCGAATACAAGCGTGAACGCGAGATTCAACCGCTGCGTCTGCGGCCGCATCCCCTCGAGTTCGCGATGTACTACGACGTTTAGGATTCTCCCTCTCCCTTTGGAAGAGGGAACTCCATTTGATCTCAATTGACAGCGGCACGTGGGTGTCGCTGTCTTTTTTTATTGGTGGAGGTCCCCGGAGCGGGGCACTAGCCCGACCGTAAGGGAGGGCTCATTCCCAGCCGAAGCGGAGCCCTCCCTAACGGTCGGGCTAATTCCCCGGAGGTTTAGCGCCACAATTTGTTACCCAACTTCTACCGACCGGTTCCGTAACCACGATCCGCCGCGTAATATATTTACGTGACGCCGCTTGCTGAGACTGTTGACCGGTTACTGGCCCAGTTACCCGATCCGCGTACTCCGCAACTCCTCTTCGATCAGTTAGTGAGCGAACCCAAATCGCTCGAACGAACGTTCCAGCGTGATCCTGCGTTGCTGTCAGATGTGCTGACGCTGGCAGCGTGGAGTCCTCTCTTAGCAACCACGATCGAGAACAATCCGGAATACGTCATGTGGCTGCAACGTGAGCGGGCCATCACTCGCGTGCGCACCCGCGAAGAGCTGGGCGAGTCGCTGGGCCGCTTCGCACTCATCAACTCGCAACTCGATCCGCACGTCATGCTGGCACGCTTCCGGCGCCGCGAGTTGTTGCGGACGTACCTGCACGACATTCGGCGCACGCGGACGGTCGTGGAAACAACTGATGAGTTGTCGAGCCTGGCCGATGCCGTCCTTGAATATGCTCTAAAGCTGTGCCGGCAGGAACTTGATAATCGTTATGGGTCGCCACAAACGATCGATGCCCAGGGGAGAATATCCAGCGCAGAATTCAGCGTCATGGCGTTGGGTAAGCTGGGATCGGGCGAATTGAATTATGCGTCGGACATCGATCTCGTGTTTCTGTTTTCAGACGAAGGCACTACGTCGCACCATGGTTCGCGCGCGCAAATCACCAACCGCGAATACTTCATCAAGCTTGCCGAGCGCTTGCTGAAATTGGTGGGTGCGCCGACTGGCGAAGGCGCGTCGTATCGCATCGACGCTCGGCTGCGGCCCCATGGACGTGAAGGAGCGTTGGCGTGTTCGGTCCGCGAGGCCGTCAACTACTATCAAAGCGCGGCCCAGGATTGGGAGCTACAGGCGCTCATTCGCGCGCGATCGGCTGCCGGTCCAACCAAACTGTTTTCGCACTTCGCGCAGTTGACGGAAGATTGTGTTATCCGATCCAATATTAGCGTCGCTCATGCGCTCGCCAATGTGCGCACCGCAAAAAACAAGATCGATCGACAACGCGAGCGTGAAGAAAAAGGATACAACGTAAAGCTGGGCCGCGGCGGCATCCGCGAGATCGAGTTCATCGCTCAGGCGTTGCAACTTGCTTTCGGTGGCGACGATCCGTGGCTGCGCACGCCTCATACGCTGGTCACTCTGGGCCGTCTTTCCGAACGAAAGCTGATCGCTGAGCGCGAGCATTCGCAACTTTCTGATGCCTATCACTTCCTGCGAGCGCTCGAGCACCGTTTGCAGATGGAGCATGGACTGCAAACTCACTCAGTGCCGGTCGAGCAATCACGATGCGAACTTGTGGCGCGACGAATGAATTTTTTCGGGTCGAGCGCACTAGGGGATTTCGAAAACGCGTTAGAGACACACACCAGAAACGTCAGCGCCGCGTTCGATCGCGTGTTTGGCCGGGACCAGGTCAGCGAACTTCCGGTCCCGCGGCCCGCCGCGGTAGACCGTTCGGTAGCTGATACGATCGCAGAATGTGCGCAAACGGTGGCCGGAATGCTCGGCACGAAAACTGACGGCAATGACTCCTCGACGCCGGTCTCAGCGCTCGTGCAGCAAGAGTTACGGGCCTGCGCGAATCCAACCCGGGCGATGTCATTCATAAATCGTATCGCTGCCGCGCTCCGGAAAGACGACGACGCAAACGCCATCAATGAAGGGCAACTGCGCGCTCTCATCCATCTTTGCGATGCATCAGAATTTTTCGGTGAGATGATTGCGAGCCGCCCTTCATTGATTCACGCATTACCCGTCAGCGCTGAAATCGTCTCGCCGCGTGACTATCAGCGCGAACTGATGGAGGAGATCGCAAACGAAGCTACTTTTGGAGCCGAGCTGACGGCCCTGCGACTGAAGTGGTCGCAGCTGCTGATTCAGATTGCTGCTCGCGATGCCGCCGGAGCGCTGGATCTTTTGCGGGTCAACAAATTATTAACTGACCTGGCAAAAGCCACGGTGAACGCATCGCTTCTAATCGCTCAGCGCGAACTCGAGCGCCGCTACGGAATTCTAGCCACTGATCCACGCGTCGCCATCCTGGCGTTGGGCCGCTTCGGTAGTGGCGGCATGGATTACGGTTCTGATCTGGACCTGGTGATTGTTTATGACGCCACGCCGCATTTGCCGGTTCGCGATCTAACACAGGAAGAAGCGTACGCCCGGTTGACCGAGTACTTTGTCACCACGCTGTCCAGCATTACTCGCGAAGGCATCCTCTATCGCGTCGATCTTCGTCTGCGGCCGGACGGACAGAAGGGGCCGCTGGCTACCAGTTCCGCGGCGTTCATCAGCTACATTGAAAAGCGTGCGGGGATTTGGGAGTGGCTCGCGTATGTGAAGCTGCGAGCAGTCGCTGGCGAGCTGGGTTTTGCCCGTACGTTTGAAACGAGCGCGCGGCGGCGAATTCACGAATTAGCTCAACAGGTTGATGCCGGTCATTTGCTCGCTGAGACGCGTCGCGTGCGTGACCGTCTGCAAAAAGAGAAGGTGTCCCGGCGCAGCTCAGGTCTCAATATCAAGCACGGTGTGGGCGGAATGCTTGACGTATATTTTGCCGCGCGCTACTTGCAGTTGCGCGATAACGTACCCGATCATGGTGAGGATCGAACGACGCCGCAAATCTTAAAGCGCCTGCGAGATGCGAAATCGATCGATGAAGAGAATTTCGAGAAGATGTTTGCAGGTTACTCTCTGTTGCGATCGGTCGATCATCAACTGCGCCTGATCATTGGCCGCTCATCAACCATTCCGGCGCGCGAATCCGCGGCGTTCGCTGATATCACGCGGCGGCTGGGTTACGAGACAGCAGATCAGCTTGAGAACGATCTGACTGTCCGCATGGAGCAAATCCGTCAGGCGTACGAAAGAATAATGTCCGTTGGGTAAGTTATGAATTCCGAAAATCAATGCCCGCGTTGCGGAGGCCGCCTGCGCCCGTGGAGCGAACTTAATGATGAAGAGCGGGAAATGGTAAAGCGTCTACCGGCGTCGGCAGACTTTTCGATCGAAGAACGTAAAGCAAGGCATCGCTGGTGTACGCGCTGCTGGTACGAAGATACTGGAGGATCGCCCACGCTTGTGTAAGAGGGAACGCGTCTCGGCGTTCGTGCCGCGAACAATAGCCACAGATGAACACAGATACTCACAAATATGAAAAACAATTTCTGATCCGTGAAATCCGTGTTTATCTGTTGCCATTTGGTAGCGCTGACCACTGACTACTTCAGTAATGTTTCGCGTTCGCTCATCATTCAAAGGCAAGCTCAAAGTCGCCGCGCCCTTACAGGCGGTCAGGAATTTCTTTTCAAATCTCTCACACTTCACCGAGATGTTGGGCGGTGTTGAGGCGATTCGCCGCGAACCGGGTGGCATTGCGCGCTGGACCATCGCGACCGACACGCCGGTGGGCAACGTGCGTTTCTCTTTTCCCGTGCGCGAAAGCTCGCCGCGCGCCGACATCATTGAGTGGTCGCCGGCCGCTAACGAGCGCGAGAACCTCTTGCGCTATTCTTTGAAATTCGAAGAAAGCAACAACGCGACGGTCGTCGATATTTCGCATCAGGTTGAACTGCGTCGCAACCGGGCGTGGGACCTGCACCCGGGAGTTGGCTTGATGGGTGAAGCGCGCCTCAGTTCAGCATTACAGCGGCGGATTAATGAAGCGATTGAGGAATTTCTGGTGAGAGTAAAAGATAAGTTGGAAGGCGATCGAGGTCTGTCTCCGGCTTCGCCGCCTGATGTGCGGTAAGGCTTTGCCTTACCGGGTTGCGTTGTTCTTTATCTTTTCAAATGGCGAGGCTGAGCCTCGCCATTTGAGTAAAGAGTGGTTGGTGCGGAATCGGAAAGCCGGAGGCTTTCCGCACATCAGACGGCTGAGCCGCAAGACGTCATCCGTGACTATCTTCCATAGCTGATCATATTCGCCAGCATGCGATACGCACCTGGAATGCCGCCGCGCAACTCGCGATACCAAACCATGCTCGTATAGATGTAATGCCCTTTGCCATAATCCGCGACCAGCAATCCACCCTTCAAAGGCGCTTCACCCGGATCGTTTGATTGCAGCAGCGCGTGAAACTGTGGGTCCCATTCTCGCGGGTAATAGAGTCCGCGCTCCTGAATCCAATCCTTAAAATCATCCTGACCCATCTTATTCGGAACATTCAGGAGCGGATGATCCGGTTCAAGAAAAGATATTGGCGCATTCTCATCCGTCACCCGTTCGTTGCCGAGCACAAGCTTGTAAGGCGCGAGCTGCGGTCGGTTGCGCTGGGGGTTGGGATTCCACTCATCAGATTTGTGATAGAAGACGATCAGCGTGCCGCCGGCATTCGCATAATCGAGCAGCTTCTGATTCGCTGCGATTAGTTCCGGCTTTGACTCATAGACACGATTATCGACGATGACGGAAGTGTATTTCGAAAGATCAGCCGTCTTTACATCTTCAACACTCAGCTCTTTCGATTCGACGCCGAGGGCGTTGAGCGCATTCGGCAGACTGAAATCGAAACCGCGAACATAACCGACAGAAAGGCTCGGCGCGACCGACGCATTAGTCGCGAAGATGGGCACATCCGCGAGCAGTGAAGACCAACGCGCGTCCTTCACGACAAACGTCACTGAATTATTCTTAACGCGGGACACCGGTCCGTCCACCAAAAACTTCTCTGTGCGTTTCTCGCCCGGCGCAAGCTTTAACGGCATGTCATTGATGGGGTTGCCGAATAAGCCATCGAGCGCTTCCAAACGACCGTTGAATGCAACGCTCTGGTGATTAATCAGGGTGACCTCAAACGGAATTTGTACCTTACCTGATCGCTCCGGGGCTTTGTCGCTGGGTACCGGCGCGGGGGCAGGCGTGACTGTCACGATTTCGACCGGCGAGGCGACGTCGACCGTGATTGGGAGATCGATACCAACTCGTTTGCCTAGGAGCTCGTAGCTGCATCGCGTGATGAGTGGGGTGCCCAAGCCAGTCGGTTCATATAGATGCTTTGAGAGCGGCACGTTAATCGAAGCATTCACAGGAATTTGAAATTTGTCGCTTACGGTAACTACTGCCCCCGGTGCGAGGCGGGTAGCCGTTGCGTGATTCACGCGCCGATCATCAATAACGGAAGGTGATTGCTGGACAATAGCCGGCGATGGGCCACATTCAAGAGCGTCAATTGGTTCGCGGCCGGAGTTTTCTACATTCACAGTTACATTGGCGATCGAATTGCGGATCACCGGATTTGAGGATGGTTGCAACTTAAAGTTCAGCCCCGCAGCCACGGCCGTCGCACGCTCGAGCTTCTGTCGCATCATCTGACGTCGTTGAATGTCTGCTAACTGGCTCATCGGGGAGTCCGAAACACGGCTGAGCGCCATCTTCAAAAAGGCGGCGGTTCCTTCGGTACGATCGGCGAGCCTCAAAATTGAGTCATGCGTGTCGGGAAGGGCAATCTCTTTTCCGGCGGCGTCAAGAAGTGGGAGTCCATCAAGAAAATTGTGTGACTCCTTAGCCGACAGCGCCGCCGCGCCCTTAGCTTCGCGCACGAGCGCGTAACGAATCATCGGTAGTTGGCCGGGCGTTCCGCCTTGTTGCCCGCTGAAGGCGCGAAAACGAGTTGCGTATTCTGCGAATGTTTTGGGCCAGGGTCCCTGGGTCGCATGCTTTTGCAGAGCACGCAGAGCCTCTTCGGCATAGACGACGCCGCGAACCGGATCCTTCTCATTGGGATCGATCGTGACGATCGACGTTGAGTCGTTCGCCGCTTGATTACCTCGCGCGCGGACGAACAGTCGCTGCACCTGCCAGGTCGTCACGCCATCTTTCAACTGTTCCGGAAATTTATTCGGATCAGCCGCGGCATCGAAAGCTTCGACGACCATGAGCGCGGTGGCTTGATGCTGACCGTGATCGTTGCTCGTGGTCGAATGATTCGTGATGATCACATCAGGGCGCAGTTTGCGAATCTCCAAAACCATCCGCCGCAAACCTTCTTCGTGTCCCCAAAACTTAAAGGCTTCGTCACGTGTCTTCGAAAAACCAAAATCTTTCAGTCCGAGAAAGTGCGGCTCTGACCCCTGGATCTCAGCCGCGGCCATCGTCTCGCGTGCGCGAATCGCGCCGAGCTCTTCGTAAAGCTCCGGCCCGATGGCGTTCTGCCCGCCTTCACCGAACGTCGAGAACAAACTGACGGTGTGCGCGCCGAACTTCCGCCGCATGACGATCAGCGAAGTGCCATCTTCGTCGTCGGGATGCGCGGCAATGCACATGACGGTCCAGGGATTCTGCAGATCGAGCAGCGCCTGATAAAGCTCAACGCGATCATTGGACGACGGAGCGGATTGTTGGGCGCGCGGTGCATTGATGATCAGCGAAAGAGCAAGCAGCGCGAAAATGGATCTAAGGATTCTGTGTTTCATAGTATTGAGCGGTTGCGGAAGATAGTTTACTCGCAGATGCAACAGCAGGTCACGCGCTACAGGGCAGTAGCTCTCCCCACGCGATTCGGCTATGCCGCCTGATGTGCGGAAGCGCTCCGCGCTTCCGTCCAGCTTTCATAATGAATTCTGGGCCGCGCCCTAAGAAACTGGGCTTAGCCCAAAAACCAAATGGTTCAATTCCCCGAAAGGCCAAAGGCCTTCCGCACATCAGACGGCGCAGCCGTACACTTTTTGGGTAACGCCTCCTTTGAAGCCAGTTAACCGCTCGACAACCGCTCTTTTTTCACGTAAACAGTCTGGCTGATGTCATCGCAAACCGAACCGTTGTCGTCCTCCACAGCGAACGACGCCGAGCAATTGATCCGCGGCATCGGCCTTTGGGGCGCGACGACGCTGAACATGATCGACATGATCGGCGTCGGGCCGTTCATCACTATTCCGCTGATTATCGCGGCGATGGGCGGGCCACAGGCGATGCTCGGCTGGATCTTAGGTGCCTTCTTAGTTGTCTGCGATGGACTTGTCTGGGCTGAACTCGGCGCGGCGCTGCCCGGTTCCGGCGGTTCCTACCGTTATCTTGCAGAGATTTACGGTGCGCAAAAGTTGGGCCGCCTGATGTCGTTTCTTTTCATCTGGCAACTCACCTTCAGCGCCCCGCTTTCGATTGCTTCGGGCGGCATCGGGCTGGCCCAATACGCCACCTACATCTTCCCCGGTCTTGGTCAGGAACGAAAAGTTACCCTGCCCCTTCTGGGCAATGTCGAGATTAACGCGATTCCGGTGGCGCTGGTGGCTATTGCGGCTGTCGGCCTGGCGGTCTTTCTTCTCTACCGCCGGATTACAGTCATTGAACGGCTGTCAAAATTCTTATGGATCGGGGTGATACTGACAATTCTTTGGGTGATCTTTGCAGGTGTCACACACTTTGATCCAAAAATCGCATTCGACTTTCCACCCGGCGCGTTCACCCTGCGACCCGAGTTTTTCACCGGACTGGGCGCGGCGCTGCTGGTCTCTGTTTACGATTACTGGGGCTATTACAATGTCTGTTTTTTCGGCGGTGAGGTGAAGGACCCCGGACGCACGATTCCGCGCGCGGTGCTGCTTTCTATCCTGTTCGTCGCGATCATCTACATCGTGATGAACATCTCGATCCTCGGCGTCATTCCGTGGCGCGAATTTGCCGGCACGGCTAATACGCCGGCGCAGCGTTACATGATCTCCTCGTTCATTGAGCGGCTCTACGGTTCGAAGGCCAGTCTCGTCGCCACACTCCTGATCATGTGGACGGCATTTGCGTCCGTTTTCTCTCTACTGTTGGGCTATTCTCGCGTCCCTTTTGCGGCGGCGCGCGACGGGAATTACTTCCATATCTTTGCGCGCGTTCATCCGCGTCACCGGTTCCCGTATGTCTCTCTGCTCGTCATGGGCAGCATTGCGGCGTTGTTCTGCTTCTTCCGGCTGGCCGACGTGATCGCGGCGCTGGTTGTGATTCGCATCCTGGTGCAGTTCCTCGCACAGATCGTCGGTGTGATCGTCCTACGCGTGCGCCGGCCTGACTTGCCGCGTCCGTTTCGCATGTGGCTTTATCCACTGCCGGCGCTGGTCGCGCTCGGCGGCTTTATTTACGTCCTCATCTCGCGCAAGAATTTTCTGAAAGAGATTCGCTACGCCGCCGTCCTCGTGATCGTCGGTCTGATTATCTACTTCATTCGCGCCCGCATACGCGCTGAGTGGCCATTCGAAAGGGTGGGGACGATTCAGGGATGAGTCTTTCAGAGGTGAGGCGGTAAAGAGAAGCGTAGTCACGCGCAAAATGACTAATTCCATTCAATTTCCAAGCGAGCGGGATCGAGCATTTCCGAGTTCCTGATTGTTCAGATATTGTTTCGTGCCGTTTCGTGGTTCGCGTCATGAATACGAACCACGAACGCACACGAACGGGTACGAACTAAACCAACGACATGAATCGTGAGTATTAGGTTGTCGGTTCAGCGCTTTCGGGATTAATAGATTCCGCGGCCTGAAAACCAATCTTGCTGTGCGTGCCGTCGCAGAAAGGTTTGTTCGACGACGCGCCGCACCGGCACAGCGCGATGCGCGGCCGATCGTCAGTCGGAATCTTGTTGCCCGCCGTGTCGTACACGTCGACGGCTCCATCGACCAGATATGGTCCATTTGGTTTCGGACGAATTGATACGTCTGCCATTTCTTTTCCCCCTGAATTGTTCTGAAAACGTTTGAGCGCATTATCAGACAGCAAGGCGCAAAGGGCAAAGAGCAGAGAATAGAATTGAAGCATTGACTCATTTGTTCATTGATTCAATGAGTAAATGAAACAATGAATAAATCGCCATGGCACTTTGCTCTTGGCGCTTAGCGCTTTATTCTGTCGCGCGTGCTTTGGCATGGCGCAATCATGTTCATCGCGGCGTTCTTCGCCGGAGTGATCAATTCAATCGCCGGCGGCGGGATGTTGCTGGTCTTTCCGGTCATGATTTGGCTGGGCGTGGATCCAAAGATCGCGAATGCAACCTGCACCGTCGCTTTGTGGCCGGGTCTGTTCGCGGGCCTGTTTGGGTATCGTCGCGAGATGAATGACAGCTCGATCGTTCTCATGCGCCTGGGAGCGATCAGCGTAGTCGGAGGAGGTGCGGGAGCGTGGTTATTAATCGAGACTCCTTCACTCGTGTTTGCGCGTTTGGTGCCGGTGTTGATTTTCTTCGCGACGATTCTGTTCATGGTCCAGGGACCGGTGAATCGTTGGCTGCGGCTGCCGTCCGCCGAAAACGAATCGACCAGGAGGGGATGGACCGTGGTCATCATCATCCAGTTTTTCTCAGCGATGTATGGGGGGTATTTCGGCGCGGGTAACGGAATTCTGATGTTGGCGGCGATGGGATTGCTCGGATTGCACGACATTCATCGCGCGAACGGAGTCAAAAATTTCCTGGGGATCTGCATCAACGGCATTGCAGTCTTCAGCTTCTCGATCGCGCACATGGTCTTGTGGCCGCGAGCGATGCTGATGGCGGTGGCGGCCACAACCGGCGGCTATGTCGGAGCGCGCACCGCGCGACGCGTCGGCCGCGTCTTCATTCGTCGTGCGGTGGTGGTGATTGGGTTCGTCATCACTGCAGTGATGCTGTGGCGGATGTGGTGAAGAGATGAGGTCAGAACCGGGAGCGGTAGCGACCGGGCAGCGATGCTGGCCATCTCGATTCTTATGATCACTGCGACCCGGTCGCTATCGCTCCCGGTTCTGACTTCATTTATGAAACTTCCTCGCGAATTCTACACACGTGCTGACGTCCTGGAAGTCGCGCGCGACCTGCTCGGAAAGAAGCTCGTCGTGCCGACGCGAGGCGGCGCGCGCGTCGCTGGTCTCATCGTCGAAACCGAAGCATATCGCGGCCCGGAAGATCGCGCGTCACACGCCTGGAATGGCCGGCGCACGAATCGCACCGAAACGATGTATGGCATCGGCGGGACCGCATACGTTTATTTTGTCTACGGGATGTACAACCAGTTCAATGTGGTCACGAATGTCGAGAATGTTCCGCACGCGATACTTGTGCGCGCGGTTGAACCGGTCGAAGGACTCGATCTCATGCGACGCCGAAGACGAGGCCGGAGCGAATACGAATTGACAGGTGGCCCTGGACGTTTGTGCCTGGCGATGGGAATAGATCGCGGACTAGATAAAGCAGATCTGCTAGGGCGTCGAGTTTGGATTGAAGAAGGGGTTTCCGTCTCAACCCGGCGGATCGCTCGCGGCCCCCGCGTTGGGATCGATTATGCGGAGAAGTGGGTGACCAAGCCCTGGCGATTTTGGATTAAAGATAATCCGTTCGTGAGCAGACGCTAAGAATTAACCACAGAGGGCACAGAGAAGAATAAAATTCATAAAAATTACAACAAGTCTTCTTCCCTTCATTAATGATTCTCTCTGTGTCCTCTGTGGTGAATATTTTCCTGACTCAGCTTCCAGCCAACTTCTTCCAAACGCTCGCCTCGCCTTCGCGCCTGATCAAATCAGCTGTCGTTGCATAAGCCTGAGCGTAGAGAACGCGCATGTCCTGCTGCGAAGAAGGTCTTTCCATCCGGCGTTCCAGGTCGTCATCATTCAGTTTGGTCCTGGTTGCGTAACGCGAAATCGATTGACCCTCGCCGGCCAAATAGATCGCCAGCCCTTCCGCCAGCCAACGCGGCGCGCGGTTACGGCTGACCGCATCAATCACAGCATGCGCTAACTCGTGACGCAGCGTGGTCCATAAGACACCCCGACGTTTCAGCAGCGGCAGTGGCTGCAACTCAATTCGGTTTCCTTTGGTGGCAGCGGCAGCCCACCAGGGTTGACCCGTCCGCGATGTAAAGTCACCGGTGCCGTCATTTAACCGAATATCGAGAATGGGAATATCGACCGCGATCGATGCCGCTGATGCCCGCCGCAGGTAATCGCCGCGCGCGGATTCAAGCGTAGTCAAAACCTGGTCAGCATCACGGCGCTCGACGTCAGCAGGGTAAGTGACGCGGAAGTGTTCGGATGAGATGGTAAGAAATCGAGTGTTCGCTTTGAGTCCCGTAGGGACAAAATATTTATAGGTTGCGGCGTTGGATAAATTTGCGAGCTCCGTAGGAGCGAAATGCGCCGTTGATATTGCGGTCCTCCAGAGCTGAGGATTCATTTTTGATGTCGGCTCTATAAACATTTCGCCGCTCTGCGGCGAGGCGTGTGTCGCGCCGGCGCCGGTGAATTTATCCTTTCCATCCAGGGCCGGGACCAGGTCGGCCTGCCATTCGATCCGTCGCTTTAGCGAAGACTGAATACCGTTAGGCTCAATCATCGCTGACGCGACGAATTGCTGATCTTCTGCCCGGTTCCCGGCCTTAAAAGGCCGGGCCAAGCTCAGATTACCGCTACGCGGTCTCACACTCGTTCCCGGAAAATATTTCTCCAGAATTTTTTGATAGCTCACGCCGCGCGCGGCCATGACGTGCGCCCCTTCCTGACAAAGGCCGAGCCCGTGACCAAACCCGTTGCCATGAAAGATGAAGTTCGCTCCCGACCGCGAAACTTCGAAGCGCGAACTCTTTAAGACATTCCAACCGAGCACGCGCCCGACAATGATTTTGAAATCCCAGCCACGCACAGTTTTGTGACGCTCGCCGTCGAGTGAGATAAATTCTGCGCGAGCGGTTTCGTCGCGCTTGCTAATAACCACTTGATCGAGCCTGTTGCCCACATCCGTGCGTGAATCGCTCTGCAGCGCCCGCAGGAGATCCGCGCGCGTGATGGTGTCGGTCCAGGTTGCGTGTGGGCCTGACAGGCAATACTCATCTGGCACGCCGCGAAGATATTCAGGTGGCGTGGTCCCCCAGAGGGTTCCGACATCCGCCGTGTGTCCTCCGCATGACGCGCCGAAATAGGCGTCGATCAGTTGGCCGTGCGAATCGAGCAGCACCTGGCCTTCGGTGTCACGTACGGCGGCGGCAAGCTGAGCATCAGCAACCTCCCTGACGGTCGGGCTTCTGACAAACCTTTGACAGTGTGTCGTCGAACAAAAATCGTAGCCATCCTTCGCGTGGCGTCCAATGTTCTTCAAGGCAAATGTGCGGATTGAAATCGCCAGAGCTTTCAGCGCCTCAGGCTCGGTTTCCATCGTGCCTTCGGCGCGCATCACGCCGAGCACGTAATCTTCCAACGATAACTCTTCCGTGATGTTGTCGTGGACCAGGTGAACCTTGATTGCGGATGCGGCGAGCCGAGTACGTGGGGCGAGCGTCTCATCATTCACGTTGCCACTGCTTCTTGAAATTCCCTGTGTCTCGGTGCCTCCACGGCTAACTTCATTTGCATATGCTTCGAATATGGGCCTCGCGATCATCGCCGCTTCCGCACCGTGCGCTCGCGAAGTCAAAACCAGGACGGCGAGATCGAGCTGCGAAGGATCCAATTCGCGATTGCTTTGAAAAGGAGCAGCGAATCCGATGAACCATCCGTTGGTGCGAAAACCTTTCGCCGGCATCGCCGTTCCGGTCTTTCCCAGAATCTGTAGCGGCAACGAATTGAGTTTCGCGCTGCGGGCGGTCCCGTAACGAACTGCCCCGGCCATGCCTTCGGTAATGACCGCGCGATGTTGATTTGTGATCGGTATTTGCGAACGTTCGATCGCTTGAAAGTCTTCCGGCGGCGCCACGCGCGGCTGGTACAAATGGCCGCCGTTAACGAGCGCCGTATAGGCAGTGAGCAACTGAATCGGAGTGACCTGGAGATTGTCGCTTTCGCCGACCGCTTCACGGGCGTCGCAGTCAGCCTGCTCAGAAACGTGATTTGCTTCCCCGCCGCGCAACAGGCGCGCGCCGGTTCCCGTGTCGCAGGGGCGAATTAATCCGGCGGCCTCGTGATCGGAAATACCTGTCGGCTGACCCAGACCGAATTGCCGGGCCGTCTCGATCAATCTGTCGCGTCCCAGCCGCTGGCCCAGGGTCGCAAAATAATAGTTGCAGGAATAGGCGATCGCCTGCGAAGGAGTGAACGGCGGCAAATGATCAGCATGCACACACGGAAGTGAAAAGCCGTAGCCCGTGAATCGACCAGGACAGACGGTGCGCGAGGTTTCATCGATCAATCCCGCGCGCAGTCCCGCGAGTGCGGTAAATGGCTTCATCGCCGAACCCGGCATCAACGCTTGACGATAGGCTGCGTCAGGATTGACCAAAGCGCGCACGCGTCCCGTACGCGCGTCCATGATAATGATTGTGCCTTCACGTCCGGCGAGCGCAGCCGTTGCCGCCTGTTGCAGCGCGGAATCAACCCTGGCCTCATCGCGGCTCGCATTGTTATTGGTCCAACCGACAACAACCGAACGTGATTGAGTGGCGGGGAAAATGAAAAGCAGGATCGCGAAGCAGGCACAGGACAGAAGTAATGCGTGCTCGCGTGAGACGTCACTGAGTAGCCCGCGCAGCGGGCGGAATATAGTAGCCGCGGGCGTAAGCCCGGGGTTGCGGCGCCAAAAAAATATCTGAGCCCCGAAGGGGCGATAGACCAGTGACCGTAGTCTCGCGAGTTGTCTCACGCGCTCTTTCTTTCGCCCGCTAAAGCGGGCTCGGAACTTCTGAAATGTCTGGTGTCCCCGGGCTCACGCCCGGGGCTACTACATGCCGCGCCTCCGGCGCTGGTGACGCATTCCTCGACAGAGTACTCAGCGTCACCACCCACCCGATCAGACTAAAAATGAAAGTCAGCACGAGCCGCAGGATGAAGATTGTGAAATCAGTCTTATTTCCTTTGACCGTCACCGGAACAAAGAGAAGCACATAGGGAACGAGCGCGAAGCAGATCAGGCCGAGAGCGTAAATCAAAACTGATTCAGAGGAGAAGGCACCCGAAAAGCGTCTGCCCAGGCGGCTCAGAATTGCTTTGCCTCCGCTCCGCAGCGATTCGCGCAGGTTGCATGCAGCGACCTCAATCCACAGATGAATGGCCGCCAATGGCAACGCAACTCCGAATATGACGAAGCGGAGTGTCCCAAATATTAGCGTGGGCCAATGCATCGGTTGGGATTTGGGCGGAGCGGCAGGAGCATTTAGAGCCAGAACCGGAGGCGGATACCGCAACTGCCATTTATTTAGCAGGTAATAGATTCCCCACCCGAGCAACACGACTGGAATCGTTACGACGAAACACTTGAATGCATTAACCACGATCCCGCGCCAATGGAATTTTCGATCAAGCGCATGGCCGATGATCGATGCTTGAAAGATAAAGAACTCGGCGGGCAGCAGGATCAAGAGAGCGTAGGTCACCACAACTTGCCAGATGGTCGCCTCGCGCGTTGCGATGAAGAAGTATGCGCTGACGAGTAGCAGTGCGTAAAGAATCGCAAAGACGATAAGCCCGCCAATGTTGGTTAACGTGTTCTTGATGGTCCTGAACCAGAGTTTCAAAGTAGTTGTCATGGAAGTCCTCGTTTACAGCGGTGCGGCCTGTTCTGTTTCGTAGCCCAGGATCTTTCGGTGAATGCCATTCTTCAGGACCGCGACGTTGAAGTTAATCAGCAAACCCACTCGCCAGCCACCAATGCGAAGGTAAGTTATTAGTTGCGCGTCATGAATTGGAGCCAAAGCTTCGACTGATTTCACTTCAACTACAACACAACCCTTCACTAACAGATCCAAACGATACCCACACCCCAAGTGAATACCTTTATATTCGAGTGGCAACGGCTTCTCGCGTTCGAATGGAATAGAGCGAAGCAGGAGTTCGCGGCAGAGACACTCTCGATAGGAGGACTCAAGCAGGCCGGGTCCTAATTGCCGGTGGACTTCGATTGCGGCGCCAATTATTTCGCTCGTAATTTGATTTAGTTCAGCTGTCGCACCTTGCATTGCGAGAATCGCTCTCAGCTAGCGGTTTCCACCACAGAGACACAGAGAACGCACAGAGCCACAGAGTCTCTGTGTCTCCGTGAACCCTCAGTGTCTCTGTGGTGAGATAACTTCACCAAAAGCTCTCCTTCCAAAAAACTAGGCATCTATTTCTTATCCAAAATCCGCAACCGATCATTCGAAGTATTCGCCTGCACGGTCGGTTGATACATCAGCTCAGCGCGTGCAGGCGCGATCTTGAATTCACCCGGTACTTCTACTCGCATCGCATACTGCAGGGTTGCGTCTCCATTAAAGTAATTCATGAAAATCGCGGTACGATTATCGCGAAACTCCCGATTGCTGTACCAATCGCTCCATTGGCCCAGCGAGTAGTTGAGATAAACCCCACTCACCTGAGCGACCTGCTCAGCTCCGGCGGGAATCGGATCTTCAATCATCAGATATTGCGCACGTGGCCCGGTCAGGTGCAGCCTCACTACGATCATGTCGCCCGATCGCAGTTCACCAGTCAGCGGCTCGACCTTCCAACTCGGTTTGCCGCCTTCATTTTCGGTGACATGCAACCGCAGATATTCGCGCGTGAGCTTCAAACCCGCGGACGATTGCGCGGGAACATTTTCGTCAGCAGTGAAGTATTCCAGGGCCGACGAAACGTACAGCGCGCCCTTACCGTGCTTGACGACTCGAATCTGATTTGAGGCGCCAAGTTCGCTGCCTTTCTTCGCAATCGAAATGGTTAGCGCATTGGCTACTTCGCCTGCGCCGATATGTTGTCCCGCGACTTTCTCGCCGTTCAAATAAACTTCGAACGAATAGTCAGGCGAAAGCTCTTTACTGACCTTTAGATAATCAGTCAATCCGTAGATCGCGAATGCCGTTTCCTTCGTCGAGGACCAGTAGTAGCCGTTGCCGCGGTTCTTCACCAGCCAGCGCGCGGCCTTCGGCAGTAGATCGCTTCCCGGATTGATTTGCGTCAGGGCTTTCAACGAAAGCGCGGTCGCTTCGGTATCCAGATACACGTCACGACCGTAGTCGTTGACACGCGCAGTTTGCCAGTGGGCTTCGAACTCGTCCTTCTGCGCTGCGCCTTCGATCAGGTTTGCGACTTCCCGCGCGCGGCCATCCTTATGTTCCTGCAAAGCGAGCGCGAGCAGAGCCCGGCCGTATGGCCCAAGGTTATTGCGCTTGCCGTAAAGTTCGTCGAGGAAATGAGCATCGCCATCTCCGCTTTCGGTAAACGCGTAGATCATGTAAGCCCGAGTTTCATCGTCGATTGGATTGCCGTTGTCGTTCTTGCCGGCGTTGAGCAGGCCGGAGAGTTTCTCGCGTCCCTGATCGCGCCGCCCCGTGTCGATCTGAAACCCGGCACGGTTGGCCATCGTCAGTCCATCGACAACGTAAGCAGTCATGAACGGATCAGTCTTATCATCTTTCCACCAACCCCAACCGCCGTCATCGTGCTGGTACGCGTACAAACGGTCCATGCCTTTCTGAACTTTGGTGTTCAGATCATTCGCAGCGCGAATCTTCGCTGTCGGCACATCTTTCAAAGCCTGGGCGACCACGACGTTCGGAAGGAAACTCGACATGGTTTGTTCGGTACAGCCGTACGGGAAGCTGGTCAGGTAATCAAGAGCGCCGAACAATGCGCCGGCGATCGAAGGCGAAGCTTCGATGCGCAGGTTCCGTGCTTGCGTGTCGGCCCGGCCGGGCAAATCGAGATTGAAAGTCTGGTCGGCATCGTTCTGAGTCAAGGTTGTCGTGTTGCCCGCGGTTTGCTTCAAACCATGTGGCACGATTTCCATCGTCATCTCGACCGCGTCGGATTCAGTATCGGTCAGAGCTTTCGCTAGCAGCGTTAGTTTGCCGACTTGATTCGCCTGCACGCGCCAGTCAACCCGATGCTCGCCGTTCTGTTTAATGGTAACCGTCTCAGCCGGCGAGTCGAGTAACTGCGCACCATTAAGATCGAGCGAAATCTTGGTCGACTTGTCGCTCTTCAAGAAGTTGTGCACGACCCCGGAGATAGTTACCGTGTCGCCTTCAGTCAGGAAGCGCGGCATCTCGAGGCGCATGATCACGTCTTTGCGCGCGATCGTTTTCTGCACTGCTGAGCCCACACGCGTGTCGGCGGTCACACCGCGCGCCGTCGCACGCCACGTTGTTAAGTTGTCAGGCAGTTTGAAGCTGACTGTGGCTTTGCCGTCGCCGCCCGTGACAACATCGGGTTGCCAGAACGCTGTGTCTTTGAATTCCTTGCGGATCGTCGGCTCTGCGTAAGAACTTTCATTCTTGAAATCAGCGAGTTGATAAGAAGATTTATTTTTCGCGAGATCCGCGGGCTTTTCTCCGCCATAGCCGGTGAACGTGTAATGAATCGCCAGGCTGGTCTGCACTTCGTCGAAGCGCTTGCCGTAAAACTCGCGTTTGATGTTGCCGGCGGTCTCGGGCTGAATGCTATAGATCGCTTCGTCTACAATTCCGAGACTTACTTCCGTATTTGCCGCGGGCGATCCATCTTCGTTGCGGGCGAGGATCGTGTAAGACGCAACGTCGCGCGGCTTGAATTCTTTCTTGTTCGGAACAATGTCCAGCTTGAGCATCTTGTCGCGTGCAGGCACGGCGATGAGTTGACTCTGGCTGTACATGTCGTTGTCTTTGACGAACGAGACATCGAGATAGACATTCGGTTCATACTTGCGATCGATCGGGACGTCGATGACGATGCTCCGTCCCGTAGAATCGATCTCGCGGACTGTTATGACTTCGGATAATTCAGTCGTTACCAGCAGGTGGACCTTGTCGGCAGGAAGCATTGCCAGAACGTGCGCAGTCTCTCCCGGCTTGTAGGATTTCTTGTCAGGCACAAGCTTGATTGCTTTCTCGTCATAGTCGCGATATTCGAAATCAGACCACTCGCCTTTCTTGTCGGGCGCCCAGAACGAGCCGCCACGATTCACGATCTCTTTGCCGTTCTCATTAATGATCGCTTTGACGTAGACGCTGCCGGGCGAGGGAACTGTGAAGTCATAGGTCGCGTTGCCCTGGTTGTCGGTGTTTACATCCGCCGAACCAAGTTCGCGCTCGTGCAGAACATAAGTGACGTCTTTGTATTTGTAACCGTTGTTCTCGACTTCCTTCTCGACCTTCTCGTATTTCTGTTCGATGAATTTGAGCGTGACTTTTTCAGAAACTGCCTTGCCCGCGTAATCGGCAGTCTTCACGCGAATCTTCGCCGCGTCGCCCTGGTAATAGAGAAAGCGTTCGGGATAAGCGTCGGCGACAGTTTTGCCGCGCGTGCCGATGAATGAAGCCGCACCCTGCATCTCGCGTCGCGAGGCGTCGGTGACTTGCGCTTCCAGACGATATGAATAATCCCACTCTTCTTTATCTTCGGGTGCGGGGACGACGAATTCTACCGAGGCTTGTCCCTGCGGATTGATCTCGGCGTCTCCTTCGGTGACCAGGTCGTTGCCGTAGTAGCCGTAATCTTCTGAGTCACCGCCTTCGTTTTCGGGACCCGCAGCGTCGTCAAACTCATCGCTGGAATCGTCACCCCACCACCAGTGGTAATAGCGCTGCTTGTAAATGTAGTAATGCACCTCCGCGTTCGTCACCGGCGCGCCGAAGAAGTAATTCGCACTGATGTTAAAGCGAACTTTCTCGCCGACGGCAGCGAACTCTTTCGGACCCTTGACGGTGACCTTGAATTCCGGTTTCTTGTATTCCTGAACTTCAAAGTAGCCGCTGGATTTGGCGTCACCGATGGTCGCGGTGATGTTGTAGCTGCCGAGCGGTGCTTCATCCCCAAGATCAAGTTGACCACTGAAAGTACCGCGATCTGATAGCGGCAAGTCCTTTTCGAAAATCTTGCCGTTATTCGGGTCTTCGATCGTCAGGCTGACGGTTTTGCTGTCGAGTAACTTGTAACCCGCCGCACCCCATTGACGCAGGATGCCTTTGAAGAAAACTGATTGCGCGGGCCGATAAATCGGGCGATCGGTATAGATGTAACTGGTCAGATCTTCACCCGTCAGTACGTCGTCTGCATCACCTTCGCCGCCGAAATAAAACGATTCAACGTCTGAGATGACAAAGTTGTCGCGCTCGCGCGCCATGATCAGAAATGGATTCTTCTGAGACTCCTCGGGATTAACATCTTCGGGCGGCGTCTCCGGCGTATCGGGAAGCTTGACTTCAGTTTTGAAAACGCCCGACTTGTCGGTAGAGCCGGTGGCAAGCGTCTTTTTCGCGTTGGTAACTTCGATGCTAACGCCTTCGTGGGGCGCGCCGGTTTTTCGATCGACGATGTAGACCAGAACCTGACCGTGCTTGTTCGTCTTTTCGATCATCGTGAGATTGGTCACGATCGCGATCGAGTAGGCCCTCATTCCTTCATTCACGGCTTCGATCAAATACACGCCTGGATCGACTTTGCCCAACGTAATCACACGGCTGTCGTATTCGTTTTCGAGCGCCGGCAATTTCTCGCGCCAGTCCTTCACTTTCTGATCCGGATTCAACAGCGGCACGCGTGCGTAGTCGGCCACGTTCAGCGGAGTGCGCGTGGCCTCCGGTTCTTTGCGAAACTTTTCATTGAATGTTTCGCGATGCTGTTTCAGCAGATGCGTGCGCACGTAATCTCTGACAGCAGAGAAAAGCGAAATCTTCAGTCGATGCGTACGCTCAAGCAGCGAGACGCGGGCGCCATACCCTCCGGCGATCGTCTCCTTTTCCTGATCGCCTATCTGGTGTGGATCGTCGAGTTGCTTGAAAAACTTATTCGGGTCCTTGACGCGATAGACGCGAAAATCCAGATAGTCGATGTTTTGATAACTGGCCCATAACCGGGCGGACTCGTTCGGTGAATAAGTGCGGTTCGTCGTCAATGAAAAGTAAGGCTTCGTGCTAACGACGGTCGGCGTCTCTGGCTCGGCCGCGGTGGCCGCTGTAGCCGACGTCGTTCGCGAACGAATGAGATTGAAGCCGAAGACCGAAGCGACGAGCGCCAGATAGATGATGCCGGTCGCGATGTAGCGACGAAAACGAGGACTGGTTTCAGACACGTTCGATACCCTCCAGAGAGGTAAGAAAACATTCACCACAAAGTCACGAAGGCCACAAAGAAGATTTCCAAACAATTAATCTTCATCGTTCGTAGTGCAATCGCATTTACCACGGAGTCACAGAGAGAAGCCGGCATTAACAAATTGTTTGCCCTGCTTCGTGTTCTTTGTGTCTTTGTGGTGAATGTTCATTTCTTTCACTGCAAAATCTTCAATCGATAAAAGCCCAAAAAATTCCTATTGCTCTCAACGGGCCGCCAGCGCGGATCGGGATGATGGTCAAGCACTGACAGTTCGACTTTCTTTACTGTTCCTTTGTCGGTTGGCGATGAACCAGTGTGATAGACCACCCAGTCCTGCGCTCCGTTCGGCGCCACGCGCGCGGACCCGAGAAAAATCATTACGTGATAGGGGAACTTCTGGACCCAGGGCTGATAAAAGAAAAGCAGATCTCCCGGTTGCGCCTCGCGACGATCGCGCGTGACAAAGGTGCTGTTGAAATTCTTCAGAGATCGGCCGTCGGCAAATTCAGAAAATCTGCCATTGTGCAGATCACTCTCCTGAAATGATCCAAAATCAGTGCGAAAGATCTTTTCGCCGAGCAGGTTGTTGTCCAGGTTCAACTCGCCCACATCAGCGGCGACCGTTTCGTATCCCGGCCCCATTTTTTGGAACCAGATCCGATCGTGACGACGCAGCGCTTCGCGAATCGCAAACCGCGCCAAACCGGCGCAATCGCGCTGTTCAGCGTTCCATTGATCGCTTGGTTGATAGAACTGAGTTTCGGCGATCGCGGTAAACCAACGGCGAAAGCTGTCGCGATCCTGATAAGTGCGGAGCTCTTCGACATCAGGGATGCCATCGTTGTCGGAATCGACCAATTCTGATCGTGAAACCGTAGTTGACGCTAAGCTGGCTTCTGATCTCTGACTCCTGAGCTCTGACCTCTGCGTTAAGGCGGGTGCCCCTTCGAACTTTCCGGTACGGCGCAGCCGGGTGAAACTCCAGGCGAGCGATGCGGTGGAAACAAAGATGATGCTCGCCAGCGCTAACCAGCGTTTTGAAGGGGCACGCATTTGCAGGGGCTCTAGCATTGCCGCCTATTATTACGTTGTCGCAGGCTCGCCGAGTACGCGGATGCTATCACGTCTCAGCCAGGTCAACCACTGCTATCTTTTGGTTAGTACGCCGAAGGACCACGTGGATTTCCTCAGTCGCGGATCGATGTTAAGCTGCGCGACGTCCCCATTGTTTTAGACGCGGGCGACCGCCCGCTATCGATAGTCTGAACTAGGCCGACTCTAAACGAATCGACGAAAGCGTTCGGTTATGCCGAAAGTTGAAGCCAATCCCGAAGCTATTCTGGAAGCCATTAGGAAGATCGACGTCCTGGCGGAACTGCTCGAAGACAAAAACAAGAACAACCTGCGGATGATTGCCGAAGGCAAGGAAGCCGGTGGCAAACAGATCGGCCCCTACGCGCGCCTGCTGACTTTCTCGCCGGGTGAGGCAGTCATGCACGAAGGCGAGTGGGGTGGGAACACATTTTATTTTTCGCTGGATGACGAACTGAGTGTTCTGGCTGCGGACGACGCGGGTGAAGCAAGAAAAGTTGGAGCATTGCCCCCGGGAACTTGCTTCGGCGAAATGTCGATTCTCGCGGGCGTGCCCCGCAATGCCACGATTCTTTCTTCCGATAACGGCAAAGATGCGACGGTCCTGGAAATGGTGCGACCAGCCCTCCGCCTTTTAAGGTCACTGAAGAAATTCGCCGAGCGAATTGACACCACTTACCGCAGCCATGGCCTGGCGAACACGATCGATCAATTACAGGCAGTCACGGGCGATACGCTGACGCCAGTTGATCTGGTTGCTGTTGGCAATCTCTCGGAGTTCATGGCGTATGGCAAGCACCACCTGCTGGTCAAAGAGGGCACCCCAATCGACAGGCTGATTCTGATGCGTAGTGGCTGGCTGCGGCGAGTGCGCGGCGTGCCAATCTATAAAGAGTTGACGGAAGGTGCGGGCGCCGCATCGAGTTCCTTGATTCCCAAAGATTTTCTCGGCGCCGGCAACTGCCTCGGACTGGAAGCGCTCAACGGGCAGACGACGTGGCAGTACTCAGCAGAATTAATGGCAAGATCAGAAGTGCTCGAGATCCCTTTGCAGGAGCTACGTGCGGATCGAGCGTTGTGCGAACGAGTCGCCAGTGCCTTTGCCGGCTTTTCGCTGGCGGATGATGACACCGCGTTGCGCGCCCGCGCCGATAAAGCATCGCTGGCTGCGACTGAAAAAGAGATCGCGACCGGGATCGTGGATGCAGTCAATTTGCTGGTGATGGACATGGACCTGTGCGTGCGTTGCGGCAACTGTTCGTTGGCTTGCCACAAGGTTCATGGACAGTCTCGACTGTTACGTCGCGGCATTCACATTGAGCGTCCGGTGAAGGTTGGGAGTTCAGCCAGCCAACATGTCCTTTCGCCTTCGGTCTGCATGCATTGCAAAGATCCGGAATGCCTGACCGGTTGTCCCACCGGCGCGATCTTTCGTGATTCCCAGGGCGAGGTTGATATCAACCCTCACACGTGTATCGGCTGTTTCGATTGCGCCACACAATGTCCTTACAATGCCATCACGATGGTGCCTCGCGAAGCGCCGCCCATTGTCGAGCCCGATCTTCTCGCGCGGATCAAAAACATTTTCAGCGTCACTACTCCCGTGCCGGCGCCCCTCGCGGAAGCCGACGACATGATCGCCATCAAGTGCAATCTCTGCGAGCACACTTCGCTTAATCCGGACGGCGCCTCGCGTCCGGCCTATTCATGCGAAGAGAATTGTCCAACCGGTGCGCTCGTGCGCGTGAATCCGCAGGAGTATTTCGGCGAGATCGAAAAAACGCTCGGGCTGGTCTTTCGCGATCAGACCCATGCGATTGGCAGGAACATACACAAGAGCGATCCGCTGGCCCGTCTCTGGCACATCGGCGGGATCATGGGAACGCTTGTCTTAACAGTCGTCGTTGCCTGGGCCGCATTACATTACGGTTTCAATCAAGCTTTGCGCGGAACGTGGTTGACGATGCGCTGGGTGACGGGCTTGGCTGGACTCGTGGGCATTGCCGGAGTGATGACTTATCCGGCGCGCAAACAAATCTATCGCCGGCGCGCCGGGGCGTTGCGCTACTGGCTGCTGGCTCATATCTATCTCGGCGTAATCGCTGGGATTGTCTTACTGATTCATGGCGGCAGTCATGGCGGCGGCCTGCTCACCATGATGCTGATGCTTTGGTTTGATGCGACGATCCTGACGGGCCTCTTCGGCGTCTTTTGTTACGTGATCGTGCCCCGCATCATGACCAGCATCGAAGGCGATCCGTTGCTGATCGAAGATCTGGAACGCCGGCGAGCGGAACTGCTAAATGAACTCGGAACGATCGAAAGCAAAGCCGACGAAGAAACTCGCCGGTCGATGCAGAACAAGGTGCGGCGTCACTTCGCTTCGCTGACTTATCTGTTGAGGCAGTACTTCCGGCGCGAGGAACTAACGATGTCCATGGCCAAAGCCCGGCTGCACTTCAAAGCGGAAATGGCTGCGACGGCGGAAAAGGAACAGCGCAACCTGCTTTTGAAAGCGATCGAGCGCTCGGCCACGCTGCGCCGCGTCGAAGCGCTCATCTATCTTCATCGCCTGCTGAAGGTCTGGGTCGCGCCACATGTGATCTCGACCTCTGTGATGCTGGCGTTGATGATTGTGCATATCGTGCAGGTGGTTTTCTTTAAAGTGCGTTGAAGAAACGGATCATTTTCCATTTGTCATTGGACACTTTTCATTTGGTAATTGTGTCCGCACTTCTCCGCATCTTCTGATCGACTCAGTTCAACGGACCAATTAACAATTGACAGATATCAAATGCCAAATGAGAAATAGTTTCTTGACCACTCCGTACTGACTCAACTCGCCATGGAAGCAACCTTCATCATTGCCCGCGAGGACCTGCAGGTCGATCCAGTAACGATCGTCGCGGAAGGTCTGCTGATCGGACGTCTTCCTATCTGCGAATTACTTCTCAACCATCCTTCGGTGTCCCGGCTTCATGCCGGCATAACTTACGCTGAAGGCGATTACTACCTCCGTAACCTTCGGCCTGGTAATCCGATTATGGTCAACGGCGCGAAGCTCGAAGAGTATGAAGCCCTGGCTGATGGGGACGTGTTGGGTATTGGTCCATTCGCCCTGAACATCGATTTTGCGCAAGGTGTGTTGGTCGTAAAAGTGTCATTGCAAATCGCGGCCTCACCTGCTGATGCGATGGCGCGGCGCGAGGCGTCCGGCCTTTGGGACCTACCCACCACCGCACAATTGGAGATACCAAGCGAGGAGATGCTGGCCGAGACGCTCGGCGGTGCTCATCGGAGAAAACTGCCGGCGCGAAAGTCAAAACCCGCGGAGGCAAGTTCAAAGGCGCTCGACGTTTTCTGGGACAAGCGAATTACCGCGGCGACGAAAATGGTCAAGCCATCGCCGCTGTTTCCTTTTTCCGGCCGGCCCAGCGGTAAGGCGCAATCAATATGGGCCCCGACAACCGACTTGAAACGGCGGTGGCCAGCCTCGTTAATGCTGTGGGGGATCGTTCCGATTGCGTTGCTGTCGATTGCCGGGGCACTGTTTTATGCTTCGGCCTTCGCGCCCGCCCCGATTTCTGATGCGCACAATCGTGCGAATTTGAATCTCTTGCCGCCGATTGCGACTCACGCAAATGCCGGATCGTGTACTTCATGTCATGCGTTGCGCACCAGTATGGAAACAAAGTGCGCATCGTGTCACACGACGGAAAGCTTCATACCAACCGTAATTCAGCCGCACATCAATGCCGGGATTGGCTGCGTAGATTGCCATGCGGAGCATCGCGGCGCGTCATTCAACGCCATCGACGGCGCGCTGCTCTCGTGCTTCGAATGCCACCGAGATCAAAACCGAAAAACCTATAACGGCAAGAGCGTTTCCACTCCGCATGGCGGAACGTTTGGCTATCCCGTCGTGAATGGACATTGGAAGTGGACCGGACTCGACGATGAGGAAATGGCGCTGCGAAAGAACACGCTGAAGCTCGAGCGTCTGCCCAGCGACAACGACGACCAGTGGCGCAGCAAGCAATTTCACGCAGTGCATCTCTATCGCGTGCGGGCGGTTGCGGGATTGCCGGGTAACAAGGATGGCGAGTTGAGTTGCTCGAGTTGTCACGCCACCCGCGATCCGATCGATCTCACGACGCCGCGGACAACTTGCGCGAAGTGCCACAACGGACAACCGGACGCGCGCGCGGGACGGCAGGTAATTGCGTCAGATAAACCGAACTGCACCTCGTGTCACGTGCAGCACATCAGGGATACGCGGCACTGGAACCCGGGGTTGTTGTCGAAAGCTGATTGAAATTCCCTCTGTGTCCTCTGTGGTGAATTATTTCGCCGGATCAGGATTAACCACAGAAGACACAGAGAAGAATCACTTCGCCACGTGACACTTCGCGCAGCCCTTGGGATCCGAACCCGAGATCTTCTGTGCTAATTCCGGCTTGGCTTTGATGGCCGCATCGTGACATTCGAAGCAGTTGACGTGGTATGCGTTCTCGTTATCCATCTTTACCTGCTTACCGTCTTTCGTAATTACGGGCAGTTGTTTGCTGTCGTCTCCGGCTTGCAGGTGACACGTGCGGCAAGCCTTCACCGGCGCCGCTGCCGCGTCCTTCAACACATCGGCAGTCAGGGCTACGTTTCTCTCTGAAGTAACGCGCGGCGGCTTCAGGCTTTCTTTCGGCTCATCCGTGTGATGACAAAAAACGCATGAGGTAACGGTCTTGCCGTCGGGGTTGTAACTCTTGAGCGAGTGCGTTTCGTGATCGAATGCGACTTCGCCCCACTTGTCATCGAGACTGTCAGTGCCGAGCTTTACTTTCTTAGGCTGCTCTTTGCCTTCTTTGGGGACTTGTTGAGTGAATGAAGCTGACGTGCGCACGGAGCTACGCAACAGCAAGAGTGAGATCGTGCCGAGTACGACGATCAGTCCAATTAGTAGTCGCTTCATATTTCCCTCCGAATCTCGACTAAATCGATCGCATGGTAGGGACGCGCCGCAAAGCTTGTCAACGTGTCGTTCTTCATCCGCTGGTTGTTTAGAGGCGGGCTTACCGCCCGCCCGCATGATGTTTAGAAGCCGGACTTGTCCGGCTGACAAGTCCGCCGTCTATACGGAATCGATGATGCGCTAAGTGGCGGGCGGTAGCCCGTCTCTAAACGTGTTCTCATTGAGTTCATGTTCCCATCCGAAAACTCGACCCCGTGTGACATCGGCGGCAATTCCTAAAATCCAAATCACCGCCAAATGATCGCCGCCCGTTATGGCAAGTCGCACAGGTAGAGTTGCCTCCCGGAAAATGTTCCTGCGCGCGGGGTGAACTCACCTGGCGCCGCTGGGCCAAACCTGCCGTGTAGTTATGACAGTCGGAACAACTGAGGCGTTGGCGCGCGGTATGTTGCGCATGACTGAAAGCGACACGATAAGCCGGCGAATCAATTGGCGTGCGCGCATAAGATGTTTGCGCGTGACACACTCCGCATGACGCAATGTCGCGACCATTCGCCTGGGCATTCGGCGAGTGACAGGTATAGCAACCATCGTGCGCCCCCAGCCCCGAAGGGATTGACAGGGCCACGCCGCGGCGCAAAGGAGAACTGTGACAGGCCGTGCACCCGCTCTTGGGTCTTGCGGCGCCGGTCATGTGCTGCGCGTGATCGAACTTCATATTGAAGCTCTCTTTGAACTTGTCAGGGAAGGACTTTCGCGGCGGATCGTCGCCGTTCACACTTTGGTGACAGATCGAACACATGGGAATGTTCGGCGTCGTGAACTGCGTCAGGTGACAGCCGGTGCAATCTTTGTGACCGGGGAAACTGGGCCGCGCGGAGTTGTCGTTGCGGTGATGACAACTTGTGCAGGCGATCGAAGCGTGCTTTGAACTCGTGTGCAGGAACTTTGAATAGTCAGAATCGTTGCCTTGCGCGCGAACGGAGAAAAAAGGAAAAAGGAAAAGTAAAAAGAGCAGACCGGCGCGGAACATGATTCCGGTTGGTGTTGATTGCTCAACGAGCCGTCGAAGACGGGGGCAGAAGTGGTACAGAACCGCTTGCGCCAGCAAGCGGGTACCAACCTGCGCGCTTACCCGCTCGCTGTCGCGAGCGGTTCTGTACCTGTCGCCCCTAAAGGGGCTTACGTTCTCAATCGCCGACGCTACCCCGGGCTTACGCCCGGGGCTATCTTCTGTCGCCCGCTCGCGGGCTTGTTGACTGATTCCGGGCATGTTGCGCGATCTGCGAGGTTCAACCTTCATGAATGAGATTTCTTGTTGTAGTTTCTATCCCGAACTACCCCCCCAACTACTTTCTCTTTGCACTTGGCCCTTTGCTGTTTGCCCCTTACTGCGCCGCCGCATCATGGCTCGCCGGCGGTTTCTTCTTTCCCACGTCCGATGTGTGGCAGTAACTGCAGCTACTCGTCTTCTTATATTGCTCAAACTCTTCTTCGATCGTCGTAATCTTCGGATAAGTAATTTTTTTGTTGTCCTTATGACAAGTCGTGCACGCCGCGATCGGAACGTCGGGCGTGAGGCCGCGCAGTGTGCTCGCCCGGGTAATGTTGATGTGGCAAGTCGTGCATTCCATCACATGCTCGCCCTTGCCGCCTTCGTGCGCAAATTTTGCTGAAATTCTTTTGGGTTGTTCTAAAGGTTGAAACTTATCGGAAAGTTTGTGGCAACCGCCACAATTGCTCGCAACTGGCTCTAGCGCCTTCCAATGACAGTTGAAGCAGTCGCCGTGGCTCCGGGGGCTCCCTTTGTAAACATAATACTTAGCCGTATCACTTCCTCCTGGCGCTAACGGAAAAACGGCCCATGTTCTATCCGTGACGTGACAGATCGAACAGTTGTTGTAATCAGGGTTCTTACCGTCGATGGTCGATTCCCGAAACGCGGCCCGAGCAAAGCTCGGGGCACTAGCCCGCGCGTAAGCAAGGGCTCCTTTTCTACCGGCGGGATCAAACGGCCGCATCGAAGCGATCACGTTCTGGTGCTTATCGTGCGGAAAGTCGATTGCGAACTGCCATTCCGGTTTCGGTTTCGTCGTCTGCCCGGCATTGTTCGGATTGCCGAAGGCGAATCGTCCGTCCTCACGCGGCCCGGCGCGCACATGACAGACGGTGCAGATGGTCGGGCCCGTGCCCGCGAATGACTGACGTGTGAAGAACTGTTGCCGGTGACAACGGACACAGGCCTCGTGGTCGGGAAAATCAGCCACGTCAGGAAAATCTCTTTTGGCCGTCCAGGCCGTTGGGATTTTATGGCAGGCATTGCAGGCGAGGCTCTCGTGCTTTTCAGATGAATGAAGAAAACGTGAATATTTAATGGCCGAACCGCGGGGCGCTTGTTGCTGCGGGGCAGGCTTCGAAGTGCGTGGCCTGCGGCGAGTTTGCGCGGTGACAACAGCGATAGCGCAACCCGTGATGATGATTAAGAGAAGTGAATAACGAGCATGCGATTTAACCGCAGAGTTCGCAGAGGATTTCGCAGAGGGGACAGAGGAAAATGTCTCTGTGTTCCTCTGCGAAGCCCTCTGCGTCCTCTGTGGTTCTGATTTCATCGGAAGTTATCTCGTACAAACCGGCAACGGTTGTTCGACGATCTCGCATTTCACTTTCGGGTCCTTTTCGTTCGACAGCGTCAGCGGCCGCTTCATCGCGACCGCGAGATCGGCAGCCTTCACTTCTCGTTCGCAGGCCCAAAGGATTCGCGTGTTTTCAGTTTCACTTCCGACCAGGTTTGAGACTACATAAGTTCCCGGTTCAATGTCAGTGAGATAGGCCGTCCCTTTGCGGTCCGTCATCACCGACAGCATGCGCGTTTTAGTCGAGCTTTCCGCCTGCGCGACCAGGGCGTCGATAGTTCTTTGCTGTTGATTGTAGAAGCCGGAACGAATGTCGCTGGAAAGATTAACGGTCAACCAGCGTCGCGCCAGCTCAGGAGATTTGAAGTCGCGCAAACCTTCGTCATACGCGGCTTTGAATTCCGGAACTGCTTCACTGCCGGTCACATATTTTTCTTCAATCTCACGGCAATAAACCGACTCGCAGTCACTTTGTTTCAACCACTTAAGCAACGCTTCGCTCGCGCCTTTGCTGCGATAGTAGCACTCGCGCGACGTCACCTCGGTTTGTTTGATTTTTTCAATCAGAGACTTGTTCTCCTCAAGCGAGCCTTTGATCAAAAAGAATCGCTTGCGCGCCAGCTCTTTGGTTACGTCACCTGATTTGAATTTCACTTTCAGGCGGATGACCCCGCGATTGGTTTGCGGAGTTTGTGGGTGGACCACGAAGCAAGGCGCGATCAAGCAGCACGCAAAAGCCGCGATCACCAGGGCGGTGCGGATCGCCATGTGACGACCTCTTCTAAGGCTGGCGGGCGATAGCCCGTCACCAAATGAAAAATACATGCGTTTGTTTAGAGGCGGGCTACTGCCCGCCAATATTCACAAATTCGGACTGCGGGGAAATTTTAGAAACGGCAACCGAACGCCGCGGACGAAGATTTGATCTGAACGAATATTTACCGGCGGAGCAAAGCCGGCGCCGCCCCCGGCGGCAATCAAATCATCCTGATCCACGCCATCTCCACTAATGCCGATTGCGCCCACCAGCACTCCGTTTTTATACAAAGGCATGCTGCCGGGAAATATCTGAATTCCGTTTGGCAGACTTGGAATCGATGTGCAGGGCGCCGCACCACCGCTCAAGACCGTTTGCAGGTTCGTCTTGATCAGATCGAGTTGCAGGCCGACGTTGAAGACGCTCCATTCATTAAGCTCGCGGCTGAACGGGCCGGCTGCCGTATTGTTGATGCCGTCCGGAAAAAACGGGCGATGCAGAAATCCTCCTGCGCGATCGGTGAACGCGACTGAGCCGTCGAGTTTCAAACCATCGGCCGCGGCGCGATCGACATACGATCCAAAACCCGCGCCGCGGAGTAGCGTCGCCGCGTTTGCGCCCGAATAAAACGCAGCCGTGCGCGCTTTCTGCACCGAAACATCAAAGCCAAACACCGGCGCATCGGTCTGACGAAATACGCCGAGCACAACGCCATTCGTATCGACCACTGCAATCGAAACACGCGCATTGCTGCCGAGCGGTTGGCGAATTGCCGCGCGCGTAATGTTTGCCTGTTGCGCTGCGTGCGAGATGATCGTGTTGACATCCGCCGCCGTTAATGAACTCGCGGTTACGGTTGGACTGGCAATCAAAGGAAAGAAGCGCGGGTCGACTTCACCGGCGATGCCGCCCACAACCGCGGCGGTAAATTGCGACGGCTGTGCACCGCGAATTGGAAACAGCGGATCGATCGTGCCCGGCAAACTCCCGAACGCGATCGCGGGTGGGTTCGGCGCGTTGGTTACATTCAAATAGGCGAGACGGATCCCGTCGACGAGAATATTATCGCCGCGAATCAACGAAGGAGCTTCAAAGCCTCGTGTTGCTGAAACTGCGATCGCTTCTTCGAATGGCTGATCGAAATCCGTCGGATCGCGATCGACTGTGTAGAGGCCATCACCTTCGATGCCGACGCCACCCACTGCCTCACCATTTTTATAGATCGGGGCGCTGCCGGGATCGCCGCTGAGTCCGAGCGGCAGCGCCGGCATCTTGATGTCTGAACACGGCAGCGAAGAAAACTGCACGCCATAAAGCGGACCACCGGACTGGAAATCGACGCCCGGCGGAAAATGTTCCTGGATGATGAAACCGGCCGTGCGAGACGTGAACGCGTTTCCGCGCGTACTGAATAAAGCCGCCGTCCCCGCTTTCGAAATTGCCGCCAGCTTCGCCGGCACAAGCGTGCCGTCTAATCCTACGGCGACAAATCCAGTAATCGGATTTGGAGTTTGGGAAGGTCCCGGGCCGCCACCACGAAACTGCGTAGACATGGGCGCGCCCGTCATCTTGAAAACGCCGAGTACGTTTCCTTCTTTGTCAGTCACCGCGACGGTAACCGCACGATTCAGAGAAGCTGCGGCCGAGACTGCCTGCGCAATGATGGTCTGCACATCGGACGTGGTTAATGTGCCCGCGGTGGCCGTGGTTCCGGTGGGCGGCGCGATAGTTCCGGGTGTAGGCATCGCGCCGTCGTCATCAGGCGGGCCATCGCCGACATGACCAACTCCTACGCGCACCCGGTTACTGTTCAGGCCCTGGTAACTAATTCCTATCAGGACATCGCCGACATCACCCATCTGTTCATTTATGCGCACGACAATCGCGGTGACCCAGTCCTGCTCGGGCACTGGTCCAACATATTCGACGCTTAATGAATAAGTTTTGTGCGAGCCATCTTCCGCATTAGCTATTATCGAAGAGGCGAGCGTTTTCGGATCGAGTCCCATCGCGAACAGCATGACTCGCGTTTGATTGTCGTTACCCCATGAGACATCCGAAGTCGGGTTGAATGGTTCGCGTTTCAGCGTGACGGAATCGAGTGCGATGCCTCGAGTCGAAGTTTCCTCGCTAATTAAAACCAGTTTGTTGGCCTGCGCTCGCGAGCTCTGGAAATAAACTGAAAAGGCCGCCAGGGCCGGCACACACAGAAATGCCGCAAGAGAAAAGCGCCAGCGTCTGCCGAAAAACTTTGCTGTCATCTGACGTTTCGTTGGGAGAAGGCTTCGGAAATCTATCATCAATCTTCGGCGGGCGAAACACTTTCTTTTGCGGATCGTGCGGCTTGAGATTACTCTTCGCTCATAACGCCGAAGGCGCTTGAGTGATTTGTCTGGCTGATGTCGAGCATATCCACTGCCCGAACCACGAACGTGCTGGCTCTCTTGCTGGTAACCTCCGTTGTCGCCGTAGCGCAGAAACGCGGCGCCATCACCGGCGTCCTTACGCCTCCGGCCGCCAATCTCGTCGTCATCGCCACCAACCAGGTCACCAGCAAAGTGACCAGCGCTACAGTCAGTGCGGATGGGCGTTATTCGTTGCGCGTTTATCCCGGTGCTTACCGGTTGAGTGTAGCGCGGCCTTACCGTGCGAAATTCGATAACGCTAAAAACTACGGCGAGCACGCACTGATCCGCGAAGACTCGCTGGAGAATGTAATCGTCAATGAAGGTAAAGAAACAAAAATCGACTTTGCGATCGAGAAGATGGAAGAAAAGCCGGTCGTGAACATGCCTGAGGGCAAGCCTCTGGGCGCTGCAGGGAAAACCAGCGTCGAGTCGGCACCGCAGACGCAATCAGATAAGCGCGAAGTGCGCGATCGTTGGCGCATCGGATTTCCGGAATACGATCGGTATGGGGACAAGGGCGCCCGCGGCCGCGACATTCCGTTTCGCAAAGGCCGATGGTACGACCCTTACAATCAAAGCTGGCTGAAAGGCGACTATCCCATCGTCGGCAACAAGGTCTTCATGATCTTGTCGGCAGTGAGTTCCACCACCACCGAATTAAGCCGGACCCCAAAGCCCTCCGATGTGAGCAGCGCGCGGCCAGGCAGCGCGGAGTTCTTTGGCAAGCCTGAGGCGCTGGCCGTCAATCAGATTTTTCAGTTAACGTTCGAGCTGTTTCATGGGGACTCGACCTACAAACCGCGCGATTGGGCGATCAAGATTTCGCCGACGTTCAGTCTGCCGAATTACTTGAACGCTCGTGAGACCGGCGTGGTTAACATCGACGTGCGTCGCGGGACCAGTCGCACCGATACACAGTTTTCTTTGGAGGAAGCTTTCGTCGAAAAGAAATTCGAAGACCTAAGTCCCAACTTTGATTTCGTTTCTTTACGCCTGGGGATTCAACCGTTCGTATCAGATTTTCGCGGATTTATTTTCTCAGATAACAATTTGGGCGCGCGGGTGTTTGGGTCGTTTGATAATAATCGTTATCAGTACAACGCGGCGTATTTTGCACAGCTTGAGAAAGACACGAACAGCGGTCTGAATCGTTTCGATCGGCGGCAGCAGAACGTTTACGTCGCGAATATTTTTCGGCAGGACTTCGTCAGGAAAGGCTACACAATTCAGGCCAGCGGGCTCTACAACGACGATCGCCGCAGCCGCAAATTCGATCGCAACGGGTTTCTGGTCCGGCCCGCGCTGATTGGCGATGTGCGACCGCACGCAATCAAAGTTGGTTACGTGGGCGTCAACGGCGATGGACATCTCGGCCGGCTGAATCTAACGAACTCTTACTACTACGCCTTTGGCCGCGACGATCAGAATCCGATTGCGGGCCGGCCGGTTCATGTCAGTTCAAACATGGCCGCGGTTGAAGCGTCAGTCGATCGCGACTACTTACGCTTTCGTGGATCGTTTTTCTGGGCGCAAGGCGATAAGAATCCGACGGACGGAAAGGCGACGGGCTTTGATGCGATCATGGACGATCCGAATTTCGCCGGCGGGCAGTTTTCATTTTGGAACCGCAACGGCATACGGCTAACCCAAACGGGCGTGGGCCTGGTCCAGCCGAACAGCATCCTGCCATCGCTTCGCAGCAGCAAGATCGAAGGCCAGGCGAATTTCGTCAATCCCGGAATTTTCATTTACAACGGCGGCGTCGATGTTGAAGTTACGCAGCGTTTGAAAGCAGTCTTCAACGTGAACTACCTGCGTTTTCATCGAACGGAGTCGCTCGAATACATCCTGTTTCAGCCGCACATTCGACACGAGATTGGTTGGGACTACAGTTTGGGAATCGCATATCGGCCCTTGCTAATCAACAATGTGACGCTGACGTTTGGAGCGGCAACTTTGAAACCGGGTCGCGGCTTTCGCGATATCTACACAACGGCGACTAGCGATTGCCCGGCGAACTTAAGTGAGTTCTGTACGACTGATAACACGGTCATTAATCCGAGCAAGCCGCTGTTCAATTTGTTCGCGCAGATGAAATTTGTTTTTTGAGAAGGGAAAATAAAGACCCGTGACCGTTTAGAGGCGGGCTACCGCCCGCCCTCTTTGGATATGAAGCTCTTCAAATCAAACGAGCGCAATACCTTTCATTACGTAACGTCGGTGACTTATAACCGCGTGCCTGTATTTCGTAGTGATCACGCATGCGAGATCTTCGTCGAAGTGTTGAGCGAAGTACGAAACAAGTTCCCTTACAAATTAATCGGCTACGTGATCATGCCTGATCACGTTCACGCGATTATCAACAACGCTACGGGAACTATCAGCGACTGGTTGCGGCGCGTGCGCGGGAATTCAGCGAGAATTGTTCTCGCCTGGCTGCGGGAAGAGCAACACCTGATGTCGCTAAAGAAGCTCGCGTTAACTCCGCCACAGAAGCGCCAACACACTCACGCAGTTTGGCAGAAAGATCCGTCAATCATTGATTTAACGAGCCACAAATTTATTCGGCAGAAGTTGAGTTATCTTCATCTGAATCCTGTCAGGGCAGGACTGTGTGCGCATCCCGCCGATTGGAAGTGGTCGAGTTATCGAGCGTACTTGCCACACAAGTCAGGTGAAGTTCCGATCGAAATTGATTGGCAAGGATATTTGAGCAAGCAAGATCTGGAAAAGTCAGAGATTGATATGGTTTAGAGGCGGGCTACCGCCCGCCATTCAATTCGCGCAACATAGGCGGGCAGTAGCCCGCCTCTAAACGACGCAAAGAGTTTCAGATGAAGGAGATTCGAATCACGATTGCCATTGTTCTCGCAATCGTTGCTTTGCTGCTGGTGGGCTCAGAGGAACTGGCGGGCAGTAGCCCGCCTCTAAACGATTTGAAGTTACTGACACTCACTTCAACTCCCCCACTCGAAGGATGTCTCAGGTGTCACGACCAGATCGAACCCATGCACCGGTACGGTCCGACAGCGACGCTTGATAAACTCGACAACGGCAAAGACGCGCTTGGGCTGACATGCACTGCATGTCATGGCGGCAATCCCGTGGCGACGATAAAGGAGGAGGCCCATGTGCGGCCGCGGTTTCCGCGCGAGTGGATGCGTGCGGGAAAGTTTCGCGTTCCGGAACGCTCCGGCCCCCTGCTTGAAAAAGAGAGTCTTGAGTTCGTGCGCTTCCTCAACCCCGGCGACTTGCGGATAGCTGGTAAGACCTGCGGCAGTTCTGAGTGTCACAGCACCGAAACGAATGCGGTCGGCAAAAGCATGATGACGCACGGCGCGATGCTTTGGGGCGCGGCTCTCTATAACAACGGCGGCTTTCCAATTAAGGACACGAAATTTGGCGAGAGCTATAGCGCGAACGGCGCACCACAGAGTCTCGTACAAATTCCGCAACCAACAGCGCAACAGAAACGGCTGAAGGGAATCCTGTCGTTTCTCGATCCTTTGCCGCGTTGGGAAATCTCACAGCCGGGAAATATTTTGCGGGTGTTCGAGCGTGGGGGAAAACGTCGCTTAGAAACCGGCTTGCCCGACAAGGACGAAGACGCCGGCAAACCTGACAAGGGATTGAGTGCGCGCGGCCTCGGAACAGCGCAGCGAACCGATCCGGTTTATTTGGGACTGCAGAAAACGCGTCTGTTGGATCCGACGTTGAACTTCCTGGGCACGAATGATCACGCCGGTGACTATCGATCTTCTGGATGTACTGCCTGCCACGTCATCTATGCGAACGATCGCGACGTGAGGCATTCGGCTTTTTATGGCTTGGCGGGAAATCTCGGCAGGTCGCAATCAGCAGACGTGAGTATTCCAAAGAACGAGTCCGGTCATCCGATCAAACATCAACTGACCAGCCGCATTCCAACTTCACAGTGCATGATCTGTCACATGCATCCGGGCGAGAACATGGTCGCGTCTTTCATGGGTCTGACGTGGTGGGACAACGAAACCGATGGCAACAGGATGTATCCCGCGCAGCAACACGATCCATCTCAATCGGAAGAGCAACAAAAGCTTAACAGCAATCCCGAAGCGGCCAGCTTGCGCGGGCTCTGGTCCGAGCAAGAATTTCTTAACCAGACCGGCACGCCGGAATTCAATGCCCAATTGAAACGAACGCAGTTCGCCGACTCTCATGGCCACGGCTGGATCTTTCGCCAGGTCTTCAAACGTGATCGAGAGGGGAATTTGCTCGACGCGAAAAACGCAATAGTTTCGCCTGACGATCCCGATCGATTTAAGAAAGCGGTCCATCTCAACGACATTCATCTCGAAAAAGGGATGCACTGCATTGATTGTCACTTTCGCCAGGACGCGCACGGCAACGGAGTGCTTTACAACGAACCGCGCGCGGCGATTCAGATCGGATGTATTGACTGTCACGGGACGATTCGGAAAAAAGCGACGCTGACACCCTCGGGGTTCGCGGCGGGCTTGAGCGTCAAAGACGACAAGTTTGACCAGGGGGTGGTGCGCAATCTCGCCACCATTCGCTTTCGCGATCCCGACGGCGGACGCGTGTTGCTGTTTCAGACCATCAGGTCCGATACAAATAAGAAAGACGAAAACGGAAACGAAGTTGCTCTGAAAGCCGGAGACATTATTCAGAATTCTATGGTGGTGCCCGGGCGGTGGTGGCGCGTGAAGCAAACCATCGACACCATCAATCCCAGCGCGGCGCACGCTGAGGATTACAGCGTCAAGTCTCGGTACGCGAAAACGATGCAGACCGACAATGCGACCTGGGGAGACGTGCCGGCCGATGATAAG
>Ga0193730_1000015_pt1 | contig 73037 bp, 55 predicted proteins | sample U1a1metaG_FD_144919 | JGI IMG/M metagenome (GOLD analysis project Ga0193730, IMG submission 144919) | Soil microbial communities from a riparian zone of the East river system, Colorado, United States - U1a1 | ecosystem: Environmental > Terrestrial > Soil > Riparian zone | place: USA: East River...
CACGTTTTCATCTCCCTCTCCCTTTGGGAGAGGGGCCGAATCTACTTCGCCCATTGGCCGATCTTCTCGGTGCCAAACGTCCCGATCCCGTTTAACCGGAACGCAAAGACGAAACGGTTCTCGTTGCGCAGGCCAACATTGAAAGTGAAATCCTGCGCGGTAATCATGCAGCACTTCCACGTGTAGCCGATGGTGACGGTTGAGCTAATCAGCGAGCGATTGCTGCCCGCAAACGGATGCTTTTGGAAATCAAAGAAGAGAGATACACCCCCGAACAAGCCTCTCTCTTTGTCGCCGAGAAACAGCGAAGGACTCCATTGCGATCCGCGCAAGGTACCCGGCTCTGTGCCGTTGGGATTCGCATACTGCTGCAGCGACGGGACCAACTCCACTGCGCGCGTGTAATAAAAGGTCGAGAAGGCCTGGAAGAGCGCGCGATTTATTCCAAAAGTCGCGGACATCGCCCGCAGCCCGCCGCCCTTTGTGTCGATGTCGGAACGAAAATCAGCGAACAGATCCTGGCTGGGCCGGTAACGAACATCGATGTTGACGGGCGAAAATTTTCGCGGCACCGCACCATACGTAAAAGCTGAGAGCGTGTCGATCGGATCAAATTGATTGCGGCGGCCCGGCAGCAGCGCGCCGCCAAAATACGGATCGAAAAAGTATTTGCCGCGCACCGTGATCGAAAGCGCTTCGTAAGGCTGGGTCGCCAACGACTTCTTCTCGCGCGCGACGCGCGCAGCTTTCTTGCTGACAGTCTCCGTCGATCGCCGCGTAAAGAATCGATTGGTAATTCCGTATTCGATCTCATTCGTGTCGGCAATCGCATCCACATAATCAAAACGAATTATCTGATTAAAATTGTCGATGCCCGCGACCCGGCGATAAATCAAGTACGGTTCGATCGTGTGGCGGAACCGAACCGAGCCGTCACTGCGCCGGAAGTTTCGCGCCAGCGCCGGCGGCCGCAAATCCAGTTCGAACTCGCCATAGCCACGAATTACATCGCGCGGCGAAACCAATTGCGTGACAGGATCGATTGAATTTGAATAATAAGTCGCGCGCGCGCCCACGGTCGCGGTCAAATTCCACCCCGCGAAGCTCAGCGGCAACTCGACACTCGGATGCAGGTCCAGGCGTTGGACCACGGATGGCGTGATGATGGGCAGGCGGCCAGCTTCAGAAATAAACGTCAATAGATCAGCCGGCGTTTCTTTACGGCTAACTCCTTCGGCCGCACTCTCGAAAGAATAGTAAAGCGGAATCTTTTTGAACCATGGGAAGGGCGACGGCCGCCGGTCCAGCGAAACAGAGGGCAATTCACGAATGCGAATCTGCGAGTCCTGCAGCGAAGTCGCCTGCGAATTCATCCGCACATTGAAACTGTAAGCGCTGTAATTCTTGTTGAGAAAAACCTGCGAGCGCTCTTCGGGCGAGATCGCCTGCTGGATCGAATCAGAAAAAATTTGGCGAAAGGCCAGACTTGACGTGATGTTGACGTCGGCCGCCGCCAGAAAGCCGTTCGGAAAATAATGGACTGCGTCGATGTAGAAGCTCGAGCCGCCCTGATCCGGATGCTGCGCGTCTTTCTTTGGACCAAACATTCGATCCTTCACGGCGTAGAATCCCATGTTGAAGAACGAGCGCGAGTTCGCCCGCGTGCGCAAATCGCCGCCGATTCCAATGCCGCGTTGCGAGAAAAAATCCCCGCGCAAAGTGAAATCCGCGGAACGGCCCAACGTGAGATAGTACGCGTCGGAAAAACGAAAGCCTTTCTCACCCGAGGCGCTGAAGGTCGGCGTCAGAAAACCTGACGCGCGGTCCTGGTGCTTCAACGACATTGATGCGTAAGGCAAATAGACAACGGGCAAGTTCTTGATCCGGAAAGTCGGCGAAGTAATGCGCGCGCGATCGCCGGTTTTGATGCGCGCTTTCTTCGCATGAAAACTCCACTTGGGTCTTTCTTCATCGCACGCCGTGATCTCGACGTTCGTTAAAACGATGGTCGTGAGATTGATTCTCTCGACGCGATCGGCGACGAAATACATGCGGGTGCCGTCATTCGTCTGGTTGGTATAGCCGGTCGAGTTTTCAAAGAAGCCCGTCTTGGTTTTGTAATTCCATTCGGCATGACTGCCGGTAATACGTTGCTGATCGCCTTGATCGAAAACGACGTTGCCGTCGGCGACCACGAGATTCCTGGCGTCATACACGGTTACTTTGTCTGCCTGCAATCGGAAGGTGCCGATGCGCGCATCTACAGATCCTTCGCAAACCGTAACGAGAGCTTCTTTCGAGCCGCTGGTAGTTTGCCGCCCGCAATCGAGATGTAAGACATCGCCGGGTTGGATCGTGGGAATTTTTCCCGACGTTGATGGACGCACTGGCTGATCCTGTTGCAGCGGATTAACGTAAGGAGTATCGGTGACCGGATTTTCGACTTTGCGATCGACGGGATTCGTCTGTTGCCCGAACCCGGTCGAAGCAAACAGCGCAAATAGAATTAGGCAAGCGAAGCTTGCGAGCGCGTGCGTGATTGCCGGGTTTGTTTTCGTGGAATCTCCCGCTCCCGCTGGGAGAGGGTGGCAGTGAGGGCTTAACGCCGAGCCAAACTCGTGTATTGATTTTCTCACCGGACCAGATTCAAGCCAGACGGGAGTTTCCCTGTGACCTCGACACCAGCTTCGCCTCTCTTCCACAAGCGAGAGAGCGCCAACACTATAATCAATCGCGCCTTCTGCGAAATCGAAAAGAGTCGCAGCAGGCGCGCCGTTTTCCCTAACGGAATGCGCCGATGCTAACATGCGCGCGCGATGAGCGACAAGATGATGTAGCTTCGTTTTTCTCCCTCTCTCTTTGGGAGAGGGCCGGGGTGAGGGCTTACGAAACGTCACCACCGCTGATTCCTGTTATTCAAAGAAGCACCGACCGAAATAGCTAACTATGAAACGACAGCGTCAATACCGGGGCGGATATCAAGTTCCAGGACTGGTGACACTTGCCCGTGAATTACGAAAACAACAGACGTCAGCTGAAGACTTGCTTTGGCAACTGCTTCGAGACCGCCGGTTGCTCGGCTTCAAATTCAGGCGACAACATCAGTTCGGTGATTACATCGCAGACTTCTTTTGTGGTGAAGCAAGTTTGGTAATCGAATGCGATGGCGAAATACACAATGGGAATGAAGCCTGGCACCATGATCAAAACCGTGACGCTTATATGATCGGTCAGGGTCTTCGAATTCTGCGAATTTCTAACGAACGGATTTTGAGTTATACGGAGAGCGTGTTGTTCGAGATACAAAAACATCTCCAGCCCTTTGGGACAATCGCTGGGGGTGACGGACTCGCGACGCGCACTAAACCCTCACCCCGTCCCTCTCCCAGAGGGAGAGGGCGATAAGCATGCCACTTCCCCTTCTAATCGTTGCTGGCGAAGCTTCCGGCGATGCGCATGCCGCGTCGCTGGTGCGGGCGCTGCGCGATGCTGCGCCGGAGACCCAATTCGAATTTTTTGGCTCCACCGGAATCCAAATGCGAGACTCGGGCGTCGACTCGATCGTCAAAGCCGACGAGCTGGCCATACTCGGATTGTGGGAAGTTGGCCGTGCGCTGCCAAAATTCTGGCGCGCCTTTGGCGAATTGAAACGGGCCGCGGAGAAACAAAAACCAGCCGCCGCGATTCTGGTCGACTGGCCCGATTTCAATTTGCGTCTGGCGCGCTGGCTTCATCGCCGCGGCATTCCGGTCATTTATTATATAAGTCCACAGCTTTGGGCCTGGCGCTCTTATCGCGCGCGCACCATTCAAAGAGACGTGGATCTGTTGCTGTCGATTCTTCCCTTTGAAAAGGATTGGTACGCCGCACGTGGCATAACGAAGGTTGAGTATGTGGGCCATCCGCTCGCCGGCGCGGTGCAGCCGCGTTTTGATCGCGCAGAATTCTGCCGGCAAAACGATCTGGATTCGTCGCGTCCCATCGTAGCGCTGCTGCCCGGCAGCCGTCATAAAGAAGTAGTTCGGATTCTGCCGCCTATGCTCGATGCAATTTCACCGATCCAGCAGCATCGCGAAGACGCGCAGTTTGTGGTCGTGGTCGCGCCCAATCGGGATCTCGATGAAGCAAAGCAGATCGTCGCCGCACACGCGCACCCATCGTGGTCAATCGATTCGCTGCGAGTCATCCATCATCAAACACGCGAAGCTCTGGCGGCTTGTGACGTGGCGGCGATCGCAAGTGGCACGGCAACTTTGGAAGCGGCGCTCTTATCAACGCCCATGGTGATCGTTTATAAGGAGACGGCGGTGAATTGGCACGCCCTCGGCAGCCTGATTACCACTGAACATTTTGGCTTGGTGAATCTCATCGCCGGCCGGCGCTTGGCGACTGAGCTGATTCAGGATGATTTCACGGGCGAGACGTTAGCGCGCAAATTGATTTCATTGCTCGATCCCGATCGCAATCTCGTCATGCGAGCCGAGTTGAAAGAAGTCATGAAAGGGATTGGCGAACCCGGCGCTTCAGCTCGCGCGGCCCGCGCGATCCTGAATTTCATTTAAGTTCGTCAATCATTCGTGAGGTCGCCACAGGGACGTTCCCGATTGATGGCGGTGAACAAACGCGAGCACGCCCTATTTTAGACCGGTGAGTTCGACTACATCAGAAGTCTGCTGGCCTCGGATGACCGCCAGTTCCTTGCCATCGGGCGACCAGGCAGTGGTAAAGATTTTCTGCGACTTAAAGTCCGTTAGTTTCTTTGCTTCGCCACCCGCGAGCGGCAGATAGTAAATCTCCGAACTTCCCGAACGCCGATCAGTAAAAGTGAAACCCTTCCCGTCCGGCGTCCACGCCACGGAGCCATCGAAGGTAGCCGGCAAGGCAATAGTCTTGATGGGCGTCTGATCAACCAGCGAGCGAATGGCCTCCTTAAATGAGCCCTGGCCAACTATTTCATAAGCGAGATATCGTCCGTCGTGCGAGAGTATTGGGCCACGGCCGCCACTGTCGACTAGTCGCTCTGCTTTACCTCCATCGACGGGCATCCGCCAAATAGACCACACGCCGTTGTCGTTGGAATCAAAAAACACGTCTTTGCCGTTCGGCAAACAAGTCGGATTGGTGGCCTGGGCGATGTCGCTTAATTGCCGTAAGTCGGTGCCGTCCAGGTTTACCCGCCAAAGGTTCAACCTGCCGTTGCGACCTGTTTCAAAAACAATATAACGGCCATCGCCGCAGACGTTCGGACTGTACTTGGCGCCTTCGTCGAAGGTAAGTTGCTGCAACTGACTGCCGTCGGCCGCGAGCCGCCACAACTCCAGCATGCCAGTTAGCTTCGCAGCGGTGATCAGTCTTCCGTCGACGGTCCAGCTTAGCGCAACGTAATCAGAGGAACCGGTCGTGATGGCGTGGGCTTGCGCCGGATCATCGGCCGGGAGCATCCAGATGTTATAGGCCTCGGAAGTTTGGACGGTTAACAAAGTTCCACTGGGACTCGCCAGAGTAAGGCTACCGTAACGATTAAGATCATTGGTTACTCTTTGCGTCGCGCCACTGGGATAGTCCACATACCAGATCTGGTTCACGGATTGGGTGTTAGAGCCGGTTATGAAGACGCCGCGCCGATCAGATGACCACGCCAACTCATTGATGTTCCGCATTCTGACCGTGGGCCAGTACTCAACACTGCCGGTCTTAGGGTTAATAGAAACAATGCGTGCATAGCGTTGCTTGTCCGCTCCAACTTCCAGGAACGGCGTGGTGATAACTTTGCCATCAGGAGACCATGACAGTTGCTCAGTGAGTCCATTGCTGGTCATTAGAATCCGCTCTTGCAGAGTGTCCCTATCACTTACAATCAATTGATACTGCACTTTGTCTGGACTCATTCTGGTAAAAGCCAGGTCTTTACCATTCGGGGCAATGGCTACTGCGCTGTAGACATCAGTGAAGAGCTTGCGCGGAGTTCCGCCTGAGGCCGGCGCCTGATAGAGCTTCGCCCTGAGCGAGTCGTCTTGCTCAAAGGCTAGATAGTAAAGATCCCGCCCGTCTGGCGAGAATCTGATTCCTGAGTAGGCTGCCTCAGCAGGTCCGGTGACCGCGACCCGGTTTGTGGTTTCGACCTGTTGCAACCAGAGAGCCCTCCGGCCATTACCCTCGTCTGAGCTGTAAGCGAAATACTTCCCGTCCGGCGAAATAGCGCAGCCGAGAATATTTCCCGAAGCGGTTAGCTTAGCGAACTGCATCTTGTCAAAAGAGAGAGGGCTCGTCTTTGTTGCAGAATGACGCCATGCATATATCCCAAGCGAGAGCACGACCGCGAGCAAGAGCAGGACGATAATTGACCCGGCGCGATAATGTTTGATCTCGCCTGCAAGACGTCGCCCGAACATTGCTTTGACCACGGCAATCGGCCCCTGGTTTCCGGATGCAAAACCGTCCCTCAGTGTTTCCAGATCGCGCTGCATTTCCTTTGCTGTTTGATATCGCTCGCTCAAATCTTTTCCGAGTGCCTGCCCGATGATTCGCTGCAACTGCGTGGGTACGCCGATCATGTAATCAGAAACGATTGGCGACTTCTGTTCCCCGATGGCAGCCAGCAGATCGCCTCTGGTTGCACCCTCAAACAGGGCCCGGCCGGTCACAGCCTCGTAGAGCACAACACCGAGGCTGAAAATATCGGAGCGCGCATCCACCATCTCACCCCGCGCCTGTTCGGGGCTCATGTACTTGACGGTGCCCAGCAGGACGCCCGGCGTCGTGACCAACGGAGACGAGGGTTGTATTTCTTCGAAATAGTCATCGATGGCCAGTTCCTGGTTGGTCTTGGCGATTCCGAAATCAAGCACTTTCACGTAACCGTCGCGGCGCACCATTATATTTTCGGGCTTGATGTCGCGATGGACGATGCCGGCCCCATGCGCCGCCGTTAGCGCTTCGGTAACTTGAATGATGATCTTGACGGCCTTGATTAGTTCGCACGGGCCGCGGGCGATGATCTCCCCAAGCGTCTCGCCATCCACAAACTCGGTGACAATGAAACGCAAGCCTTCGGCTTCGCCGATTTCATGGATAGTAATAATGTTCGGATGATTGAGGGCCGAAACTACGCGCGCTTCCTGTTGAAAGCGACGGACGCGTTCGGCACTATCCGAGAAGCTCTGGGGCAACAATTTCAAGGCGACCGGCCGTCTGAGCCGAGTGTCCCGAGCCAGGTACACTCGCCCCATCCCGCCGCGGCCGACTTCGCGTTCAACCTCATGGTGCCCAAACGTTCGGCCGGCGATCGATTCTGTTGTCTCATGATCGAATAGCTGTGCCACCGCTTCGACCGCAGGTTTGTCAATGACGAGATTTTCACGGGCATCGGCCACTAGCATTTGTTCAACTGAAGAGCGCAACTCATCGTCGCCGGAACAAGCTTGATCCAGGAACGACGGCCGTTCCTCGTCAGCATGCTCGAGTGCGGCATGAAAGATGTCTTTGATTGCGCGCCAGCGTTCGGCATTCATAAGGCATTAAGTCCCCAGCGCGAGTGGTCAACTGGCAGCCGGCTAATTCCTGCTCAGTTCAGCACTCAACCAGGCCCGCGCGGAACGCCACTCGCGCTCAACCGTAGCCGTGGAGATTCCCACCACTTCCGCGATTTCCTGAATAGTCATTCCAGCGAAGAACTTCAACTCCACGATCTTACCCTGCTGGGGATCGATCTCGGTCAGACTTTGCAAGGCGTCGTCCAGCGCCACCAGATCGGCAGCGCGTCCGGGGAGCCCATCTGCTTCAGCCAGGGACACCTGCTGAGCGCCACCACCTCGTTTGGCATAGAGATGAGCGCGCGCGTGATCGACCAGGATCCGTCGCATCATCTGCGCAGCAATGCCAAAGAAGTGCGCCCGGCTACACCACGGCGCGTTCTGGTCGATCAAGCGCAGGTAAGCCTCATTAACAAGCGCCGACGTTTGCAGCGTGTGGCCCGGCCCTTCGCGCCGCAGGTGCCGCTGTGCGATGCGGTGCAGTTCGTCATAGACCACCGGCATTAACTGATCCAGGGCCGCCGGGTTTCCGTTGTTCCAATCGATCAACAGTTGAGTGACCTGACTAGTCGTGGTCATTTCGAAATCTTCTCGCCGGGTAACTCCTGGAATTTAGGCGCTGATTATAGGCACTCCGCGACTCCGGTCAAATCTCATTCTCCCAGACACTTCGCCGAGCTTGATGGAATCGACTTCTTGTTCTCGCGTTCCTATCTGAGAGAAGAAATCGCCCCGGGATTCCAGTCATCGCACTCGGTGAAAAATGAAGACCGCGCCAATGCCAGCACCAGAATCGCAGCCGCCTTCCCGCTCGATAGTCGAAGCCGTATTTCGCGGCAATGTCGAGCGAGTGAGCCGTCTGCTGACTTCTGGAATCGACGTGGACTGGCGCTGCCCAGACGACTGCCCCTTGCTTCACTACGCCGTGATGAGCGGGCGCGCGGAGACGGTAAGACTGCTGCTGCAGGCCGGCGCAGACGTCAATGCCCGGACACGGGATGGCGTAACGCCTCTAATCAGCGCGATCGAATGGGGCTATGAAGATGTAGTCGAAGCCCTCCTTGCCGATGCAACCGCGCAAGACCAATACGGCCGCACGGCTTTAAAGGTGGCGCGTGATTGTGGCCACGACGGGATTGTTGCGCTGCTGCAAACGGCCACGAGTGTAGCGATGAAGGTTGCCGGCGCAACGCCACTCAAAACCAAGAAGTGAAATGACGGGACCAACGGATTTTTTGCATTTTGCTCCACGGAGGATCAGACAAATGAGAAGAGCCAGACTGTTGAAAACCACTCGCTTGCAGCGTTTGCTATTTGCTTTAGTGTGCGCGGGACTTGTCCTCGCCCATTACATTTATTCGCCGCCGCCGAGTTCGGCCGCGTCAGTCGTGCGCACGGCTTCCGGCGCGACGCCCGCCGACATCCAAGCTGTGGTTGACCAGTTTCGCGCAGATCTGGGCGGCGTAAACAATGGCGTGGGTGGCGGCTCATTCAGCGGCCGGCGCGAGATAAATTGGGACGCCGTTCCCGACAATTTTGCCGCGCCCAACAATCTGCCCGCCGACTTCTTCAACATCAATTCGCCACGCGGCGTGGTTTTCTCGACACCGTTTGGCTTAGGTTTTCAGGTCAGCGCCAACGCGATCAACCCAACGAATACTCCGGCGCGGTTTGGCAACCTCAATGCGAACTACCCAGCAAGCTTTCAGACTTTCTCGCCAGAGCGCCTCTTCACTCCGGTGGGGAGGAACATCACGGACGTGACCTTCTTTGTGCCGGGCACAGGTATCCCCGCGACAGTCAGTGGTTTTGGCGCGGTGTTTACAGACGTGGACAGCCCCACTTCGACGTTGTTGACCTTTTTCGATAAGAACGGTCAGACCTTGATGAGCCAGTTCGTGCCGCCGGCTAACAACGGACTCTCGTTCGTCGGCGTCTCCTTCAACGCGGGTGAACAAATTGCGTCGTTGCGTATCACGAGCGGCAACGCCCTGGTTGGTGCGAACGATGACAACGGCGGGGCCGGCTCGCTGTCCGACGTGGTAGTGATGGACGACTTCATTTACGGCGAACCGCAACCATTACCGAATCCGAACTTCTTCCGCTGGAATGGCGCCGGGGCGAATGCCAACTGGAGCACGGGAGGGAACTGGGTAGGAGGCACCGCTCCAACTCCGGGCACCACGCTCGAATTTCCGACGGGCGCAGCACAACTGACAAATATCGATGACTTCGGTACGCAAACTGTCGCCGGAAGCGCCAACCTCCTGCTGCTTACGGGCAGCGGCTATCAGCTGGGGTCCTTCAATTTCCTCAACCTCGCGCATGGCATCCAGGCCACAAATCCAACCGGTGACAATAGGATAGGCATAGGTATTGGATTACTGGGTAACCAGACCTTCCTTTCGACTTATCCCGGAACGAAATTGACGTTCGGCGCCGTTGTGTTCAATGTCGACAATAGTGACAAGACGCTGACCCTCGATGGGGCCGGCGATTTTGCATTTGAACAGACCATCAACTTTCAATCATCCGGCTCGGTCGTCAAGAATGGTTCTGGCACCGTGACCCTCTGTTCGGGAGGAGCCACAGCTATTGGTATCAATACGCCGTTAGGCAAAACCACTCTTAATGCCGGCACGTTGATTCTTAACGGCATCAACTCTTCCATAGATGTCACTGGCGGATTGCTAACCACTGGCAACGAGATCGGATCGCAAGCCGGCTTCGTCGTTGCCGGGGACATTAACGCGACGGGCGGCACAGTTGCACCGGGCGGGCTTAACGGCATCGGAGTGCTGAATACCAGCGCGCTTGCGTTCAATTCGGCAACCACGCTCGATTTGCAACTGAACGGCAAGAACCCTGGCGGTCAAAGCATGTCCGGTAATTCTCCCTCGGAATTTGATCGCCTGGAAACGAGTGGCGCAGTCAATCTTGGCGGCAGCACGCTAAACCTCCATCTCAACTTCATGCCCGCTGAGACCGATTCGTTCACGATCATCAACAACAAAACTGTCTCTAATCCAACCACAGGGACCTTCAACGGCCTGCCTGAAGGAGCCATCTTCACGGTCAACGGCTTCATGTTTAAGATTACCTATCACGGCGGCGACGGCAACGACGTGGTGCTCACCGGCGTGCCCCGTTTGTCGATCAACGATGTGAACGTGACTGAAGGCAACAGCGGCACAACGAATGCAACTTTCACCGTCACTCTGTCGAGCCCCAGTACCCAAACAATCACGGTGGACTTCGGGACTCTGGACGGCACAGCAACAGCCGGCAGTGACTATGGGCCGCGCAGTGGCACGCGTATTTTCAATCCCGGCCAGGTCAGTCAGACGATCACTATTCCGATCAACGGCGACACCATTGGCGAAGCGGACGAGACCTTCTTCATAGTTTTGAGCGACCCCATCGGCGCTGTCATCGCGCGCGGCACCGGCATGGGCACAATCGTCAACGACGATGCCGCACCCACGCCGGCCCAGCTTTCGATCAACAATGTGACTGCAACCGAAGGCGACAGTGGAACCACGAACGCGGTCTTCACAGTGACGCTGTCTCCAGCAAGCAGTCAAGCCGTCTCCGTGGACTATTTCACTTCTGATGGAACGGCCAATGCCTCAAGCGATTACCAGTTCGTCAGCGGCACGCTGATCTTCAATCCCGGCGTGACCACGCGAATGATTACAGTGCCGATCAAAGGCGACACCGTGCCTGAGCCGACCGAGACATTCTTCGTTAACCTGACGAATGCGAACAACGCCAATATCTCGAAGGCGCAGGGCACGGGCACGATCAACGACAATGATGGCCCGTCCACACCGTCCCAGCTTTCAATCAATAACGTAACCACTACTGAAGGCGATAGCGGAACCACGAACGCGACCTTCACAGTCACGTTATCTCCAGCAAGCAGTCAAGCCGTTTCCGTGGATTATTTCACCTCTGATGGAACGGCCGATGCTTCAAGCGATTATCAGTTCGTCAGCGGCACACTGACGTTCGACGCCGGCATAACCACGCGGACGATCACTGTGCCGGTTAAGGGCGACACGGTGGCTGAACCAACTGAGAATTTCTTCGTCAACCTGATAAATCCGGTCAACGCCACCGTCGCGACAGCGCAAGGAACGGGCACGATAAATGACAACGATGCCAGCGGCACTTTTCAATTCAGTGCTCCAACTGGCGGCGCTTCTGAGTCGGCGGGCAGCGTCACGGTCACTATTACTCGCACCGGAGACACTGCGGGCGCCGCGAGCGTCAAGTTCGAAACCAGCGATCTCGCTGCGACCCAACGCAGCGACTACATCTTCGGCGCTGGGACGGTTCAGTTCGGACCCGGCGAGACTTCAAAGGACGTCAAAATTCTGCTGGTCAACGACGCCTTCATCGAAGGTGACGAAGCGCTGAGGGTCACGCTTTCGAATCCGTCCGGCAATTTCGTTGTTGGGAGCCCGGGATCACAAGTAATTACCATCACCGACGATGACTCCGCACTCGCGACGTCCAATCCAATTGACGAGGCGCAGTTCTTCGTTAGGCAGCAGTACCTCGACTTTCTCGGGCGCGAGCCAGACGGCAGCGGTTTCCAATTCTGGACCAACCAGATCACTTCATGCGGTTCGAACCCTGCTTGTATTGGTGACCGCCGGACCAACGTCAGCGCGGCGTTCTTCCTGTCGTTCGAATTCCAGGAGACCAGTGGCAACGTCATCCGCACGCAGCGCGTCGCCTTCGGGCGCAAGTCCAATGATCCAATGTCGCGCGTGCCTTATCTTCAGTTCATGCGCGACACGCGGCAGATCGGTCAGGGTGTCATCGTGGGCCAGCCTGGATTCGATACGCTGCTCGAGCAGAACAAGCAGGTCTATGCGCAGCAGATAGTCACGAGCGCGGATTTCAATGCCCGCTTCCCCGTCTTAACCGCGGCGCAATACGTGGACTCGCTCTTCGCCTCGGCGGGCGTAACCCCGACCGCAGCCGAGCGGACCGCGGCGAACAACGCCTTCGGCGGAGGTGGCACGGTGGGCCGAGTCGCGGCGCTGCGCTCGGTGGCCGATTCGAACTCTGTCCGCCAGGCAGAACTCAATCCGTCCTTTGTGCTCGCACAGTTCTATGGCTACCTGCGGCGCAATCCAACCGATGCGCCGGACTTCAGCGATGCCGGCTACCAATTCTGGCTGACAAAGCTCAACCAATTTAACGGTAATTATATTGACGCTGAGATGGTCAAAGCGTTCATCGCTTCCGCTGAATACCGGCAGCGCTTCGGGCCGTGACCTTCGAGAGAGGGGTGCGGCGATGATCAACAGTAAGCCGGGGCCTTAGCCCGACCGTTAGGGAGGGCTCAGTTGCGATTCGGGCCGGAGCCCTCTCTCACGGTCGGGCTTGCGCCCCTCTTGTCCCCGGCAACACAATCTTGGGACACTACCCTGGGGAACCAATTGGTTGACTTCTCGCGCCCACTTATCATAAAAGTCACTCTGTTCCTAGGACATTTGGTTCCGAGATTACCATTCCGGTTCTAATCAAATCTTCGAAATCCAGGGAGAGACTATTAATTAATGGCAAGAGGTCGTTGGAAGAGGTTTGCCGTCATAACCATTCTGGTAATCATCACGCTGGCAGTTGTGGGCATCACTTTCACGATCGGCTGGCGGCCGTTTATCGGCGCAAAGAAGCGCGCTTTAACGGATCGGAAATTCGAAGCGACACCCGCGCGCCTGGCTCGCGGAAAATATCTGGTCGATGGGGTGAATGGATGCTTTGGCTGTCACTCGGACGCTGATTGGTCCAAGCCGGGCGCGCCGCCGGTTGCGGGACGCGAGGGCTCTGGCCATATCTGGGCCGATCAGGATTTGCCGTGGCTCGTTTCGCCGAACATCACGCCTGACAAGGAGACCGGCGCCGGCAATTGGACCGATGACACTCTGGCCCGGGCGATCCGCGAAGGCATTGGGCATGACGGGCGCACGTTATTTCCAATGATGCCTTATCCGCATTATCGAGACATGTCCGATGAAGATCTCGCTTCGATCATTGTTTACCTGCGCAGCGTTCCGCCGGTGCGCAATCAACTGCCAACGACCAAAATGCCTTTCCCGCAAAATTTCCTGATACAGAACGTGCCGCAACCAGTGATTGCGACGGTCGCACCGCCCAATCAATCTTCCGACGTGGCGCGCGGTGCTTATCTCGTGAGCATGGCGGCTTGTACTGATTGCCACACGCCGCAGGAGAAAGGTCAGCCGATCCCGGGAATGGAATTCGCCGGAGGATTTCTCTTTCACGAACCGAAGGGCGATGTGGTCTCGACAAACATAACCCCGGCAGCTTCTGGAATCGGTTATTACAATGACGCGACATTCATCCAGGCTTTGCGCACGGGGAAAGTTGGCGCGCGACCGCTGCGCGCAACGATGCCGTGGTACTACTTCGGCAGGATGACCGACGACGATCTGAAATCGATCTTCGCTTTTCTTAAAACAGTAAAGCCGGTCAAGCATCAGATGGACAACTTTGAACCGCCGACGTACTGCCGGCTCTGCAAACAGAAGCATGGTTTTGGCGCGACGAACTGACCGTCAACGATGAACTCTCACCTCACTCCCTGTCTCAGGGTCGTGTTCTCTTAAGTTGTCCCCAGGAAATCACTTTGCCCTGGTGATCGAGGTCTGTTTCAAATGATTGCGTGCAACCTCGATCACTCGAAGGGACATCTGAGGAGAACTTCAAGCGAGTTTCCGGACAAAGAATAATTTCAATTGAGGAATTTACCCCATACCTAAAATCAATATCGGCATCATCGGAGGCGGAATCGGTGGCGTCGCCGCGGCCGTTGCCCTTCATCAGGCTGGCGTTCATGTGACGGTCTACGAACGAGCCGCGCAGATGCGCGAAGTCGGAGCGGGCATGATGCTCTGGCCAAATGCCACCCGGGTGCTGAGCAAAATGGGACTTCTCGCGCGCCTGGCAGCGCACTGCGATGCGAGCACTCATTTTCTGGTTCGAGCAAGTTCTGGAAAAGTCTTAATGAAAATCGCGTTAGGTGATTTCGACGTGCCGGCTATTTGTGTGCGCCGAGCTGATCTACTGGCGGCACTGCTTTCAGCTCTGCCATCTGAACAAATTCTCCTCGGACATGAGTTTCGTCATTTGGAGCAATCGGGAGAGAGAGTGCGGATTCATTTTACGGACGGCACGTCTAAAGACCACGATGCAGTCATTGGTGCTGATGGAATTCGATCGCGAGTGCGCCAGACCTTGTTCGGAAAATCTGATCCCATCTATCGTGGTTACCTGATCTGGCGCGGCGTAGCCTGCTACGAGGGCAACGCAATTGAACCAGGCGCGAACAGCGAGAGCTGGGGTGCGGGCAAACGCTTCGGAATCCTGGCTATCGGCGAAGGAAAGTTCACCTGGTACGCGACCTTGAATACACTCGCTGATCACTCTGATGCTCCCAACGGCCGGAAGAACGAAATTCAAAAGGAGTTTGCCGGCTGGCACGCGCCAATCTCGAATCTCATTGACGCCACACCCGATGGCGAAATCCTAAAGCATCTCGCCTATGACAATATTCCTTTACAGCGGTGGAGCGTTGGACGCGTGACTTTGCTGGGAGATGCGGCGCATCCGTGTACGCCCAACCTGGGACAGGGAGGATGTATGGCGCTCGAAGACGCGCTGGTGCTCGCGAAATGTGTTGTCAAGCAGAACTCGATTCATGCAGGGCTGCGCTGCTATGAGTCGCTGCGATTTTCTCGTACCAGGCACATTCAGCAACGATCGCTTTTGATGGGTCATATCGGGCAGTGGAAAAATCCTCTGGTGGTGGGCGGACGACGTGTGGTGACAAATCTGCTCCCGGCGAGAATATTCGAACGTAATCTGAGAAGGGTATATTCGTACGAGCTTCCCGGATCGTAAGCGCGGGCCATCATTGCTTTTTGATTTTTATAGAGGAAGGACTGATCTACTTATGAGCAAGAATCTCCGACGTTTCGCACTCGGCTTACCAATCTTAGGCTTCGGATTTCTTTGGTATTCAACAAGCACTGCCTTATCCTCGACAGTTTCGACAATCAGTGCCGTCCCGGAGCCTTACGATGCCGGCAGTCTGTATGATAAGAAGTGCGCCGATTGTCACGGCAAAGACGGTCGCGCCCAATCCTTTCGAGGAAAGCACACGCACGCGCGCGATCTGACGGACGCGCAGTGGCAGGAACAGGTGACGGACGAACGAATTTATAATTCGATCTCGAACGGTAAGGGTAAGATGCCGGCTTTCAGCAAGAAACTTTCAGAAGCGGACATAAACTCGCTGGTAACATTCGTGCGAGGCTTAAGAAAGTAGCAGCGTCCGGGCGCCACTAGTAGTTCGTAAGGATCGCATCAGCCGGAAAACCCATCTGCTCTAAACGATCGCGCGTCTGCCCGATCATCTCACGCGAACCGCACACCAGCGCCACCGGCGATTTCAAATCCGGCAGCACATGGTCCAATAGCGATTGCACGTAACCGGTTGGGCCAGACCACTCATGATCACCGGGACGAGAAATGACCTGGCGCAGTTCGACTCCAGCGTCTTCCCAGCCTTCGGTTTCGTCTCGATAACAAAAATCATCCGGCGTTCGAGCGCCGTAAAGGACAACCAGTTTTCCAAACTCATCCTTTTGTTTCAAAACATGCCTGAGCGCAGATCGCAAAGGCGCGACCCCGGTGCCCATCGCCACAAAAACCAGATCGCGGCCGCGCATTCGTTCCAGATCGAAACCATGACCCGCGACGCCCAACAACTCGATTGCATCGCCTTCCTTCATTTCGAACAGCGCGACACTCGCGCCAATGGTCCGCTTCACCAGGATTTCCAACTCCCGATCGTCGGGCGCCCCGGCAAACGCAAAGTACGCCGGTTCTTCATTCGCCACGCGCAGCGCTGCTACCTGACCAGGATTGAAAGTCACGCCGTGTGCGTCTTTCGCGCCCTCAGTCATTAAGTCAAACGAACGAATATCGCGCCCCTGCTCGCGTACAGAAATGATCTTGAGCGCCCGCGTCTGATGTTCACTCATACATTCCGAGTCTAGATTATCCTTAACAAATTAAGAAACCTTAGCCACTCACCGGCCAGCTCCTGGTAAATTTGAAAGCGTAGCGCGGGCGTCCCGCCCGAGTCCACGCGCAAGATGCGCGTGCCACAAACAAACTCACCCGGCGACTCTTGCATCAAATCTCCGTTTCAAACAGTGATAGAATGACGACTCGAACTATGACGATGAAATTTCTCGCGATAGTTGTAATCCTGTTCGCGCTGTCTGGTGTTATGGAGGCGCAATCAGGTCGCCGATCGACTGGCGGATCGACAACGTCGACCACCACACCGTCAGTTGCCGGGCCCAAGACAACCGAAAAGAAACCCGCGCCTGCGCCCAAGTTGCAATTGCTGGTCGGCATCGATCGCGAAGAAGTTTTCAACAATGTTCCTTACTATATTTATGACACGGTGCTCGACGACGTGATCCGCCGATTGGGAGATGCCGAGATTGTGTTCGCCAACTCTGGAGGCAGGATGACTCGGGCCGATGCGTCTAAGGCCGCGAAGGGAGAGAAAGCGCGCTGGGTGGTGAACCTTGAGATTCGCAGTATCTACTCTGACTCAGGCCGGCAAGTGAAAAACAATCAGGATGAATTGGTTGTCAGCTACCTGGTGATGGAGCCTGAGACTGCGAAGGTCAAACACTCCGGTGTGACTCGACAGCACATCTATCAAAACGGGCGCGGCGGCATTTCAATGCCCTCAAAAAATGGCGGAGTCTATTCTGAATATTCGATTAAGCAGGCGGCGCTCGAAGCGGCGGATCGAATTCTCAGCGACTTTGATATTAGCGTGCGAACCAGCAGCTCACCGTTCTGAACATTCGTTTAGAGGCGGGCTACTACCAACCAGCATTCTTACGTTTAGAGGCGGGCTACTGCCCGCCTGTGTTCGTTAAAGAAAAGATAGGCGGGCAGTAGCCCGCCTCTAAACATTCAAATTCGAAAGAGTTCACAGACCGGGGTTTGTGCTACTCATAAATCCGATCGATCACGTCTCGATACTTTTCATCAACAACTCGTCGCTTAACTTTTAGAGTCGGCGTCAACTCGCCACCTTCGAGCGTCAACTCTTTCTCGAGCAAAGCTATGCGCTTGATTTTTTCGAACTGCGCCAGGTCCCCCGTGCGCGCCGCAATCTGTCTTTCAAACAAATCGATGATGCGCGGGTCGCGACAGAATTCCGCGCGCGTGCGCAGCTCAAAGCCTTTGTACTTTGCATAGCTCTCAAGCTGTTGCCAGTCCGGCACAATCAACGCCGCGGGAAAGCGGCGGCCGTTGCCAATAACGACGACCTGATTCACGAAGCGCGAGCCTTTGATGAGTTGCTCGATCGGTTGTGGCGCAACATATTTTCCCCCGGACGTTTTCAGCAATTCCTTCTTGCGATCGGTGATCGTCAAGTAACCAGACTCGTCTAGCAAACCGATGTCGCCCGTCTTGAACCAGCCATCATCGGTAAATACCGCGCGCGTTTCATCTGGCTTGTTCCAATACCCCAACATCACGTGTGGCCCGCGCGTTTCGATCTCGCCGTCTATAGCAATGCGGACCTCGACATCATGAATTGGTTTCCCGGCCGTGCCCACGCGATTGTCGCTCAGCTGTCCCGCAGTAATTACCGGTGATGTTTCAGTTAACCCGTAGCCCTGCACAATCGGCAAACGGGCGCCCAGAAAAGCCAGCGCGACATCGGCGGAGAGCGCCGCCCCTCCGGAAACCAGAATCCGAATGCGGCCGCCCATCGCCTTGCGCAGTTTCTCCAACACGATCACATCTGCCAGCCGGTGCTTGATAGAAAGCCAGAACGGCACCGGCGCGTGATCGGCGATCAATCCCGCCCAACGCTTTCCCGCAGCCACGGCCCAGGCAACAACGCGCGCATTTAGCCTACCTTTCTCCGCTGCGCGCTCCTGCACGCGCGCGATAATTTTTTCATAAATCCGCGGCACGCCAACGAAAACAGTGGGATGAACTTCCTTCAGGTTTTCACCCAGCGTTTCCAGCGATCCGAAATAGACGCTCATGCCGTGATGCAGATACATATTCATTGCCTGCCGCTCGAAAATGTGAGACAACGGCAACACGGAAAGCGCGACATCCTGCTCATCAAATTCGAAATGGTTTGACGAATCGATCAGGTTCGAAACCAGGTTCGCATGGGTCAGCATCACTCCCTTCGGTTCACCCGTCGTGCCCGAGGTGTAAATGATTGTCGCGAGATCTTCGGGCCTGGCGCTGCTCGCCAGGTCACTAATCAGATCAGTTGATTGGGACTGAAGTGTGCGTCCTTTTTTCTCCAACTCTCCAAGACCCAATTCTCCACTTGGAACGGCTGCCGGATTTGGATCATTTCGATCGAACAACACCACGTGCTCGATCGTCGGGCAGTGTTTGATTTGCGACTCGACCTGCTTGAGTTTTTCTCTTGTTGAAATGAAAGCTGCGCGCGCGCCGCAATCGTTCAGGATGTAACTGACTTGCGCCGGCGTGAGCGTGGGATAGATCGGAACCGTCACGGCCCCGGAAAGGATGCAACCTTGATCGGCGAGCACCCACTCAAGACAGCTCTCAGACAGAATGGCCACGCGATCGCCTTTGCGGACCCCGAGCGAATGCAGGCCGGCGGCGATGTTACGGGCGCGACGGAGCATCTCTTCCGCTGAGATGGAACACCAGACGCCTTCACGTTTGTAATTCAGCGTATCGGGCTTTGGATGATCGCGAGCGACGCGTTCGTAGATTTCGACGAGCGTCGTCGGTTCGTCAGAACTGAGCGGCGCGAGGGGTTCGACAAACTGAAGTTTGTCGGACATCAGGCGCTGACTCCGTTGAGAAAGACATCCATCACCACATCGGCCATCGGTTCGAGCTGGTAATCACGGTGCGAGATGATCCAGTTCGTCGCCATTTCATCCAACGCGCCAAAGAGAATCTTTGAGACTACCTTCGCGTTCAGATGTTTACGAAAGACACCCGACCGCTGCCCTTCTTCAAGGATTTGGCGCAATAGATCGAGATACTCGGCAAAGCCGGCCGCGGAAAACTCTTCCATGAATTTCGTCGAGCCGCGCAGCTCCACCTGGAAGACAACCGCGAGATCGCGGTCGGCACCCAATCGCTCGAGGTGCAGTTTCGCAATCCGGCGGAGTTTCTCGCGCGGATCCGAGAGCGCTTTGATCAGTTTGCGCCCCGCGGCAATCGCCTCGGCCATGTTCTGATCGAAAATCGAATGCAGAATCTCTTCTTTGCTTTTGAAATAGAGATAGACCGTGCCGTCAGCCACGTCCGCGGCGCGCGCGATGTCCGCGACTTTCGAATTGAAGTAACCGTTACGCGCGAATACGCGGGTCGCCGCCCGCAGAATCAGTTCGCGCTTCCCGGACGACCCATTTCGTGAAGTTTTCTTTGCCATGTCAGGAATGAATGAATCATCACTCAGTTGGCTTAGCGTATCTGTTACGCCGTTTTCTGGCAACCTGAAGTTGAGCCGGGAGCGCAGGCTTCCAGCCTGCATTCGACGATGCAGCCAAGACGTCTGCGCTCCTCAACCTGACGGTTTCATTGCCTCGCGCCATTCGCTCGTTATAGCATGCGCGCAAATCAATGAGGGTGATCAAGATGAAAATGCGTTTGTCTTTACTGGTCTTGGCGGTGCTTGCGGTGATTCTTTTCTCCAGGGCTGCGGGCGCGAAGAAACCGAAGTTCATCACCTGTGGCCAGCCGCTTCCCCTGCAACTAGAACCGTTCACCCACAAGCCGCAAAGAATCGATTACTTGTGCGGCAACAACGGCTGTTTTCAAAAACGCGGCCAACGATATGCAGAACGCGCAGAAAAACAATTTCTGCGCATCGGTCAATTCGATCACTCCGGTTACCTTGAAAACGTTTAGCGATCTGAATGATGCGGCCAACAACGAACGATCCATTCCCAAAGGCGAGCCGCCGCCGAACCGAACGAAACTCGCGAACATACTCACGTTGGCGCCCGGCAAAAAGTTAGGCGAAGGTAAAGTTGTTTCCTTCGTTGGTTATGTGCTCGATGCTCGACATTCGAATGTTGACAAGGACAATCCGCTGACGGCGGGCAACGGAGAGAGTGTGCAGTGCAACTTGCTTGGTTGCGCCTATAACGACATTCACATCACTCTCGCCGAAGATGCAAACGAACAGAAACTATGTCGCACTGTCGTCGCCGAGATCATTCCTCATTATCGGCCGCCCGCCTGGGATCGGTTCGATTCGCCCGATTACACAAACTTTTTTAAGACCCACCCGGTAAAGATAACCGGCCAATTGTTCTTTGACGGCAGCCATGTGCCCTGCACTGCGGACGGGAAAGCGGGCTTTAATCCGGCGCGTGACAACGCCAAAGATTTCGAACGGCTGGCACTGTGGGAGATTCATCCGATCTACGCCATCGACGTTTGCAAATACGCGGACCAAGCCCAATGCGATCCTGCCAACCAACACGCGTGGTTTCCCTTTACTGAATTGAAGACATGGCTGGGATTGAGTTCGGTGAGGCCAACTGATAAGTGCAAAGCTACCACCGACGATCCGAATAGCAAGTGCCCGGGATTCACGTTGCCGGACAAATAAGAGTTCCTAACTATCTGCCGGCTCGTCGGATTGCGACTCTTGCAGATGAACCGTGTCGTCAGTGTCAATGTGGAGTGAACCACCCTGCCGTATGCGTAGCTCAGTTTGTGGATACGGAATTTCGATCTTCGCTTCACGAAACAGCTTATCAATCCGGTAGTTGATGTCGCTGCGAATCTGCATGTGCAAACGCGGGCGGTTGGTCCATACGAGCAGCCGAAAATCGAGTGACCAATCGCCGAACTTCAGCAACTGCACCTTCGGCGGCGGATCCTTCAAAACGTTATCGACGCTTTCGGCAGCCTTCAACAAAGTCTCAGTCACGAGATCGACGCTTGCTTCGTAACTCACCCCGATCGGGATCGCGATGCGCGCACGCGGATCTCCATAGGACCAGTTAATCAGCCGCTGACTTACCAGTTTTGAATTCGGCACAATGATCGAAACCCGATTGTTGGTCGTGACCACGGTCGTGCGCAGGCTGATGCTTTGCACGTCGCCTTCATCTTCACCGATCGTGATGCGATCACCGACGCGCACGGGTCTTTCGAACAGCAAAATGAAACCCGAGGCAATGTCGGCGGCGATGTACTGCAAGCCGAAACCGATACCAACCGAAAGGGCTGTGAAGAGTAAAGCGATCGATGTCAGATCGAGGTTCAGCCCGGTCCTAAGCGCGAGCAGGCTTCCTAAGGCAACGATGACGTATTGGGTAAGCCGTCCGAGCGTGTACTGCAATCCCGGATCGAGATATGCACGCTTGGCAATTCGACGCTGGAGCAACGCGCTCAGCATGCGCGACATCAGGAGGGCAACCGCAAAAATCAGAATGCCGAAGACAAGCGCGGTGACCGAAACGGATATGTTTCCAATGGTGTGCTTGTCGTTCAGGTAGTGCCAGATTCGATCAAGAAAGTCACGCCAATTCTCGAGCAGCACGAGGGCTGGCGCTAACCCGATCGAAGTTGTACCAAAGTTAAGAAACATGAAAACGGATCACCATCGGCTGCGTAACATCGAAAACAAAAAAGCCGCCGTAACCCTTCAGGAGAATGCAGGCGGCTTGCGACCGTACTTAATATAAGGCAGAGAGCACGCGAGCGAAAGTAGAGCGGCTAGCGTCCTAATGATGACGGGCCGCGCTCGTTTCGTAGCACCGGAACTGTCTTGCGCTATTGTTTCACGTTTTGATCGGTGATATAAGCCAACCATCAGAAAAAGGAGACAACATGGCGACAGGAACAGTAAAGTGGTTCAACGATTCAAAAGGATTTGGATTTATCACTCCTGACGACGGCGGTGAAGATCTCTTCGCCCATTTCAGTGCTATCAACGTGAATGGTTTTAAATCCTTAAAGGAGGGCCAAAGGGTGAGCTTTGACATTACTCAGGGTCCAAAAGGTAAGCAGGCAGCAAACATACAGGCAGCAGAACAATAACAAGCCTTAGTCTTCGCCTCTTTCAAACCACAGGAACTCCCAGAACCAAACCTCAGGGTTTCAATCAGGACACTACCAACGCTGGGGCGCGGGACGATCATTCGTCTCGCGTTATTTTTTTTGCGTCGTCTCCAGTTTGCTTTTAGGTTCGTGGTTTCCCGCCGTTGCGATCCAGTGAGAGCCGGGGGTTCCGGGAAAGCAGATCGCATCTCAGACCGCCACGGTCATAGACCGTTAGATTAGATGGGCAGTTAACGGCAAGTCACAGACTTGCCGCGCATCAACGTGGCGAAGCCAAACATGAAGAACTTCTTCCTATCATCGTTTGGCGACGACTAATGGCAGTGCCTCTGACTCGCGCCGGTAAAAGACGCGCGGCGTCTGGGTAAGCCGGCGCTCGGAATCCGCAACGCGTTCCTCGCTCGCGACGAAGGAAAGATTGACGCCAAGGTCACGCGACTGCTTCATCTTCTCGAGTTGCATGTTAGGGACGCGCCGGCTCGCGTAGTCGAACCACTCACGCACCCAAACCTGGCCGTCCCTGGGATCGGTATCTGCTACGTCCTGCTTCAGCCCTTCCTCGACGAGCGCGTAAGTCAGGAACCCATGCCCCAATTGCGATGCCTCCTGGGCGGCCTGATAACTTTGCGCCGCGGTCAGGATGTACATCCCTTTCTCGTAAGCGAGTTGGGCCAACCCCTTTGAGTTCATCGGACCGCGCCGCCGTTCTTCAGCTTCCAGGGCCTGACCGGAATTGCAGGCATCAATGACCATCAGAAATTTGTCCGCATCTATTCCTTCAACTGCTCGCTCCAACTCTTCGTCCGAGATCCCGTGTTCGAGAATCATTTGCAAACCCGCTGCGTCCAGCGCAGTGCGCTCGCCCGCATAGCCCAGGTCGTGTGGCAATAAATAAAAGCGCTGTCCCTGCGCGGTCCCGTGCCCTGCAAAATAGATAAAGACTGCATCTTCCGGTTGAGTGCGTTTCAGTTTTTCCAAAGCCGGAGGCGGTTTTTCGAGGCCCGGAGGTGCATCCGTTGAGGCGTCCTCGGTTCCCGCGAGTCGTCGTAGGGCCCTGATGATATTTGCTTTCGTGGCCTGTTCATTCAGTAAGGGCGCGACTTCAATATTCTGGTAGTTCGCTAACTGCTGCTGCGCGTGTTGGACCTCTGTGCCAAACGCAGTGGCGTCCGCGACCGCATACTTGAGATTGTATTGCGTGTTCGAGTAGGTGTTGACCCCGATGGCCAGAATGTAAGCCGTGCCGGGCTGCCTCAGACTAGCCGCCCCGGTGATATTCAACTCAGCGTCCCTGCTCTTAACATTGTCATGATTAAAAGCATAAGCGGCCAGGTGGTTCTCTCCCGCGACGATTGTGATGTTGGTTTCCAGTGTTGCCGCCGTCTGGCCTTTCAACACATCGCCGCGCCAGACTTTTACCAGCGAACCGTTACGGAATAACCGCACATCGCGCGCGCCGCTGCCGGTTGGATGATCTTTGTCGGCGGGCTTTTCAGCTATCTCAATCTTTACCCTCAGGGTGCGGTCTGAGCTACTGCCATCCGGTTGCGAAAATTTTAGATCGGGTTGGCGGCGATCAAGTTGCGAAATATTTTTCGGCGCGCGCGGCTTTTTACCGGACATCACTTCACCGAGCAACCCGGGATAATAGAACTCGTTGAAGTAAGTCTCTGCCGGCATCACATCAAATGTATTGCCGCTAAACCGCCAAAGGATTTGCTTCCATGCAGCCGGCGAGCCGTCGAATAAACCGTCGGGAGTAACCACCAGCCAATCGCTGCCGCGGCTGTTGAAAGCGCCACCGAGATTTATCAGGGTGGCGAGTTTGTCACCCGATGAGGCGTCCCAAATATACTTGTCGTTATTCTCACCGAGGGCTACCAAAAACCGTCCGTCAGGACTGAAGCTGAGAGAGACGATTCTTCCAGCATTCGGCAAGGTATGGATCGTCTTGCCTGAGGCAACTTCAAAAATATCGATCTTCGTTCCGTATCCCGCGGCCAACAGATGCTCGTCAGCGCTCAAACATAGAGTTGTAACAGCCCCGCTTTGCTCGTCATCGTTAATCTGAAAAGTGTTGACCTTCCGCCCGGTGTCCGTCTCGTAAACAAAAACGGAGTGCTCTTTCTTTTCGAAGCCTGTCAACGCGACGAGCTTGCTGTCGAAACTAAAACCCGCCGCCGGGACGATCCCCATCTCTGAAGCCTTACCTCCGTCCAACTCCCGCAGACGCTTGTCCGAAGGGCCGTCGTACAGATCGATTTTCTGCTTGTAGACATCTTTGTAGCCATTGGTAAACGGATTTAAGAGCGAGCCGGCCGAAGGATCGTAGAAATCTTTCATCGGAAAGAAGGCGGCTTCCCGGAAGCGACCGTCCGGACTAAAGAAAGGCTTCCCACGGTCATGAAGCGATGCATCGTTGTTACCACGCACGAGCGTACCGGCCGTGGTGTCCCACGTTTCTGTCGCGAGATTCTTTAAAATGACATGACTGGAGATCAGGAAGCGACCGTCGGGGCTGAAACTTACGGCGCCACCAGCTTGAAGTTTCTCGCTGGAAATAGTTGCCATCGCCTCGACCGCCTCGATGATTTGTTCGGGCGCCGTAATATTTCGCTTCTCGAGTGTGGCCATCGTTTTAGGATCGATGGTCTTAATAAACGCGGCCTGCTCAGCTCGATCGGCTGAGTCTGTTGTTCCAGTTTGCAAAGTGCGCGATTCGTTCCCCGTCGCGGACTGAATGATTCTGATTGCCTTAGCGCCGGCCCCGACCGCTGCGATCAGGCTGCCGTCGCGATTGAAGCTAATCACTCTGGCGCTCACCAGAGCATCTCCATTCGTTTTTAACTCGCGTATCAATTGACCGGTCGCCGCGTCCCACAACTTCATCCCGGCGCCGGCGTTGTTGTCGGTAGCCGTAACCAGCAATCGCCCGTCGGCACTGAACTGCACTCGCTGGGGCGTTTTGCTGAATCCTGTATTGACGCTGTAGAGTTCGCGGCCGGCGGCCGCTTCCTGAACTGAAACCGTCTCGCTGGTTTTCGAGAAAGCTACCAGACGCGCATCCGCGCTAAGCGCGACGCTCGAGTTTTCCGATTCGGGGATCGCCTTGAATGACAGATCGCGAAGCTCGCGACCGCTTTGCGCATCGTAAAGTTTTACTGCTTTATCAGGTTGTCCGACGGCTGCAAGTTGCCCATTTGCACTGACGGTAATTTTCGACGCCGACATTTTGAAATTCTTTTGGCGTTGCAGCTCTTGTTTACGCTCCTTGTCTCCCCCACCGAAAACCGAAAATGACGGCATTGAGTTGAGCTTCTCCATGCCGCTCTTTCCATATTGGGTTTTTAGCGAACGCAGTTCGGTGCCTGCCGAAACGTCCCAGACCTTGATCGCATCACCGCCCACACTCGTTAACGAGCGACCGTCGTCACTGAATGCGACCGCTGCGACCGGCAGTTCGTGCCCGCGTAAGACTTGCAACTCTTTGCCCGTCTGAACGCTCCAGATTCGTACCGTGTTGTCTTGCGACCCGCCGACCACGCCACCCTGAGTGAAGGCCCCTAGATCTCTCTCGTCATTAATGTCTCCGCTCCCCGAGGCTAAGAGGGTCCCATCGGGACTGACGGCGAGAGCATTAACGTTGCTGCTGTGACCGTATAACGTCCGCAAAACATTTCCATTCGCGAGGTCCCAAATTTTTATGACGTTGTCTTTGCCGCCTGAAGCCAGCCAGCGATTGTCGGGACTGAAGGCGACAGCGTTCGCGGATTTTGTGTGGCCGGATTGAAGAATCAACTCCGGCTTGTCGCCCGGCGTGTTGGTTGGCCGGGATGCTGGAGATGGACTGGGAGTTGGGCCAGCCCCGAGCCCTCGTTTCTCCTGATCTTTCGATTGCGCGAGGCCACGGAAAGGTGTGCAGATCGCCGAAAGCAAAAGCGTCAGCGCTAACATCTTTCGCCACCGCGCCAGTGATAGAGACGCGCGCCGGGCAAAATCTTTATCAGCAGAATCGTTGCTTGTTGATGTGTTTGATCGAGCCATAGACTCTCCTGAAGGCGAAGTTGCTGATACCTCGCGATGAATGTGCTTGTCACCCCTGGGGTAGAACGAGATGCAGGAGAGATTAGCAGTCTAAGCAGACAGCCGGGCCTACAAAGGTAATCAAGCCTGTGGGGGGATTGGAACTTACGGCAACGGACGTGGTAAGTCAACGCATTGTCGATTAACCGACCGCAGCGCTTTACAAAGACTATCGAATCTCCGTCGACCGGCAGGTGCTTGGGCCCGAAGCAGTCGGGCATCGAGTTGTTTCAGGAGAAATGGCGGAGGGGACAGGACTCGAACCTGCATATCCTTTCGGACGGCGGTTTTCAAGACCGCTGCACTACCATTATGCGACCCCTCCGCGAGCTAAGATTTGAAACTATATCGCAGGCTTTCGCACCGCTCAACTGAAACCGATCGCAACCGTGTCAGAAGCCCGAGCGTAAGCGATGGGCAACCTTGAAACTAACCCAGCTCTCCCTATCCACCACCCCACGCAGGATGCCCCGCATGGGACTCCGGTTGGTCGGGCTTCTGACACAATTTTCCTGCAAGTTCGTCGACTGGTCACGTTCTTCTGTTGTGTTTGAGTAATACCCACAGGAGAACTCATGATGAATAACCTTCGAAATGCGCGAAACTTCGTGCTCTCATTTGCCTCGCTGGTCCTTTCAGTCGCCGCCGTCGTGGGCCTGATTTCTGCTCTGGCTGCAGGTGGAAGCCGTTCAGTGAGCGAGGCTTCCGCGACTCGCGCTGTATCGACAACAACGGCGAAAAAGACGATGCGTTCGTTCGGCTCTGAAGAAGAGCTAAAGAATTATTTCCGGCAGCTGGTAGAAGAACAGAGGCGCGAGCAGGCACGACGCGCCAGGTCTCAAGCCCTGGCGCCGGCGCCCGCCGCCAACCAGGCAGCGGCCACAGGCGTTGCAAAAAGCGCGGACGGTTACGCTTCAAAAGATGAATCGATAACCAACACCCAACATGCAGGTGTCGACGAAGGCGGCATCGTCAAATTGCACGGAGATCAACTCGTAGTGCTGCGACGCGGACGTCTGTTCACCGTGGCGATCGGCGATAACACGCTGAAGCCGATATCGAGTGTCGATGCGTTTGGGCCCGACATCGATCCGCGTTACACCTGGTACGACGAAATGCTGGTGTCGGCCGACACAGTTGCGGTGATTGGTTACAGCTACGAACGCGGCGGCACGGAAGTCGGACTGTTCAGAATCGATCGTGCGGGCAACCTGGCATATCGATCGACCTATCATCTCCGCTCAAACGATTATTACTCATCGCGCAATTACGCCAGTCGTTTGATCGGCAGCAAGTTGATCTTCTACACGCCGCTTTACCTGAATCCTTATGCTGCTGATCCGTTCGCGCAATTTCCCGCCGTTCGCAAGTGGCACAAGGGCGCAACGCCGGCGGAGTTTCAGCGCATCGTTTCGGCCACGCGCGTCTATGTTCCCGAGGGCAAGCTGGATTCGACCTATGGACTGGCTTTGCACACAGTGACGGTATGCGATCTGGCCAACAATGATTTCAAGTGCGATGCAACCGGGGTGTTGGGTGCGCCGGAGCGCGTGTTCTATGTCTCGCCGGAATCAGTTTACGTTTGGACCACCGATTGGGTGGGTTATGGACAGCGCGGGGGCCAGCACTCGATGCTCTATCGCATGCCGCTCGATGGATCTGGACCGAGCGCGATTGGTGTCTCCGGCAGTCCTGTAGATCAGTTCTCATTTCTCGAAAGTGAAGACAAGCATTTGAACGTGCTGGTGCGCGCCGGTGCTTCAGGCGACGGCATGTGGGCGGCCGAAACCGGGACCGGCGACGTCGCCCTGATGCGGTTGCCGCTTTCCCTCTTCAATGACGGCAGTGATAGCGCGTCATCGTGGTGTTATCACCCGCTGCCAAAACCGGAGAACGCCTCCTTTCAAAATCGCTTCGTCGGCAACTATCTGCTTTATGGAATCGGCAGCGGCGCTGGCCAGCCGGAAAACAGATGGCAAGCGAACCTTTATGTAGTGCGCTGGACCGACGGTGATACAAACGAACTGACTCTCAAACACGGCATCGATCGGATTGAAGCGATGGCTGATGGCGCCGTGGTAGTCGGAACTGACGGCAAGGACCTGCATTTTACGTCGATCAAGCTCGGCGATTCACCCGAGGTGGCAGATGACTACACTCGCAGAGATGCGTCGCAGGGTGAATCGCGCAGTCAGGGGTTTTTCTACAAACCGGATGGACCAGATTCGGGCGTACTGGGTTTGCCGATTAGTGTTCCCGGCCGCGCCGGTTACATGAATCTATTTCAAAGTTCTGCCGCGATTATTTTCCTGCGCAATCGGTCGTTGCACTTTGAAGAGTTGGGAGAACTGGGCGCGGAATCCGAAAAGGCCGTCGACGATGGGTGCCGTGCTTCTTGCGTCGATTGGTACGGCAACTCGCGGCCGATATTCGTCCGTGGTCGTGTGCTGGCCCTGCTTGGTTACGAGATCGTGGAAGGTGATTTGAAAAATGGGAGCATGCGTGAGTTGCGACGAATTAACTATGCACCGCAGCGCGCAGCGATTACCAAGAACTGACCCTGCGATGTGACGATTCTTCGTAGTATCCGTCGAAAACAGCCCGGCCCGTTCGTCAACGATGGAAATCGGATGACGTTCGGGCCGAGCGCTTTCAGTCAGACGGTAGTTTAAGAACGCCGTCGCCTACCTGCTCTGCCGGGCTGACTTGGCACGAGCCTTCGCGGTGTCGGTTGCTTCCTTTGCTGCCTGAGTAACCTGCTCGGCTGCCTGAGCGCCGGCGTCGACTGCGTCTTTCACTACACTGGCTGCTCCCTTGAGCAGGTCGTTCGCGATATCTTTCGCCTTCTCGACTATCGTGTTGCTTAGCGCAATCGGGTTGATTACGACCTTCGAACTTGTCTTGCGCCCTCCGCGCTTTGTGGCAACTGCTATCTTCACGGGCGACTTCTTTGCGCTTTTCTTTCCCGCTGTTTTTTTCTTAGCCGCGGGCGTCTTCTTCACGGAAGTTTTCTTAGCTGACTTTTTGTTTGCCTTCTTTGTCGGCATGAGTTTCTCCTATCATGAGTTGTTCACAACCAGGGGCAATCCGATCTAACGAGCATGAATTTGCAGATGCACCTTTTATCTCACCTGCACGGCGCCGTTTGCTCGCAGTCCCATCAGTCGCGCCGGCAGTACGCCGAAGTCTTCGACTTCCCACGTATTGCCGTTTCGCAGATTCACACGCGCCGCAGGAATAAACGTGCCTTCACCTTTACCATTTTGATCAAGAAACATTTCCGCGTAACCAAACCGGTAGTCTTCGGATCTCGTCCCGTAACGCAATTCATAAAAGTTGATATTGCGTTCCCACAGCACCGTCAATTTTGTGCCGTCGCCCCAGGGCGTCGCGATGATCGCGTTCGCAGCCACACCTACGTTGTTGCCAATTTGAATTCGACCCACATTCATACGGGACAACGTGCTCAGCAGATTGTCTTCGCCAGACGCACGAGCTGCGTTCAGTTCACTGACCTCACCAGCCGTCGTATAACGATTAACGATTAGCGAAAACGGAAGGGACCGACCGGCGAGCCGGCCGCTGATTCCCACGACGGTGCCATTGATTCGCAGATTGCGCTGCGCTTCAGATGGTTGATAAAAAAGAGCGACGCACAAAACGACGAGTGTCACTCTCACGATTACCTTTCGATTCATACTTCCTCTTTCCTGCACGAACGTGCTCTCGGCGCATTTCGCAGGCTTCTACGATCCGAGAGGATAACGAGGCATTCGTTTCCGAGACTCCTTTCACGACTCCCTGTGGTCGTCTTGTAGGCTTCTCGTACAAGCGAATGTCCTCTAATAGACTCTTCGATTAGCCCAGAGCCCAAACACAACCCTGGTACTTATCCCTGGTATTGCACTTAGCAACTGAGGTGCCAACGAGGTTTTAGAACGTGAATGGTTAGCGAGGTGACTATTCGCCCGGGCTATCGGCGTCGACAAAACGGCAGCCCTCATAGACAATCTCGATCTTCATGCGCGCGCTTCGCGACATCCTGGTTGGCCCAGCCGGTTGGTCGTACACAGACTGGCGTGGAAGAGTTTATCCGGAAGCCGCCGGCACTAAATTCGACACCCTCGCCCTCGTCGCAAAATATTTCGATACTGTAGAAATCAACAGCAGCTTTTACTATCCGCCCAAACCAGAGACGGCGCGATCGTGGTTACAGCGCGTCGCGCACAACCCGAATTTCATCTTCACTGCCAAGCTGCACAAAGTCTTCACCCACAAACGCGACAAACTAACTAATGAAGATGAGGGAAATTTTCGCGACGGTATCGATCCTCTTCGCGAAGCCGGCAAGTTAGGCGCCGTGCTCATCCAATTTCCCTGGTCGTTTAAGAATGATCGCGACGAGCGAATCTATCTGGATCAACTAATTAATCGATTCAAAGATTATCCGCTCGTAGTCGAGTTGCGGCATGAATCGTGGAACAATGCGCGCATTTTGCAGACGCTCGAAGATCTCGACGTGGGTTTGTGTGATATCGATCAGCCGCAGTTTGCTAATTCGATCAAGCCTGCGGCTGAGGTTACTTCATCGATTGGTTACATTCGTCTGCACGGCCGGAATTATCAGAACTGGTTTCGCGAAGAGGCGAACGTCCTCGAACGTTACGATTATCTTTATTCATCGGATGAGCTGGAACCTTGGATTGGCCGGATCAAAGAAGTTTCCGAAAAGGCAAAGCAGACGTTCGCTATTACGAACAATCACGCGCGCGGTCAAAGCCTGGTAAATGCTTTCGAGATTCTCGCTGAATTGGAAGAAGAACGCGTGCCCGGACCCGCGAAGTTGATTGAGACTTATCCGCGTCTGATCGAATCAGTAGAGCCGGATGATGAGGAGCAGCAGGGTTCGTTGTTTTAGTTTGGAGTGCGCTGACTTGTCAGCGCTTTAGAAAGCGGCGACGAGTCGCCGCACTCCAAATCACTTTGCCAGCGGAAACACGGGTTCGATATCCACCGGCACGTCCTGCAACTTATCCAGCGCTTTCTTCATCGGCAGACGAATCACGGCGTACTTAACCAGAATCGCGCGCGCTTTGTCGTATGAACCTTCCGCTTCAATCGTCAGCAACTCATGCGTCAGCTTGCGCACGGCTTCTTTGAACTTTGCCTGATCGACGTTGAACCTGCCGGTCTTTTCGTCGTAACGAACCGCGTCTTCGTCAGTGAAATAGTTGAACTGCATCGCGACGCCGCGGCCGTGCGCTTCGCCAATTCCGAATCGCACTGAACGAAACATGCTGGCGAGATAAGTAGTGTAAAGCGTCCCTTGCATACTCTTGTCCACGACGCCTTTGTCGATCAGATACTGCAACGCCCACAGTCCGGTGACGTCGGCCTTCGCTTCCTCAATCGCTGAATAAAGTTCTTTCAGTTGCTTTCGCACAGTCGTCTGCTCGCCATTGACGTTGATGTTGTGCGGACCAAGTCCGTGCATCAGCTCATGCGTCAGGATGTGCGTGAAGAAAGCTTCAAACGAAAGGTTGCGCAGTTGTGCCGGCTCAAGCACGACGCGCGAAATCGGAACCAGGGTCTTGTTGAACTTCGCATCCTGTACGTTCTTGAGCATGATGCGCTTTGAACCTTTTTCTTTGACGACGCGTTCATCGTTCGGCAAGTTGAACGCGGCCGTTTGCACGCCACTGTTGCCTTCGCCGGAACTGAACACTTCATTGACGACGCGAATCGGCGACGCCGCGCCGAGCTTCGGATTGCGATACTTCGGATCGATTGGCAAATTATCTTCGAGCTCCTGCAAATAGCCGCTGAATTTTTTCAGCTTCGCACTCTCAGCATCGTCACGCAGCGTCACGTAGGCTTCGAAAGCTGCTTTGTAGCCAAACAATTCATCTTCATAAGTTTCGTACGGGCCTATCGTCAGGTCGATCGGCGAATCGAGATCCATCCAGGCGACGTCGCTGTCGTAATAATCATTTGTATTGAACGCGACGGCACGCTCAAACAAAAAATTCTTCAGCGTCTGATTAGTCGTCAGGCGTCCGGCTTCATTAAGTAGCTGGGCCGCAGGCTTCAGGTATTGTTCGTACTCTTCGCTATACGAAACAGGTTTAAGCTTTCCGCTCGCGTCACGCCGAATCACATAGAAATAGCCGGTGGCCCTGGATTTGTCTGATTCCGATAAAGAACTCAGCCAGGAATTGAATTCATCTTTGGTCATGTCCTCAGGATAAAAGTTCGCCTGCGGTGGACGCGGCGGCACGCGTTCAATGAACGGCTGGTTCTCGTCGAGCTGCGACCATGGCCCCTGATTGATCTTGAAATAATGCAAGCGAAGCCGGCCAAGCGGAGTGTTATCGGCTTGGAGCTTTTTCAAGAGCGCTTCGTTCCCGCTCCAGATCTGACGCTGATAGAGAGCGTCATAGAGCTTTGCGGCAGCGATGATCTTTTGCAGCGCTTTCTGATCGTTCGGCGAAAGTCGCGCCACGTTGGCGGTCAGCACGGTGGGGGCAAAGCGACGAATTTTCGCGGCGAGAGGATTGTCCGCTTCCCGACGTCGCAGGTTTTGGCCACAGACCAGCGCCGCCATGTTAAGTGTCAGAACCAGACAAAGAAGCTTCTTCCAGAGGTCCATTATTTAACTCTCTTTCCAAATTATGTGTATCTCAGTTCGGCTTTACTTTAACGATTGCCGGGGTGGTGCTACCCGCGTTGCCATTCATTTCCATGGCAACAATCCTGATTTCATAATCCCCGGAGTTAGGAAAAGTATATGGTGACGAAAACAAGCTGGGCTTGCCCGTATAGCTCAAGGTTAGAGTCTCGGTTTCTTCCCCATTGATGATGAGAGCCTGTACGTTGAAATTGGCGGCGGGCCAGAACAGGTTGTCGATCAGACAACCGCACATCATGCGCACCTCGGCCGTGATTGTCGTGAATGTTCCCTCGATAGTCGGGGGTCTGAGGGCCGGCTCGGTCAATTCCGTTAACAGACCCGGGATCACCATAACCACGGCCATCGCTCCGGTCAGCGGCGTCTCGGGTATCACCAGACGATGGCACGACGCCGAGATTCGAGAGTCTGCCAAAGACGTCGCCACAAAAGTTAGTACAGTGGGTTCGACCAAAGGAATTTCAGCGGTGAACTCCGTCGCCTGATCAGCACGCACCGGGTAACCCCAGGGATAGGGTTGGCTCATGATTAGGGCGGTCACGCCGGAACCATCTGTGTTCTCGACCAAACCCTGATCGGCCAGACCGGACGCCAACGGCAGGTCGGGACTTTCAGGTCCGTAGATGTCAATCCTCGCAAAGCCCACGTGCTGGCCGATGAACTTACCTCCGAGCGCCAGAGCTCTCACGGATATTTTGGTTGTGGCGGTCATTTGATCTCCTCTACACCTCATGATGCGATGCGTCGAGCCGCGTCCAATAACAGTTTCAGAGATTCTGTCTGTTCTTCAGAATCTTCACGAACGAGCCTGAGACCAGTTCTTCATGAGTCAGTCCAGACAGCCGCAAAGCTTCGTCTTGAGTGAGCGCGCCGCAATTGATCGCGCGCAGAAAATAATTCAACAGACCCTGGCCCGTCGCGGCATCATCGAATACATCGCCAACCAAAGTCGCCTTTGCAGCCTTCTCGACAAAATTGCGCAGCCGCTCAGACGCTGCCTCCAGACCTTCGAGAAAGAAAGCATAGACTGCTGCATATCGAGTCGGCAGCTGGGCTGGATGCAAATCCCATCCCTGATAGAAGCCTCCCACCAGTGAATGTTGAATGTGATCGTAATGAAGCTTCCAGGCGCGATGAACGACCGTGCGGTTCCCATCGATCTGATTCGGTGTCAGCCTCCCGCCTTCCGCAGCGCGATGTGGGCCAACCGGCATGATGTTGGTTGCCCCATCTGAAAGCCAGAGGCCCGTTCCGGCAAACGAAACCTGCATCATGTGCTTAGCGAAGTCGCATGCAGGGTGCATCATGTGTTGATGCGCGGCGGTAATGCTGCAGCTCGCCGTGTAATCGTAAGTGCCAAAGTGCGCAGCAGTGCAACGACCGCGCGCCGCACGCAGGAGCAGCGGGAGATTGATTCGCCCTTGATCATCGATGATCGATTGCGTCGTCTCGATCATCATCTCCATTTTGAGCGAACCCGATGCCAGCCCGGTCTGCTTTTCCAGGAGGTCAAAGATATCGGCGAGCGCCTCGACCTGCTCCGGCGTGGTGATTTTTGGCAGCGTGACCACGAAATTTTCAGGCAGCTTGCTGCCCGCATTTTCCAAGACAGTCGTTACGAAGATGTCGAGGGTCCGCGTGCTGCGCGCCCGCAGCTCTTCGTTGAATGGCTTGATGCGAATGCCAATGAATGGCGGCAGCGTTCCGGCTTCGATTCCTTTCACTACCTCGAGCGCGGCGGATTCGGCATGACCGTCTTCTTCCGTGTCGGGCCGATTACCATAGCCATCTTCGAAATCGATCCGAAAATCCTCGACCGGCTCACGACGTATTTTTTCGTATACCCGCGCGTAAATTGTGTGCGCGAGCCACGCGGCTCTGTTCTCTTCACGCACCGCGTCCGCGTCATTTTCCAAACGATTTTTCAAACCACTCGCGTAATCCAGCACGTCAGGTAATTGATCCGCCAACGGCAAACCAATCGCGCGCGCGAAGACGACGAAGTCTGGCGCGTACTCAGTCAATGACTTTTCCGCCAGCTGGCCCAGGCGCCGCGCGGAATCTGCACGAAACAAATGAGCGCCGCCATAAACCGTGTGTACTGGTTGCCGCCGGCCCTCCTCGCCTGGGTAACGCGCCATGAATTCACGGTTGGACGAACGCAAACGCTCAGACATAGGATTGAGCAAATCTTCCGACAGAGATGTCTTCATCAGGGTCCTTCAAGAAAAGTTTTCAGTTCCGGAAATCGTCTGACTTTAGTACCAAAGGGAGCGTGCTCGCAAACGAGCCATGGATTGGGGGTCCTGGCTTCAGTTTTCTCGACTTGGTCTCCGCATTCTCTGCGGTGAATCATCCTGACGCTCAGCACGGAGGCGCGGGGAACCTCAATTGGGCCAATCCTAATGAGAAAAATGTTGACGCGCTGGGATCGCGACCGCTAAGATAAAAATGCCCCAGTTTGGCTCCTCGTCCCTGGCGCCTGCTAGAAAAACCTAAAAGCGTCAGTCGAAAATTCCGACTGAAAATTGAAAGTGCTTATGAAACAAAACAAAAGCGTTGAAAAGGTCCGGGGGTTACGTGTGCCGAATCGTGCCATCTATCGCCAGGTTCGCTTTAGAACCTATGGTGTCTTGCTGTTGGCTTTGGCGTCACTGATTGCAGTCGCCGCGCCATTTCATTTCTCACGCGTCGCTGCGCAAAACACGCGCGCGCGTTTTCAGCAGGACCTCGGGCAGGTCTTCATGAACCATGAAGACTTGAATCTCGATCCGCACGCGGTGGCTGAACAAGTGCGGACAAATGGTCGAGTGTCGCTCGTCACTCCCGCACATGATTTTGAAGTGCAACTGCAGCCCAACGATCTGAGAGCGCCTAACTATCGAGCTGAAGAGGTGGACGCTGACGGCGTCACCCGCGCAACCGCGATGGCGGGTGTCTCGACCTACAAGGGCAATGTCGAAGGCGTCTGGGCCAGTGATGCGCGTTTCACCGTCACCGATAATGCGGTGGAAGGCATGATCGTGACACCGGGCCAGTCTTACTTTGTCGAGTCGGCACAAAAGTATTCCGCTTCCGCCGCACCCACCGATTATTTGATATACACGGCCAACGATGTGCGGCCGGACATTACCAGAAGCTGTGCGGACACTCTGGAAGAACAAGTCAGCGCCGGCACCAAACGGATCATGCCCAACGCCACCAGCGGCGACTCACCAGCGGTTTTTTCACCTTTCAAAGTTGTCGAAATCGCCACTGAAGCAGACTTTGAATACGTGCAGGGCGTCGGCGGAACGGCGGCAGCCGCAAACCAGGACATCCTCAGCATCATGAATCAGGTCCAGGCGATTTATCAGCGAGACATCGGGCTCACCTTCACGGTTGTATTCCAACACGCCTGGGACACGCCGAACGATCCCTACACGGCGAGCGGCGATGCCGTAGCGGTGTTGCGCGAATTCACGAATTATTGGAACGCGAATTTTGCCGCCTCACCGCGTGACGTGGCGCATCTATGGACCGGCAGAAATCTGGGCGGACCTGCGGGCGTTGCCTGGACTGGAACAGTTTGTTCAAATCCTTCAGGCGCGTATGGCATTTCAGATCTGGAAACAATGGCGCCATTTCGCGTGACGATTCCGGCGCATGAAATCGGACACAACTTCAATGCGACTCACTGCGATGGCCAGGCGGGATGCGACAATTCAATCATGGTGGCCACGCAAGACCCAAATAACACGAGCACGTTCTGTCCGTTCTCAGTGAATGAAATCACTACCTACGTTAACGCGAATTCAAGTTGTCTGAGCAACGCGCCCGCTGGAAATCCGATCGACCAGACAGACTTTTTTGTGCGGCAACACTACGCCGATTTTCTTAACCGGACCCCGGACGCGTCTGGCCTCGCGTTCTGGGACAACCAGATCGATTCGTGCGGCGCTGACGCCAATTGCCTCCTGGCGCGTCGCATCAACGCATCCGGCGCGTTCTTTCTGTCGATCGAGTTTCAGGAGACCGGCTATCTAGTCGAGCGCGCCTATAAGACTGCGTATGCTGATGCCACCGGAGTGTCGACATTCGGCGGGACACATAACCTCAGCGTACCCATCGTTCGCTTCAGCGAGTTCCTGACGGACCAACAAACAATCGCCAGGGGAGTTATCGTTAACCAGGGCGACTGGCAGACCACTCTTGAGAACAACAAGGTCGCGTACTTCAACAGTTTTGTGCAGACAAAACGGTTTACGGACGCCTACCCGTCTACTCTGTTGCCAACGATGTTTGTTCATACTTTAAATCAAAACGCCGGCAGTCCCATGTCTTTGACTGAGGAGACTCAGGAATCGGCGGCGCTGGCCGCGGGCAGTAAAACCCGCGCGCGCGTGGTCCGAGACATCGCCGAGCATTCAAATCTGGCGAAAGCTGAACTCAACCGTGCGTTTGTGCTGATGCAGTTCTTCGGCTATCTGCGACGCAATCCGAACGATAGTCCTGATACTGACTACTCCGGCTATGATTTCTGGCTGACGAAGCTGAACCAGGCCAATGGCGATTACATTGCCGCTGAGATGGTAAAGGCATTTATTACCTCGTCGGAATACCGGCGAAGGTTTGGAACACCTTAAATCTGTCAGAACCGCGAGCGGTAGCGACCGGATCATTGATTCGATGTTGAGTACATGATCCCCTCGCTATCGCTCGGCGTTCTGACACTCCTCTTCCAAAACTAAAAACGGCCACCGTTTGGTGGCCGTTTCCTTTTCCCTGTGCACGTGATCACATGGCGCTGACTACAGCGCCCGGATAACTCAGGCCGAGCTTTGCGATATCTCCCTCAGCGAGCGTATTCACCAGCTCTTGATGAAAATAATCATGCCGCGCGGCGACCGGCGGAGCGACCCGCTTGTCATACATCTGTCGTGAACGATCGATGTCTTCCCGCAACCGATCGTAAAGGTCGCCGTTGCTCCGGCCTTCTCTGACCTTCGGTTCGTTGTAGAGTTTGATTTCCGAAACCAGCAGTCGCGCAAACCGTCGCGCATCGTTGTGCAAGCGGCGCTCGTCCTCGCTGACTTCGATCGGCAACTCAGGTTCGCTCACCCCGAAGCGGCGCGCGCTTCCCAACGGTGTCGAATACTGTGAAGTAAACACCGGAGCGGATTCCGCGACCGGCGATGGCTTCGGCCCAGTTGGTGCGACATTCTCAATCTGATCTGCGGGAGCAGTCTGAGACGGCGCTTCTGCCGGCGCGGACTGCGGTTCTTCAACCGGAGCGCCGGCCGGTTCGGCAGCCTCGACAACTGGTGGAGCGTAAGCGATGACTGGCGGGGCGACGCTTGCGGTCGTCGGAGCCAAACCTTCGCGTTCAGCGTCTAACGGCTGAGTGACACGCGAAATCTCTTCAACAGGTTCAGGCGCCACAGTAGCCGTCGCGGGTTCGACCTCAGGCTCGTACGCAGGTTCGGCGACTTGCGGTTGCGCGACCGCCGTCTCGGTTGTTTCGGCCGGAGCGGATTGCTGTTGGACTGACGCCGTATGCTGAATTGAAACAAGATTGACCGCCATCGAGGCAACGCGCGCCAGCGCTTCCAGCGCGTCGGAATTTATTGCGCTCGCTTCCGCAGATGCGGAATCGGCATAAAGCACAGCGACCACTTTGCCCCGTACGATCAAAGGTACGGCAGCGGCGACCGCAGGCGAACCGCCAAGCTGGTCCATCAAAATCGCGTCTGCTGAATCAGCGTGCGCTGATCCTGACAACGGAGACCGCGCCCGGGCGGCACGCGTCACGATTGTTTCAGCGCTGAGAGGCAACGATACTCCGCCGATCATTTCGAGATTTGCCGGATCGCCGGCTTTGCAGACTCGCCACCCGATCGCCTGATCATTCTTGATAACGAACAGCGCCACCCGATCAGAGAATTCGACGGCGCCCGCTAACAATGATTTGAGGACATCTGTCTGAGATTGCTGCGCCGTGATTTCCTGGATCGCGCGTTTGATCTGGGCGGCGTCCGGAGGAGCGGAAGACGTCACGGTCGCACCGCTCAACCTTTGCCCGCGCGCAGTTTGCAGATGCGCGAAAATCGCGGCAGACACCGCGGTACCGTCGAAGCTTTGCGCAGTCGAGCTTTCACGCAGCCGCGCCAATGCCTCGCTCACCTCTGTCTGCAAACGCGAGAGTTGTTCGTCGATGGTGCGCAAACGATCGTTGAGATATGTCTCGATTGCCTGCTGCAAGCTATGTTCTAATTCTTCGCTCACGGCGATTCGGTCCTCCGATCAAAAATGTGGCACGGACTTGAGTCTGTGATTTGTGCAGAGCAGGCATCACAGACTGAAGTCTGTGCCACTGGTTCGATTATGGAGGCCGCCGCGAAGGCGGTCAAGAACCTTTTTTAGGAGAGGTATTTCGAGATTACTGGCCGCTCGCCAGCTCGCCGTTGAGCTTCATGATCTCCAGAGTCATCTCAGCCGCGGCGTACATGTCTTTCACGTCCAGCCATTCTTTGACGGTGTGAATTGCGCGCATCCCGGTGCCCAGGTTGGCGCATTCGATCCCACGGCGATTGAAGACGTTCGCGTCACAGCCGCCGCCCGACGCCATCGTCTTCACATCCAGGCCCATGCGCTTGGCCGCCTTCAGCACGAGTTGGACCACGTGCGAGCTGTCCGGCACGTCCATCGATGAATAGTCGCGCTCGATGTGCGACACGACGCGCGCCCTGGTGGTCTTCCCAGCGACGGTGACTTCGTATTTGGCCGCTGCATCCTCCAGACATTTTTTCATGTGCTCAGTTTGCGCGTTGAGTTTCTCCTCGCTGTGCGAGCGCGCTTCGCCGTTAAGCACGACGAGATTCGGAATAATGTTCGTGGCCATGCCGCCGCTGATCAATCCAATGTTCGCGGTCGTCTCCTGATCGATGCGGCCGAGCTTCATCGCGGCCAGACCTTCCGCGGCAATCTTGATCGCTGAGATTCCCTCTTCTGGTGCCACGCCGGCGTGCGATTCGAGTCCGTGTATCTTGAACTCCATGTGATTCGACGATGGGCCTTTAGTGAACAAAAATCCCGGATCGTCAGAATCGAAGACGATCCCGTACTTCGCTTTTATTTTCGAGACGTCAACGTTCTTCGCGCCCAGCAAACCAACTTCTTCACAGATAGAAAAGATCGCTTCGATAGGTGTGTGCGGAATGTTCTGCTCTTGCAGGCAGCGGATCACTTCGATGATCACAGCGCAGCCGGATTTGTCGTCACCGCCGAGCACGGTTGTCTCATCAGTGCGAATGATGTCGCCCTCGACGATCGGCTTAACGCCTTCGCCTGGAACGACGGTGTCCATGTGCGCGCTCATCATGATGGGTTGCGCGTCCGAAATCGTCCCGGCGAAACGTGCGATCACGTTGCCACTGTTGCCGCCGACTTTTTGTCCGGCGTCATCGATCTCGACCTGCGCGCCCATTGCTTCGCAGTGCTTCTTAATACGTTCGGCAACGTCACGCTCTTTGCGCGAGTGACTGTCAATCTGCACCAATTCCAGCAGTAGGTTTTTGATGCGCTCCTGATTGATCATCGGACCTCCGGATCGACGTAAATCGTGAATCGTAAATCGCTAATAATAAGGGGATTGCCTTGAGCTGTGATAGTAGCTCGTAACGCGCAAAAACGTAAATCGTGGCGGTCTATTCCCTAATTACGATTTACTACGTCGCCACTCGTCTCCACGCTGATTGATTTCATCGAGCGCCGCTTGTAACTCCGCGCGACTGGCTTCGAGCGCATTGTCATCGGCGTCCGGCGCGATATAAATCGGTGGCGCGATGACAACGCACGCGCGTGTGAAAGGCTTCGGAGTCTGAAATTGATCCCAACTTTTCTTTGCTTCCCAAAAACGCTTGGCCTCGATCGTGAACGGTAATATCGGAAAGCCAGTTTTCTTGGCCAGTAGTATGCTGCCCATCTTTGCTTCGTAACGCGGCCCTTTTGGACCATCGATGGTGAATGCAGTCGGGCATCCGGCGCGCATCAGGCGCACCATTTCAACAACCGCGCCGGTCGCGCCTCGGGTCGATGAGCCGCGGGCGGCGCCATAACCGAATCGTTGAATGAAGCGCGCAATGTACTCACCGTCAAAACTCTGTGACGTCATCACGACGATGCCGCGCCGCTGCCAAAAATAAGTTGAGAGAAAAACTCGATTGTGCCAGAAGGTATAAATCGGAATGTGATTATCACGACTGGCCGCTTCCCAGTTCTCCCATCCATCGATTTCAAACCTGATCGTCTTACCGATCAATTTGATCAGAAGGAAGAAGGCGAGATCAGCAGCGCGAATCAGAAGGCGATCCTTGAATGAATAGGAAGAGAGATCGGCGAACGTGTAAGCGCGACCAAGGTTGGCGGTAGCTCGGATTGCGCTCGCTGAGGCTGAATGCTGTGCTTCCTTCGTCATGAAGTCAGTACCTTCCGCGTGAGCGGATGGGTTAATAGCTCAAGATCTCATCGCGTGGTTGACTCTCTGACCCACCCGCTCACGCAGGTGGTACTGACCTCATGCCATGCGGCAACGGTTTCCGACGCTCCTAGTACATATCCGGGTCGCCCGGCGGCCGAGTTTTCCAACGGCGGTGAATCCACAACCACTGATCAGGATAACGCCGGACGTAGTCTTCAACGATTCGGCTGTATTGCCGGGTTAAGCGCCGCACATCCTCTTCTTCGTTTCCGGTACGTTCGATTGACAACGGCGGATCGACTTTCAGCAGGAAGCGGTCTCGCTCTTTGTCCCAGGGGGCGAACACTGGCAGCACCACCGCGCCGGTTCGCAGCGCAAGTTTCGCGACCATGAAAGTCGTCGATGCCGATCGGCCAAAGAAGTCTACAAAGATCCCTTCGCGATCCAGCGTGTTCAGATCGACAAGGATTCCCAGCGTCCCGCCTTTACGCAAAATCTCCAGCATCTCGCGCGCCGCCGATCGCTTGTCGATCGTCCGATTGCCGAGGCGCGCGCGCGCGCGATCAACCATCGCTTCAATTTTTGGATTATCGATCCGGCGCACCAGAAAGCTCAAAGGATGATCAAATAAAGAGAGCGCGAAACTGGAAAGCTCCCAGGCGCCAATGTGTCCGGTGAACAGAATGACGCCGTGCCCCGCCGCTTGCGCGTCGGTCAAATGATCGAGGCCTTCGCAAACGACTAACTCCTTCAAACGCTGATGGTCGTTGCTGAAATGACTGAACACGCCCAGCAAACGTCCGAGATTGCGAAACCCCTGACGCAGCAGCCGGCGTCGCTCGCCGATTGAAAGCTCGGAAAAAGCGATTTCCAGATTGCGCTCTCCAGTGCGGCGCAATGTCCCTGCGAACCACGAGAAGCAGACGGCGAGGCTCGCGCCGGCGCGCATCGCAACGCGCAGCGGCAGACCAGCAAAGACTGCGAGGACGAATCGCGCGACCCGGTACTCCAAATCAATCTGCAGCTTGGATTTGCTCATCAGTGCGGATTGCTGAGTCTAGAGTTTCGAGAAAGCAGTGACAAGTGACAGACTGGGCGAGCGACTCGCTAACACTCGACTGGATTGGCCCGTTCTGATGACCCCCTCACCTGTCACCTGTCACCCGTTCTGATATATTCTGCAACGCGATTGGCCGCAGAGTCGTATTGGAGATAGGAAGGCCTTCGGCTTAATCTCTCCACGCCGAATTCAATTACATGCCCCTGAACGAGCGCAACGGAAATGCAACCTGCACGATTCTGATCGTCGAGAACATTGACGACGAGCGGGCTGGTCTCGCCAAAGAACTCGAGACGCTCGGTCATCAGGTGGCCCTGGTAAGCGAGCGCGACGAGGCAATGGCGCGCGATGACCTGGTCGAGTTCGATCTGGTGGTTAGCGACCTGGTAAACGATGCCGGGGCGGCAACTGACATCCAAATCGTCCGCTCGTTCAAGTTGGCAGTCACCGGAATGCGGGCGCGTCGCGCGATCCCGGCGCTTCACAACATTATCGAGCGCACCCTTTCATTCAAGCTGCGCTGCATCGATCGAGCGGACGATTTCAGCCGCGTGCGCGAGAAGATCGATCTTGAACTGCCGAGCGATCTCACTTTGATGAATGCCGTGCTTGAATACTTACTCGATCGCGTCGCCAAATTAGGCTTGATTCAGGTTGAGCAATCGAATTTATATGTTGCGCTGGACGAGGCATTTGTGAACGCAGTCAAGCACGGCAATCGGAGCGATCCCGAAAAGCTCTTGCGCGTCACGGCTGAGTTGTCTGCGCATGAGGCAATCTTCACAGTCGAGGACGAAGGCGACGGCTTCAACGTAAACGAGATTCCCGACCCGTGCGACCCGGCAAACTTGTTCAAGTCGAATGGCCGTGGCGTACTTCTCATCTATAACATCATGGACGAAGTCGAATACAGTGAACGAGGCAGTCGACTGAAAATGGTGGCGCGTCCAAAACGAGAAGCCCCGACAACCTAAGCATCCAAGTAGCTCTTCTCAATTTGCACTTTTCAATTTTCAATTCTCAATGCTCTTGAATGACGAGGCTGAGTCTACCCCGCGCACCTTCTGGCGCGATTATCAGTATTGGCTGGCGCCGTCGCTCGTCGCGTTGATTCTCACGCTGGTCTATCTAAATCCGTTTATCGGCGACTGGGACGGGCTTGATTACACAATCTTCTCTCTGCACGCACGGCCGTCGTCAATGGCGCTCGGCCGCTCGCTCTTCACACTCTTCAATTTCTTTCTTTATAAAGGCACGCACGCAATCTTTGGCGTGGCTCCCGAACACGCTTACTTGCTTTTCAAGTTCGCCGTCGTGATACAGACGCCGCTGGCAGTCATCGCGTGCTGGTTGCTGGCTCGCGATCTTTCCCTGTCAGTTCGCGCCGCCACACTGGCAGCCTTAATGATTTCCGTTTCGCCGATCCTGGTTATTTACGGCGGACAAGTCATGACGGAAGTGCCTTCAGTTCTCTTCACCGCGGTTGCGTTAGCGGTCCACCTCCGTGGCATCAAGCAAAAGCGCGTGTGGTTGATCCTAGCGGGCGCAGCTTTGCTTGGATTGGGTGTGAATCTGCGAGAGACAGTTGGCCTTTATTCACCCTGGCTTGTCATCGCGCCGTTTGTGGCCGGCTGCAAATTTGATCGAAAGACGATCGCTACTGTCGCCGCATCGCTCGTCGTCTTCTTTATCGCCGCCCTTGGTCCATTCGCGATTTGGTTTGCGGCTTCGCCGGTCTTTCGCCTTGATTGGCATACCTGGTTGTCGTCAATGCAAAGCGAATCAGAACGCCATCCGATTTCAATCAGCAACCTCAAGCCCTTTTTGATCTATTTCTTCATGTCCGCACCACTCATAACCGTCGCGTTGCCTTTTGCCGCATGGAAAGAATGGCGCGAGCGTGGGTTGACACTTTCGCTGACCGTGGCGGTCATCGGTCTGTTAGCAACTGCGATGCTCTTCTTTAATTACAGCACGACAATCAACTGGAGATATTTTCTGACGGGATTGCCGGCGATGGCGCCGCTCGCGGGAGATTTCTATATGCGCATCCAGGCAAAGCGATTTGGCAGCGTGCGTCGCGGCTTTGTCACCGCGCTCGTGGGGATTGCGTTCATTGGCGCGTTGATGATCGTGCTGGTTCCACCGGCCGGCAATGAGTACTTCAATCGTCTGGCGCGGGCGAAGACTTACGATGCTCGTTTGAAATTGATCCCGCGCGATGCGGTTGTGATCGCCGGAGCGCAAACGGTCGCGGTGCAATATTGGCGCGGGATTGGGCTTGGAGAGTGGGATTGGATTGGAGTCGGCGCAGGTTGGCCCGCCGGACAACTGGAATCAAAAATCGATGAGCACTTGAAAGCCGGCCGCCGAGTCTTTCTCGATTCCGATCCGCGCTGGTGGCTGCCGTGCGAATGGCATCTGACGGAAGTTAAGGAACTCGCGCAGGTTGAGTCGCGATTTCATTTTAAACAAGTCGGGCCAACTGTTTATGAAATCCGACCGGCGGAAGATCAGACAGCAACTGACCATCCGCATCTGGAAAATTTGTTGCCTGAGAAGAGACCTGAAGAAGTGCGGAAGTGTTTTAATTCGGGCTGAGGTTACCGAGAGGCTGTCGACGGCAAAACACCCGCAGGCTCGCGCGAGCTTGCGGGTGTTCTTGGACAATCAAATCCAAAGCGCCGTCAAGCCGGCGCACTCCAAACTACGCCGACGCCAACTGAATCACGGCCGCCGGTTTCGCCGGGACGTATTGTTCATTCGCCGCGGTCGGAAACAGGTCGGCTTGCCAGTGCGGCCGTCGCGAGATCCATGCCGTCACCGATTCCGCATCGACCGGACGCGAGAACAGATAACCCTGGCCGTACTGACAATTCAGTTTGCGCAACTGCGATAACTGCGATAGCGTCTCGACGCCTTCAGCGACGACTTCCATGCCCATGTTTTCAGCCAGTGACACGATCGTGCGCACGATCTCGATATTCTCAGCAGCTTCACCGATTCGTCCTACGAACGAGCGATCGATCTTCAAAGTATTCACCGGGAAGCGATGCAGGTAGCCAAGCGATGAATAGCCGGTGCCAAAATCATCGATGCTTAACTGCACGCCCAGCGCCTTGAGGCGCTTCAGCAGTCGCGCCGCCATATCAGCATTCTCCATCACGCAGCTTTCAGTAATTTCGAGCTTCAAGTGTTTGGCTTCAACGTGCGTCTCTTCGAGGATATCGCGAATCTGCGACACGAGTTCTCCCTGCACAACCTGCTTGCTCGAAAGATTCACACTCATGAACAGATTACGGTTCGCCGCCGATTGCCATTGCCACTGACAAAGTTGCTGACAGGCTTTCTTGAGAATCCAAAGACCGATGGGAATGATCAGGCCGGTGTCTTCAGCCAGCGGAATAAAGTCGGATGGATTAACAAACCCGCGCTCCGGATGCTGCCAGCGAATCAGCGCTTCGAAGCCCGCGAGGTTTCCGTTGTCGAGCGAAACGATCGGCTGATAGTAAACGCGGAACTCTTCGCGATCGAGGGCACGACGCAGGTCATTCTCCATTTGCAGCAGATACACAGCGTGCGTGTGCATGCCTTTGTCGAAGACTTCATAGCACGCCTTGCCCTGCGCCTTGGCCCGATACATGGCGGTGTCGGCGTCGCGCAGCATATTTTCAGGGTGATCGTAGCCGGTCGAGCTAAGCGCGATGCCGATGCTGGTCGTGGTGAATACTTCGTGGCCGCTTAAATTAAAAGGTGAAGCGAGTTTCTCCTGAATGCGCCGCGCCATGTTGGTGGCTTCGGCTGCATTCGGAATGCCGTCGAGCAGGATTGCGAATTCATCGCCGCCAAGTCGCGCCACGATGTCAGCTTCGCGAATACAGCTCTCTAAGCGACGCGCCATCGCGATCAGCAGCTGGTCGCCAATCGAGTGACCCAGGCTATCGTTAACGTTCTTGAATCGATCGAGGTCAAGGAACAACACCGAAAATTGATAGTCTTCGTGGTTCTTCGCTCGTTCGATCACAAACTTCAAATTCTCAGTCAGCAGGGCGCGATTCGGCAGGTGGGTCAGCGCGTCGTGAAAAGCAGCGTGACGAAAGTGGTCCTTGCTCTCCTGCAATTGCACACTAATACGTTCCTGCTCGGCGATGTGCCGGTTCAGTTCTTCGACGTGGCGCTCGGCTTGCTCGGCACGTTCGCGTTCGGCCTCGGCACGCGCGCGCTCTGCTTCAGCGCGTTCGCGTTCAGCTTGTTCGGCCAATGCCGAGGTGGCTTTGATCTCGTTCAGATATTTGTTGTAGGTGAAATAAACAATCAGGATGATCGGAGCGCCGACGAACAGAATCGCCAGGCCGATCTTATCGATCGAGTTCGAGGCTAAGGCGGCCAGGGCCGCGCCAGCCAGGTAAGTGATCGAAGTCCAAAGATAGTGTGTCTGCCACGTGCGCCAAATCGATTCGCCTTTCTTTATGGCTAAGCCGATGGCGCAAATTCCGCTGTTGGAAAAATATTGGACCAGCGCCATCGTGCCGACGGCGACGCCGAAATGCGACAAGTCCTGGAACCGCATGTCGCCAATCGATCCAAAAAACAATCGCACCACCATGACCGTGAGCGAAGTCGAGGCGAGCATCATCGCTGAATTGAACGCCACAACCAGGGGGCGCTTGCTGATACGCAAGCCCGAAAAAAGTCCTTCCACCGCGGCGAGCATGATTCCGGCGACTCCGCCATATAACAGCAGCACCAGAAAAATGAAAGTGTCTGAGATCGTAATGTTCGTGTTGACGCGGGGAATTTGGACTGAGAAGCGAGAGCTCACGACCATCATCACGGCCGCGAGAATCAGGAACCGCCAATCGAACCTTGGTGCCGGTAGCCACACCGTTGACAGGATCAGGGCGACCGCGCCCGCCGCGACAATTACCCATCGGTAAGCGTCTAACAATTTGGACTGGCTATGGATTTGGGCGGTGGCTTCCACGATTTTGGACCTTGTTTTCCTTAACGTAGATAGATCGTTTCGTAGTGGCTGTGAAATTTGAACCCGACTTTGTTGTAGCAGGCGACTGCTTTCTCGTTACGATCATTTACGGTGAGACAAATCGAGTTTGTCTGCGTCAATAGAATCGATGAAAGCTTTTTCAGGCACCGCAGGCCGTGGCCTTTGCGGCGTTCCTCCTGATGCACATAGATGCCTTCGAGATATGTGACCGCCGGCGTTTCGCTAACCACATCCGCCTTAAAGATAAGACGGTTGTCATCAAACCAAACCCATACCCGGTTCTGCTCGATGCGCCGTTCCGTCCGACGTCGAAAGCCGCTCGGATCGCGCTGAAGTGGACTCGTTCCTCCTTCTTCCAGGGCCATTGATGAATTGACCGCGAGGACCCGCTCCAGATCGTCCATGGTGGCGGGACGAAGGCTCACATCTTCAACCGCCACTGGTGTTTCGCTAAGCTCGAACAGATGCTCACGAGAAATCAGCCGGGTCTCGCGTCCTCCGTCCGCGTAGTAACGCCAGAAGGTTTCGGTTGATTCCTGCTCACCGCGAATCAGGTGAGTATTCTGGCAATTGCGAGCCACCCGGGCGAAACCGACAAGCGAATTTTCAGTGTGGGCTTCAACCATCGTTGCATGACCGATCAGTGCGACTCCTTCGAGTTGTCCCGATCTACTGCGCGACCCATAAAACGATCCCCGATTGCGCGGGCTCAGTAATCCGTTGTCTCGAATCAAACCAAGCATGAAAACTGTGTGAATGGGGCGCGCGGAAAGAAACTCTATTACTTCACCTTGATCCGCATGACCGAGTTCGCTGATGGCAGATGATTCCTGCGATCCACCAAACTGGTCCACCGTTGCCGCGAAATCCTGGCGCATCATTGTGACGGCCATTTCGTCTTCTCCTTGAGGGGTGTTCGAGGTCCTAAGAGCTGGAAAAGGAATGTGCGCCGGCTTCGCAAGAAAGTCGGCGCACTGAGTAGTGACCACTTATTGTGGGTCGCCGTTGATCATTGCTCGCGAGGACATCGCCTGGACGGCTGAGTCGCCAAGTACGACGCCATCGCCCAGAACTACGCCATCACCGAGCACCACACCATCTCCAAGCACGACGCCGTCGCCGAGCACCACGCCGTCGCCAAGCACGACACCGCTACAGAAGATCGTGCCGTCGCCGAGGACTACGCCGGAACTGGTAAAGATGCTGTCGCCGAGCACGACGCCATCTCCAAGGACGACACCGTCACCGAGCACTACCCCGTCACCGAGGACGACACCATCGCCAAGTACAACGCCATCACCGAGCACGACGCCCTGGGCGTAGTACGTTTGATAGTTCGTTTCAAGAGCCGAACCCGTTGCATACCAGTGTTTCAGGATGATTCCCTGCGACCAGGTGAAAGTCTGTCCGCCGATCGTGGTTTGCGGATTTGGTGCTGGACCGGTAAGCATCGGACTGTCTGGAGCGGTCGTCGAGTTGATATCTGTGCGAATCAGTTTGGCCAGCCGCATCGATCCTTCAATATTGAGTTCGCCTGTGCCCTGCTCGAGCATGTTCCAGCCCGGCAGCGGATCAGCGGTATACATCAAGGCCATCTTGACCATGTTCGGCGTCAGCTTCGGATTCGCTTGCAGCATCAGCGCCGCGGCGCCGGACACGATTGGCGTCGCCATGGATGTGCCGCTCAGGTACATCAGACGTCTGTTGTTGTTGTCTGAGATACCCGAATCAAGTTCGGGGTGCTGGGTAACCAGAAGGTTGGGATTTCCACCGCCACCACCGCTATTTCCAGTATCAGATTCAGCGTAGATTAGTTTGTTACCGGGAGCGATCAGGTCGGGTTTGATCAGATTGTCATAGTGGCGGACGCCATCAGCATCGGTAGAAGAGCTGCGAGTTGGACCGCGCGAACTGTAGGTCGCCACGCCGTCGTCAGCATGCGAATCAGTGCCGAAGGTGTTAGCGGCGCCGACCGTGATGACTGAAGGCTCGCTACCCGGCGAATGAATCTGTCCGTAAATCTTGTTACCGTTAGCATCTTTGCCATTGTTGCCGGCAGCTGCGACGACAACGATGCCCGCATCGACCAAAGCGCGCGAGGCCCGGCAAACCGGATCGTTCCTGTAAGAACTGACCGCGGGCGCTCCCAAGCTCATGTTGACGACGCGAATGTTGTACTTGTCTTTGTTGAGCGGATTGCTCGAGCTCACCGCTTTGGTTGGATCAGCCGGACTGAGAATCCAGTTGAGCGCGTTCAACAGAACGGAAGTTGAGCCAACGCCATTCTTGTCGAGCACGCGCAGATTGATAACACTGGCATTGTACGCAATGCCCTGATACGCATTTCCACTCGCCGTGCTGACTCCAGCTGCTGACGATGCCACGTGCGAGCCGTGACCGTACGGGTCGTTTGTGGGATTATTCTCAGTCGTAAAGTCTTTGCTGAACTTGACGCGCGCCCCGGCCAGCAGACCTGTCCCGCCAAAAGCTGCGTGTCCGTTGTCCACGCCCGAGTCCAACACCGCGATGCCAATTCCGGATCCGTCATATGTTCTGGTACACAACAGGCCGCACGATTCAGTGCGAATCTGATCAGCACCAGTCGTCGCCGTCACGTGACCAAATGATTCCATCTTCACATCAGGCGAGATGTAGTTCATCGAGCCGCTCTTCATCAACGCGTCAACCGCTTTGACCGGCAAATCGACTTTCATCGCGCCCAGCTCAGACATGCGGTCACCAATAAGCACGCCATTTTGTGCGAGTAGCGCGCGCACTTCCTTGCTGTTAACGTCGTTGACTTGCAGGATTGCAGTGACGCGGCCATTCCGGCCTGCGCCATTCATTAACTCTTGCAGGTCGGAGGAAATTTTCTCGCCTTCGAACTCTTCGTTGATCGGGCTGCGGCGTTTGTCGCTGGTCTTATTCCCGCTCGCGGAAGCGCTGTCGATGGTGCGATCGATTGAGATCGATTCGAACAACTGCGCTACTGAATCATCCGACGCGATGTAGGATGCGTACGCCTGGGGCGACGCGCCGCCGATGATCCGCAAGTGGTTCGCTTCGATTGCAGACTTAACCGCGGCCGCGGCGAGGGTGGTCGCGCGCGAACCGGCATACTGGTTAAGCTGATCGACAAAGAGGACGACCTTGCCGTTTGCCTGCGCGGCTTCAGCGAACACTGATTGCACCCGCTTAACGAATTCGTCGCTCGTCTTTGCACCTTTCGCCAGCGCATCAATATTCAAGCGGAACACCTTCTTGTTGCGCAGACTATCCGGCACATTATTGAAAGCGATTTTGCTGGCGACCCCGCGAGCAATCGCGTCGCGATCGAGATCGGATTCCGAAACGAGTACCGGGTTCTTCGCCGCCGTTGACAAGCTCGCGATAACGCGCGCGACGTCGGCCTCGCGGTCATGCGCTGTCTCGAGCTTTCCGGCGACGGCGAGTTGCGTCAAATCCGTTGCATACCTCGACAGCAGCGGATATTCGCTCTCCTCACTGCGGAGGGGGGATCCCGACTGCGCCGAAGCGCGCCGGCTGAAGGTCAAACCCGCGCACGTCGAAACCAATAGTGCGAAGGTGATTATTAGGGTCGTTAGGGGCGCGTATCTTTTTTTCATTTTCATAGTCCTTATTGCTGCCGGCTCTGCCGGCTGAATTCCTGATGAGCAGTTCTGCGGTCTCTCTGTCGGGGGAGCGGACCCGAGTTCTGCAGTGGGTTCACTTAATTATCGAGAACCGATTAAAAGAGCGGGCCCTGGAGACTCCACGGGCGCTGGGAGTACTGCGAGGTCTGTGCCAACCTAACCAGCATTAACTAAGTGTTGAAATGTTTGAAGAAAGGTAAAGCTGCGCAATCCTTGTCCAGTGGTCAATCAATCATCCTGAACGATCGGAGTCAGTCATAATCGATATTGCCCGCCGGAAAGTGACTGAGGAGGATGGATTGGTCTTCTGACTTTCGTTGGTTCCGCTCCGCGATTCCACCCGAACGTTCTTTTGAAGCTGAGTTGGTGTGCTTTTGTGGATTTGCTCTTGCCAGGAGAAAAGACAGGACGCACCAAGCTAAGGCACTGCCAGAAATCGATGAGTCCTCTTGAACTAGATTTCGCCTATACTCTTTGGCGCAATCCAAAAAGTGATATACGAAGCAATTAAGCGTTAGGAGAGCAGACAGATGGTGCAGGACTTCGCCGGACGCGTCGTGCTGATTACGGGCGCCAGCCGCGGCTTGGGTCGCGCGACTGCCGAGCGCTTTCTCGAGCGTGGCGCGCAGGTCGCCGTTAATGTACGCACACCTGAGCGCGCCGAGGCTCTGTCGAATGAATTAAGACGCAACGCGCATCCCGCCCCCGGCGATATTAGAAGCGCGCCAACGGTGCGGGCGCTCGTCGCTGATATCGTCCAACGATTTGGTCGTCTGGACATACTCGTGAACAACGCAGCCATTGCTTCCGCGACACGCATTGAACAGCTAAGTGAAGATGAATGGCGCGCGACAATTGACACGAATCTCACCGCGGCTTTCTTTTGCATCCAGGCAGTCGTGCCGGCGATGAAAAGTCAAAGGCATGGACGAATCATCAACGTTTCATCTCTGGCCGGGCGCAGTGTCAGCACACTCGGAGGGGCGCACTACACGGCGTCGAAAGCCGGGATGTTGGGTTTGACGCGCGCCGCCGCAAAAGAACTTGGCGCGCACGGCATCACGGTTAACGCCGTTTGCCCCGGCCTCTTTGATACTGAGTTGACACACGCCAACGCCACTCAGGAACGCCTTGAGGCCGTGAGCCAAAACTTTCCAATCGCTCGCCTCGGCAAGCCGGAAGAAGTCTCTGAATTGATCTGTTTTCTCGCTTCAGAGTCAGCCGGCTACATCACCGGAGCGTCGTTTGACATTAACGGCGGCAGTTTGATGATCTAGAATTTCGCTCGATGGATTAGAAGTTCCCTAATCGGCGCGCCCGGGTCAACTCTGACCTTATGCTGCTCAAGCTTTCTCAACAGCCCGTGGTCATCGACCAGATGAAAGAGGTAGTAATACGTTCAGCCACCAACTCCGATTGCGAACGAGTCGTCGCGCTTGTCTCAACCGTGCTGGCTGAATTCCAATTGCCTTTTGATCCTGATTCCAAGGATGCCGATCTGAAAGACATCGAAGGCAGCTACTTTGAGGCGGGCGGAGTATTTGAAATAATTGAAGACTCGCACGGAAAATTGCTGGGCACTTACGGCCTTTTCCCGCTAAACGATAAGCAGTGCGAGTTGCGCAAGATGTATTTTCTGCCGGAAGTCCGCGGTCTCGGTCTAGGCAAACAGGTGCTGGATCGCGCGATCGAACACGCCCGGCGGCTGGGCTTCAGCGCGATAGTGCTGGAAACAATCAGCGTTTTAAAGCGAGCGATTTACTTGTACACTCGTTTTGGGTTTGTACCAACTACGATGGATCATCCAAACGCCCGAGTGGATCAAAGATATATTCTTGAACTGGCCGCGGCTGACGGTTGCTCTTAAGAAACTTCGTGGCGCTTGCACACTGCGCTATAATGCCCGCGGCGCTTCGGAATTGGCCGGCAACACTTATCAGGCAGTCATAGGAATTAATTATTCATGTTCGAACGCTATACTGAAAAAGCTCGACGCGTAATTTTCTTCGCCCGCTACGAAGCTTCGCAGTTTGGCGCGCCGGCGATCGAGCCTGAGCATTTACTCCTCGGTTTGATGCGCGAAGACAAAACGCTCACCGGCCGTTTCTTTCCGCGCGCGCAAATCACCATCGAATCAATCCGCCGAGAGATAGAAGGGCGCACCCTGCTCCGCGAGCGAATTCCCACCTCGGTGGAATTGCCTTTGGCGCCGGAAACCAAACGTGTACTGCATTACTCGCACGAAGAATCCGATCGCCTGCAACATCGCCATATTGGGACGGAGCACTTGCTGCTGGGACTCTTGCGCGAAGAGCGTTCGATGGCCGCTCAGATTTTGTTCGAGCGCGGGCTGCGGATTGCCGCCGTGCGCGACGAGATTGCGCGCCAAAGCGGCGCTGACGCGCGCCATCGTAAAGACATTCCGCACCTGCTTGAGTTCTCGCGCGATTTGACAGAGGACGCGGCCAACGATCGGCTCGATCCGTTGATCGGACGCGACGGCGAGATCGAGCGCGTGATTCAGATTCTTTGTCGCCGCACAAAAAACAATCCGGTGCTAATCGGCGAACCGGGCGTCGGCAAGACCGCGATTGTCGAAGGACTCGCGCAACGAATCGTGTCGGGCAACGTGCCGTCGTTTCTTGAAAACAAACGCATTCTTTCGCTCGACATCAGTTTGATCGTCGCGGGCACAAAATACCGCGGTCAATTCGAAGAGCGCTTGAAACAGATCATGCGCGAGTTGATCGACAATCCGCAATACATCGTTTTTATCGATGAGTTGCACACGCTGGTCGGCGCGGGTTCAGCGGAAGGATCGCTGGACGCGGCGAACATTCTGAAGCCGGCGCTCTCGCGCGGAGAGATCCAGTGCATCGGGGCTACGACGCCGGCAGAATTTCGCAAGTCGATCGAAAAGGACCGGTCGCTCGAGCGGCGCTTTCAGGCGGTGAAAGTACCGCCGCCTTCCGAGGATGAAGCCGTTGAAATTCTTGGAGGTGTGCGCGAACGTTACGAGAGTTTTCATCAGGTGCATTACACCGACGAAGCGCTCGAAGCCGCGGTGCGGCAATCGACGCGTTACATTCCCGATCGCTTCCTGCCTGACAAAGCGATCGACGTGATCGATGAAGCCGGCGCGCGGGTAAAACTTCGAGTGCGTGCTGAACAAGGCAATCTCGAGGCGTTGGGCGCTTCACTGGACCCCGATTCCCTGACCGAATGGGAGCGCGCCACCTATGGCCGAGCGCAAGCGCCCATCACCGAAGATGAAGATCAAATCGTCATGGGCGAAGTCAATCGCACGGACATTGAAGAAGTCATCGCCCGCTGGACCGGCATTCCGATCGTTTCACTAAAAGAAGAAGAGTCGAAAAAGCTGCTACGCATCGAAATGGAATTGCACAAGCGCGTTATTTCGCAGCGGCCGGCAATTTCAGCTTTGGCGCGGGCCATCCGCCGCTCTCGGGCCGGATTGAAGAATCCGCAGCGGCCGGTCGGGTCATTTCTTTTTCTGGGACCAACCGGCGTCGGCAAGACTGAAGTTGCGCGCTGTCTCGCCGAGTTTCTCTTCGGCAGTCAGCGATCCCTGATTCGCTTCGACATGTCAGAGTTCATGGAGAAGCATGCCGTTTCGAAACTCATCGGATCGCCGCCGGGCTATGTAGGTCACGAAGAAGGCGGCCAATTGACGGAACGCGTAAAGCGCTCGCCTTATTCAGTGCTGCTGTTTGACGAGATCGAAAAAGCGCACCCCGACCTCTTCAATATTCTGCTGCAGGTTTTTGAAGACGGCATTCTGACTGACGGTCTGGGCAACACGGTGGATTTCAAGAACACCATCATCATCATGACTTCGAACATCGGTGCGCGCTTTATTCAAAAGCGGGGCACGATGGGATTTCAGGGATCGAGCGACGTGTCGCGCACAAAGCTGGAAGAGATGGTGATGAATTCGGTGCGCCAGACCTTTAACCCTGAATTCATCAATCGCCTTGACGAGATCATCATCTTCGATGAATTAGGCGACGATGAATTGCTCGATGTGCTCCAGCTTCAGGTCGATCAAATTAACGCCACGATGTCGAACCATGGCTTCCTTGTTCGCCTCGCTGATGATGCTAAACGTTGGATCGTTAACAAGACCTGCGCCGATCGTTCGTACGGCGCGCGGCCGCTACGCCGGGCGTTGCAAAAGCACGTTGAAGATCCGCTCTCTGAGGCATTGATACAGGGACAACTCGCCGACGCCTCGCTCGTGGAAATGTTCGTCGACGGGGCCGGGTTAAACTTCCGCTCAATCACTATCGACGATGAAGGCCACGAACGCATCAACGATCTGATGCTCACGCAGTAGCCGCCGCGAACTTACTGATATTTTATTTGAGTCCAAAGTGCCGCACTTTGGACTTTCTCTTTATATTCCCGCTATAATGCGCCGCTTTGTTACGTTTGAATCTGGCAACGGGTAGAGGCTGCGGCGAATCAAAGTCCTCCCCAGGCTGCGCAATTCGAGTCAGTTTGTGTTACTTTTCCCAGCTAGTAAGAACTGATAATAGTTTGAGATATCTCGGCAGCCCATTAATTAAAGGGCAATGAATGAGCCCTTGGTAATGTCCGGGCTTGCGGACAATTAGTAAGCACTGAAACTTTTCATAATCTTCGTGCAGTCCCCAGAGAAAGCTCTAAGGGTACCGTCACTTATGCACTCTTATCGCGTCGTCCTGTTCGCCGCAATCAGCCTGATACTCGGCACAACCTGCCTGTTCCTTCGTGCGCCGGTGTCGGCGCAACAACCTCAGGCGCGTCTGGTCGAAGAGGTTGACATCCTCGGCAATCGCCGCCTGCGCAAAGAAGACATCATCTATTACATTCAGACCCGGCCTGGCGATCCTTACAACCCGGATCAGGTCGCGCGCGATCTGCAGACTATTTTGTCGCTCGGGTTCTTTGACAAAGTCGGCACGCGTGTAACGACCGAGGATGCGCCGCGCGGCGGCATTCGCGTCATCTTTGAAGTTTCAGAACTGCCCATCATTCGCGACATCCAATTCGAAGGATTAAAGAGCGTCACGGAATCGGACGTGTTGAAGTCTTTCCGCGAAAAGCGCGTCGGTGTGTCCAAAGAATCGATACTCGATCCAGTGAAGCTGAAGACAGGCGAGCGCGTTTTGAAAGAGATGCTCGCGGCGAAAGGCCACCCCAACGCGGCAGTCACAGCCAGTATTGAAAAGGTCTCGCAGACGTCCAGCGCGATTACGTTCGTCGTGAATGAAGGCGCGCGGGTCCGCGTCGCCGAGATTCGTTTCGAAGGCAGTCACGTTTTCAAAGGCAGCGCGCTACGTGATCACATGAAGTATGTGAAGGAAGCCGGGCTGATAACACGCTTTCGCGAACAGGACATTCTCGATCGTCAGAAGCTGGACTATGACTTGCACGGTGTCGATACCTATATGAAGTCGAAAGGCTATCTGCAGGCGCGTCACGGCGAGCCGCGCATCGAAGGCCTGGGAAAACGACGCACCGGGTTCCCAATGCTGCCGCTGCCTTTTATTTCTTCAATTGACGACACCCTGCGTATCACGGTCCCGATTATCGACGGCAAGCTTTATCGCGTCGGCGACGTGAAGATCGAAGGCAACTCGATCTTCTCCGAAAATGTAATCAAGGCTTTCATCGGCTTGCAAAAAGGGCAGGTGGCCAACGGTGAATTGCTCAGCAAGGGTTTGTTCGAAAACCTGAAGAAAGCATACGGCACTCAGGGATTCATTCAATACACGGCCGATATTAACCCGACGTTCAAAGACAATCCGCAAAAGCCTGATGAAGGCATCGCCGATTTCGTGATCACCATCGATGAGGGCAAACAGTTCACGTTGCGCCGCCTGGAATTTACCGGCAACACCTTCACGCGCGACAACGTGCTACGGCGCGAAGTGCTGATTAACGAAGGCGACATCTACAATCAGAACTATTTCGAGTTTTCGGTCACGCGCCTCAACCAGCTTGGTTACTTCAATCCGATCGATAAGGACAAGGATGCTGATTTTCGTACCAACGAAGAAGAGGGACTCGTCGATGTGACCGTCAAGGTCTCTGAGAAAGGCCGCCAGCAGATTTCATTTAACGGCGGTCTGTCGGGCATCGGCGGCACGTTCTTTGGTCTGGATTACTCGACGAATAACCTGTTCGGGCGCGGCGAAGTGCTGTCGTTGAACCTGTCCGCCGGCAATCGCCAGCGTTCGTTCCAGTTCTCGTTCACCGAACCATACATCAGGAATCGGCCCATCACGGCCGGCTTTACCCTGTTTGCCTATTCACAGAAATTCTTTGGCGAGGGAACTTTTCTTTCGCAAAACGCCGCGGCCCAGGCCGGGGCCCTGGCTGGGCAAGGGATCGGCGATTTGACAAGTTTCTTTACCACCAGCGATGAAAACCTCTTCACCCGAAATTCAATCGGCGCTTCCGTTTTCGCCAGCGCGCCGTTGTCGGAGTTCTATCGCAAGCGGCCGTTCACCCAATTCTCGCGCGTCGGCCTTTCGTATCAGCTTTCGCAATCGAGCGTAAAAGATCCAACCGTAAATGCCGCTGGACAGACGACAACTTTCATTCCCGTCGTCTATCGTCAGCCAAACATCATCACCAGCCGCGCGACCGGGACTTTTGTGTACGACACTCGTAACGCCAGCATGGATCCTACGAAAGGACGATCGCTGTCGGTTTCTCTCGGATTTGCAGGGCTCGGCGGCGATGTGCGGACTTATGAGCCGACGCTGGAATACACACAGTTCATTCCGATTAGAAAGAAACGATCCGAATTTCCGGAAGTGTTTGGTTTTCGCATTCTAATGGGCACCACTGGCAGCTTCGCAACCACTGCCAAAGTCCGCGACGCCAATTCACTGGCGTTCGTCGAGGGCGTCCCCATTTACGAACGCTTCTTCCTGGGTGATGAATTTACTATCCGCGGCTACAACGTGAGATCGATCAGCCCGGTGACTCCACTCGATAACTACATCACTTCGCGCAACGTGGTGCTGGCAACCAACGCGAGCGGAACGGCGAATGTTGTTCCGGGGTTGCCGTCGAATCTCGCTAGTATCGCCACTTTTACCGGAGCGGCGGGGGGAAATATCGCAAGCTTGCCGCGGGTTTACACAGCCACCGGAGGCGACACGCAGGTTCTGGGCAATTTCGAATACCGCATTCCTATTATTGGAAGGACGGTACAGGCGGCTCCTTATGCTGATGTCGGCAACGCTTTCAATCTCCGGTCCAAGAAAGAGCAAACCTACTCTTCGGAATTTCTCGCCGACGATCCTTTTCTCCAAACCCAGGGTGTCATTAGTTGTCCGCGCGCGAGCGGGGGCATTGCACCCGTTACCTTGACGACCCTCGCGGCTTGTCAGACATTTACCAACCTGGCCTTGTCTCCTTCGCTGGGATTCATCGCCAGAGACAACCGGCTCATCACCCGAGCTGAGTATGACCAGGCGCTGCGACTGGGGCCGGTCGACCCGCTGACAAATCTGCCGCCCGGACTGCAGCAGGTTTTCTTCCGGGGCGAAGCACAGCGAAATACCGTGGTTCGGCTCGATCAAAGTTTGTTCGCAAAATTCAGCGATTTGCGCAGCAGCCTGGGCGCTGAAATTCGCGTACAAGTGCCGGTTCTTAACGTGCCTTTTCGGCTTATTTATGCTTATAATCCCAACGCTCGCAAAGATCAGGTTATCGATGGATTCCCATTCTTCTTTGACGAGAAAAAGTCGGTATTTCGTTTCAGCGTAGGCCGCACTTTCTAACGTTGATTCAACCGAACGCGGTTAACCAACAAGCAAACCAAACCGGCAGCTTGAACAACTAACGGTTGCATCACGCCGCCGCAGAAATTTTTGAGGAGTACCAGGAACTACTTATGAAAATCATTCGTGCGATAGCCGCAGTCGCTTTTTTCGCGGCAATCAGCGCCGCCTCTGTCGTCGCTCAGCCCAAACCGACCACCACTCCCGCGCCGGCAACGACGGGCTCGGCAACAGGCAACGTGCCTGACACAAAACTCGCGCTGGTTGACACCGATCAGTTCCTCGATGAAAAAGCCGGAATCGTGCGTCTCGTTACCGCGGCAAAAAAAGTTGAAAATGAATTCCTGCCACGGCGAACGGAACTGCAAGGCTTACAAGCCCAGATCGACAAGATGACCGGCGATTTACAGAAGGCCGCGCCGGTGCAGGATCAGAAAGTCTCGGCCCAGCAGCAGGAAGCAATCGATTCGAAGAAGCGCGAGCTTACACGCAAGACCGAGGACGCGCAGAGCGCATATCAAAAGCGCTTACAGGATATGCTCGGACCTGTGTACGATGACATCGGCAAGGCCCTGGACGCCTATGCGAAAGCCCACGGCATCACCTTGATTCTCGACGTTACGAAGATTCAGGGAATTGTCAGCGCCGCAGACTCGCTGGACATAACCAAAGCATTCATAACTGAATTCAACAGCAAGAACCCGGCAACGGCGTCTTTGACCCCAACGCCGTAAGTGATTTGCCAGCTTAGCTCCGGATGCATTTGCCGCGATCGCACGCGGCTGCGGCATCTTCGCTTCAAAATAAGCTGGAGGAGTAATTGAAATGATTAGGACTAAGAATTTTCTGTTAGCACTCGCTTTTATCACGCTCGTTGCCGGTGCGCACGCTTTCGCGCAAGCGCAGACCTCGAGCACTGTGCCCGTCGGCAAGGTCGCGGTGATTTTCTCGGAAGCTTTCCAGGACCCCAAATTAGGGATCGCGAAATTCAGCGTATTGCAGAATCAGTTGGTCGCTGAGTTCAAGAAACCGCAGGATGACTTGACCGCCGCCAGCCAGCGCGTCCAATCGCTTCAGGACGAGATCACTAAGTTGCAGAGTTCGGCCGCGCCTATCGATCCGAAAACGATCCAGGCTAAGGTCGATCAGCTTGATCAGTTGAAAAAAGATTCGCAGCGAAAGCTGGAAGACACCCAGGCCGCTTATCAGAAGCGCCGCACGGATTTGATGACCCCGTTGCAGGAAGATGTAGGTAAAGCGCTGGATGCGTTTGCCAAAGCCCACGGTATTACTCTGATAATTGACGGCAGCCAGGTTGCAGGTGTGCTGTACGCGGCCGAGAGCATGGACGTTACCAAGGTCTTTATCACCGACTACAACTCGAAGAATCGAGTGACGGCTTCGACTGCCACGCCCAAATAGATCGTCTCAGACCTGACCTAACTCGCTTATGGAAACGGTTCTCGATTCCGAAGGTATCAAGAGACTACTGCCACATCGATACCCCTTTCTGCTGGTCGATCGCATCATTGAATTAAAACCGCTGGAGCGCATCGTTGGCATCAAGCAAGTCAGCGTCAACGAGTCTTTTTTTGAAGGACACTTTCCCGGCGCGCCCGTCATGCCCGGGGTGCTGGTAATCGAAGCGTTGGCCCAATGCGGCGCAATCCTCGCTCTTCGCGAAATTGAGGATCGCGATCAGAAGCTGGTCCTATTCACGGGAATCAAAGAGGCGCGCTTTCGCAAACCTGTCGTTCCCGGCGACACTCTGACACTCGAAGTGACGGCGCTGCGGTTCGGCCCCCGGATTCAACGCATGCACGGCGAGGCGAAGGTGGACGGACAACTTTGCGCAGACGCGGAACTCATGAGCGTCATCGCGGACCGGCCAAAATCCTAGAGATGAGCGCTCCCTCAATTCAAAATCAAACAACTCAGATTCATTCCTCTGCCGTAATCAGCCCGCGGGCATTCATTGGCGAAGGTTGTCGCATTGGCCCATACGTCGTGATCGGTGACGAGGTGTTTCTCGGAAACGGCGTCATCGTTGACTCACATTGTGTGATCGACGGCCGCACCCGCATTGGTGATGAATCGCAGTTGTTTCCGTTTGTATCGATTGGATTGGCGCCACAGGATCTGAAATTTGCGGGTGAAGAAACTGAAACTGAGATTGGCAGCCGTACGCGCATCCGTGAATTTGTGACGATTCATCGCGGCACCTCCGGCGGCGGCGGTATCACAAAAATTGGTGATGATTGCTTCATCATGGCCCAGGCGCACGTCGCCCATGATTGTCTGATTGGCAACAACGTCATCATGGCCAACGCTGCGACCCTGGCCGGCCATGTCAGTGTCGAAGACGGCGCAAACATTGGGGCTTATTCCGGCGTGCATCAATTTTGCCGCGTCGGCCGCGAGGCTTACATCGGCGGATATTCGGTGGTCGTCAAAGACGCACTGCCATTTGCCTTGACCGTCGGCAATCACGCGAAGTGTTACGGCATAAATAAAGTCGGCGTGCGACGACGCGGTTACTCACGCGCAACAATCGCGGCATTGCATCACGCATTTCATCTCTTGCTCTCGTCAAAACTCAACACTACACAGGCACTGGAACGCATTCGCGAAGAAATCGAAAACACTCCTGAAGTCGACGAGCTGGTCCACTTTGTTGAGTCTTCCAAACGCGGCGTCGTAAAGTAATAACCCATGAAGCTCGGATTAATAGCCGGAAACGGAAATTTTCCGTTTCTTGTCCTGGAAGGCGCGCGCCGCGCGGGCGTCACTGTTGCCGTCGCCGCTATTCGGGAAGAAACGGACCCGGCGATCGAAAAACTCGCGGATCGATTTACGTGGGTGGGGATCGGACAGCTCGGCAAGATGCTTCGGTTCTTCAAGAGCGAAGGCGTTGAAAAGGCAATCATGGCCGGGCAGGTAAAGCACGTGCAGATTTTCAGCACCGCCCTTCCCGACGTGCGCATGCTGAAGATGCTTTTGCGACTGCCACGACGGAACACCGACGCGCTAATCGGAGCCGTGGCAAACGAACTCGCCAGCGAAGGAATCGAATTGATTGATTCGACTTATTTCCTTAAGGATCAACTTCCTGATGAGGGTCCCTTGACAAAGCGAACTCCCGACGATCGTGAAAAAAGCGATATCGAATACGGATTAGAGGTTGCAGCGGGGATCGCGCGACTAGATCTGGGCCAGACGATTGTCGTTCGCGATCGCGCGTGCGTGGCAATCGAGGCCATGGAAGGAACCGACGCCGTCATACGTCGCGCCGGCGAATTGGTGCGTGGCCGGCTCACCGTCGTCAAGATCGCCAAACCCGATCAGGACATGCGCTTCGATGTGCCCGTCGTCGGTGTGCCCACGGTTGAATCGATGATCGCAGCGCGGGCAACATGCCTTTGTCTGACCGCCGGCAAGACCCTGATTTTCGATCGCGATGAAATGATCAAGCTGGCCAACAAAAACAAGATTGCGATTGTGGCTCGCTGATCCGCCGGACGACCTCAGGGAATCATGACTCAGCGAAATTCGGTGACCATGAACGACGTCGGATTTTCCATCTTTAATGAAGTACTGTCGCGGCAAGAATGCGAACTGATCGCGAACAGACTTGGCAATGTTACTAACGGACGCGCCGGCGCGCGCAACCTAATGTCTAATGCTGCCGTTTCGTCGCTCGCCAACGATTCTCGTCTGATATCCCTCGCCACCAAAATTCTCGGCCCTCAGGCTATTCCTTTTCGCGCGACGCTGTTCGATAAATCCGGAAATGCAAATTGGCATGTGCTCTGGCACCAGGACAGAGCATTACCAATATCGAACTGCGTGGACTCACAAGATTGGGGTCCATGGTCGACAAAATCCGGAGTACTTTATGCGCTTGCTCCTGCGTCGGCGCTTGAGCGCATAATTGCCCTGCGCATCCATCTCGATGCATCGACGGACGACAATGGTCCTTTGCGTGTAATACCCGCATCGCACCGGGCAGGCGTGCTTTCAGCCTCTGACATTCTTCGCACGACAAGCAAAACTCAGGCGAGATCTTGCGTCGTGGAGCGTGGTGGCATCGTGGCGATGCGTCCGCTTCTGTTGCACTCGTCTCAGAAAGCCAAAGACAATAATAAACCTCGTCGCGTGCTCCACATCGAATATATAAATGCATTAGAATTGGGAGAGGGAATCCGACTGCGAGTTGCGTAATTAATTTGAATCGAAGATTAGATTTGATCGCTGGCCCCGTCATCGGAAAACACTATGATTCGCATTCTAATTCTAATCATCATTCTCGCTGCGACTCCTGCGGAGATCGTTCACCCGCAAGAGAGCCAAAATCCCGACTGCGCTAAAGTTTCGGTTACTTGTCCTGAGGAACTAGATCTCACAACGCCACTCAAGTTCATAGCGAAAGTGGTTGGCGGCAAGAGATACGGCGAGGTCACCTACAACTGGACCGTCTCGAAAGGAACCATTTCATGGGGTCAGGGCACGTCCACCATCGAGGTGGATTTGAAAGGCGAGGATTGTCGCGGTCTCACTGCAACCGTCGAGGTTGGCGGGACAGATCCAAGCTGCAGCCACAACGCGTCATGTTCTGTCTGCACCAGGTAAACCCCACCGGACAGGTTCCGTTTAACCTTGACTTGCCGCGTATTTGGTTGGAAACTCGCCGGGTCGCAAAACAAAACAATTATCATCTCGACCGTGGCCTTTTAAGAGGGTTTAGGCTGGTCGACTTTTCCAGAAAAAGGAGTAAGTGTTATGGCATTACGTTTAGGAGATACGGCCCCGGACTTTACGGCCGAGACGACCGAAGGTCCGATCAATTTTCATGAATGGCTGGGGGATAGTTGGGGCATCCTGTTCTCACACCCCAAGGACTTCACACCGGTCTGCACGACTGAGTTGGGCTATGTGGCCAGCATCAAACCTGACTTCGATAAGCGCAATGTAAAAGTCATCGGGCTGAGCGTTGACCCGGTTGAAAACCATTCGCGATGGTCGAACGACATTAAGGACGCGACTGGCCACGCTCCGAATTATCCGATGATTGGCGATACAGATCTGAAGGTCGCAACGCTTTATGACATGCTGCCCGCTTCAACCACGGGGACAGCCGAAGGGCGGACAGCGGCAGACAACATGACCGTGCGAAATGTGTTTGTCATCGGGCCTGATAAGAAGATCAAACTGATGATCGTGTACCCGATGGCCACGGGCCGTAACTTTGACGAGATCCTTCGCGTGATCGACTCTATTCAGTTAACCGCGAGCTATAGCGTGGCGACGCCCGCGAATTGGAAGGACGGAGACGACGTGATCATAGTCCCGGCGGTCAGCGACGAAGCTGCGAAAGAAAAGTTTCCGGGCGGCTGGAAGACCCTGAAGCCTTACCTGCGAGTAGTGCCGCAGCCCAATAAGCCGCAAACCAAAACGGCCGAACAGTCATAGCACCGGAGCGCAGGCATCTTGCCTGCGGTTCACCGGCATCCTGCCGGTATCCTTCGCGATAACATAGTTTTCTCTTGGGCAGCGTTCGATCGCTGCCCGATCTTTTTTTATCGATCGGAATTAATGATCCCATGAGAGCAATCGTAACCACGGCCAACGGCGACGCTCGAGTAATGAAGGTCGAGCATCGTGCAGATCCTCAACCACAAACCGGACAGGTTCTGATTCGCGTGAAGGCTGCCGGCCTAAACTTTGCAGATATTCTCGCGCGACAGGGTTTGTATCCAGACGGCCCACCTAAACCATGCGTGATGGGTTATGAAGTCTCGGGCATGGTCGAAGCAGTCGGTGATGGCGCAGATCGAAACTTGATTGGCAAAGCAGTGATCGCAATGACGAGATTCGGCGGCCAGGCAGAACTCGTCGCTGTTTCCGCCGCGCAAGTATTCGCCAAGCCTGATGCGCTTACTTTCGAACAGGCCGCGGCGATTCCCGTGAATTATCTGACCGCGTGGGCGTTGCTCGTGACGATGGGCGGCCTGAAACCAGATGAAGCCGTGCTCATCCACAATGCCGGCGGCGGGGTCGGCCTCGCCGCTCTCGACATCGCGAAACACATCGGAGCCCGGACGTTCGGCACTGCCAGCACAGGCAAGCACGAGTTCCTGCGCGCGCGTGGTTTGGATCATCCGATCGATTATCGCAACCAGGATTGGTTGCCGGTCCTGAAAGATCTAACGAATGGTCGCGGCGTCGAACTGGTGATCGATCCGCTCGGCGGTCCAAGCTGGAAGAAAAGCTATCAGGCGCTGCGCGCTACTGGTCGTATGGGCGTCTTCGGAATCTCAGTCGCGTCGGCTTCGGGGATCAAAGGAAAGCTGCGCGCGCTGAAAGCAATCGCGTTGATGCCGCGCTTCAATCCAGTCGGATTAATGAATCGTAATAAGGGAATATTCGGTCTTAACCTCGGCCACATGTGGCGCGAAGGCGAGAAAGTTGCCGGTTGGACCAGTGAAATCATGCGCGGCGTCGCCGAAGGTTGGATCAAACCTCACGTCGATCGCGCGTTTGCCTTCGATCAAATCGCCGACGCTCATACCTACATCGAATCCCGCAAAAACATCGGCAAGATTGTTTTGGTTCCCTAGCGCAGGCCAAGGCATGAGCGACAAATTAACAATCAAAGCACAACGACAAGAGATTGACCTGCACACCAACGCGTCTGACTTGACGGCAGCTTTCGTTCGGAACGTTGTCGGGGTTGCTCCCTTTGTTGGTCCGATGGTCGCAGAACTCATCACATCCACTATTCCCAATCAAAAAATGGAACGCGTTGTGGTTGCAATTAAGGTTTTGGAAGATCGACTCAAGTATGTTGAAGAGGATGCGGTAAACGAGAAATTCAAAAGCGACAAATTTGCCGACCTACTAGAAGATGCACTCCCGCAGATGGCTCGCGCCCTGACCGATGAACGCCGGGCCTATATCGCGAACTTGCTTTCCCAAAGTATCGCTGATGATAAGCTGGACCATCTAGCACAGAAGAAACTATTGTCGATGCTCAATGAGCTCAATGATGCTGAAATTATATTGCTCCATTTCTATGCAATTCGCCGAGCTGATAAACCCAAATCAGACAAGATGCTAGAGGAGTACCCTTTCATCCAAGGGGCTCTACGGGCATTTGATAAAGACCGTGCGGATGAAAAGGAGTTAATGTTTCGCGAGTATCGAGGTACTCTATTCATGGACAGCTTACTTATGGGACCGCCAGACGATGAGTATCCCAGCCCAATGGGATATTTGTTGTTAAGGTATGTCCAGCCAGAAAAAGTATCCTAGGCATAACTCTCCGTTTCGCGAAGCCTTCTCACTTTGCCATTCAAAGTACTTGACATGACAGAACACGTGCTGTATTTTGCTGCTCAGATGCCGGCGCTGCCAAAAGAAAACGAGCCACTCGCACTGCACGATAGGGCGATGGACAACCTGCGCTACATCCGCGAGACGATGGAGCGCGCGTCGGCGTTCACCGCAGTTCCCGGATGGGGCCAGGTCGCGATCGGCGTAAGTGCGATCGCCGCTGCTTATCTCGCCGCACGTCAATCGACACCGCGCGCGTGGCTGGGCGTCTGGCTGGCCGAAGCAATCATCTCAATGCTGATCGCCGGTTGGTTGATGGATCGTAAAGCGCGAGCGTTGCACGTACCGCTCTTCTCGGGCCCGGGACGTAAAGTCGCGTTCAGCCTCTCACCGCCAATAGTCGTCGGCGCTCTGTTGACGGTGATCCTGTTTCGCGCCGGATTGGTGCAGGCAATTCCGGGCATGTGGCTGCTGTTATACGGCACGGGCGTCGTGACCGGCGGCATGTTCTCAGTCAGTGTGGTGCCCGTGATGGGAGTGTGTTTCATGCTGTTGGGGGCGGCGGGACTATTCACGCCTGCGGCATTGGGAAACTGGCTGATGGCGGCCGGGTTTGGCGGCCTGCATATCATCTTTGGGGCGATTATCGCGAGGAGGTACGGTGGTTAGGCAAGCTGCGCTCAAGCGCGAAACAAACAAGGGTCACGCTGAAAAGCAAAAGCCGCGCGGTGTGGCTGGCGGCGCGCCGCACAGCGCCCACGAAATTGATCGGTTGATTCACGAACGCCTCCGGCTTGGAATCATCAGCGCCCTGGCAGCGAATGAATCACTGACCTTCAACGAACTCAAACACACGGTGAAAACGACTGACGGCAACCTTAGCGTCCATGCGCGCAAGCTCGAGGACGCAGGCTACATCAGCTGCTCGAAATCATTCGAAGGGCGCACGCCGAAAACAGAATATAGTCTTACCGCCGCTGGCCGAAGGGCCCTGGAGCGTTATCTTGATCACATGGAAGCTTTGATTGGCCGCATGCGGAAGTCGTGAGGCGGCGACTTTTTTTGCACTCGTACTTTGCGTATCAAAGCGCTTTGCCACATTGAACGCGGAGGAGTCGCTCATGTATACGAACGTCAATCTGGCTGCGCCCATCGGGGCACTCGCCTTACTGGGAGCCGGATTCATCCTGTTTGTGGGTGCGATCTTGCTGGTTCAGGCATTGATCGTGCGAAAAAGCGGCCGCGCGAAACTTTTTCTGGCACTGATGCTCATGTTTGGATTCGCGTACTTTGGGGTCATGCTCATCTTTTCCGTGGTAAGTCACGACAAGTTATTGCCCCGCGGCGAAGAAAAGCATTTCTGCGAACTTGATTGTCACCTCGCCTATTCGATCATCAAGACCGCGCAAGCGAAAACGATCGGAGACAACGGGAAGCCGGCGATTGCTCAAGGGCAGTTCACAATCGTCACTGTCCAGACGCGTTTTGACGAAACCACGATCGGTCCGCGGCGAGGCGACGGGTTGCTGTATCCCAACGGCCGTGCGCTCACGTTAATCGATGAACGCGGCAATCGCTATGGACCAGCCATACAAATCGGGACACCACTGACTTCGCCCTTGCGGCCTGCCGAAGCTTATACAACTCAAATCGCCTTCGACCTGCCTGAAAGCGTAAAGGCGACGACACTGCTGATTAATGAAGATGGTTGGGAAACACATCTGATCGTCGGTCACGAAAACAGCCTGTTCCACGGAAAGGCCCGATTCCAATTGTGATGAGAAACATAAAGCGCGTGAAACTGATTCTTCCGGCGTTGACGGAAGCGACCAGTCCCTACTGGCGGCCAATCAAGTACTCGCTGTTTCCCCCTCTTGGCCTGGCGACTCTCGCTGCGTACCTGGATCCGGAACTTGATATCTCGCTTCAAGACGAACATGTCGAAAAGCTCGATCTAAACGACGAGCCGGATCTCGTAATCATCCAGGTTTACATCACGAACGCCTATCGCGCGTATCGCATCGCTGATCACTATCGCGCCCGTGGCGCATACGTTGCGCTCGGCGGCTTGCACGTTACGTCTCTGCCCAATGAAGCCGCGCCGCACGCTGACACGATCTTCCTTGGCCCGGGTGAGCACACCTTCCCACAGTTTTTGCGCGACCTCGCGTCAGGAACGCCGCGAACTCGCTATGAATCTTCAGTGCGGACATTGGAAAGTCTGCCACCGATACGAAGAGATCTGATTCAGCGTCATCGTTACCTGGTACCCAACTCGATTGTCGTTTCCCGCGGCTGCCCGCACCACTGCACCTTCTGTTACAAAGATGCGTTCTTTGCCGGAGGTCGCGGTTTTTACACGCAGCGAGTCGATGATGCGCTCGCGGAAATTGCTCGTTTGCCGGGGCGTCATCTTTACTTCCTCGACGATCATCTTTTTGGGGACGTGCGGTTTGCGCGCGAGCTGTTTCGCGGCATGAAAGGGATGGGCCGTGTCTTTCAGGGCGCGGCAACTGTCGATTCGGTCCTGCGCGACGATCTAGTCGAAGAAGCCGCCGCCGCCGGTCTGCGAAGTTTATTCGTCGGCTTCGAGACACTTTCCAACACTAGTCTGGCCGCTGCAAACAAACGGCAGAATCTCGGCCGCAGCTATCGTGAAGTTGTCCGCCGCCTGGACAGTCTTGGGATCATGATCAATGGCAGTTTTGTCTTCGGTCTCGATGGAGACGACCGGGATGTCTTCGCGCTCACTGTCGATTGGGCCGTTGAATCAGGAATCACAACTGCGACGTTTCATGTTCTCACGCCATATCCAGGAACACAGTTATTCACCGAAATGGCGGCGCATGATCGAATCGAAACTCGTAACTGGGATCTCTACGATACGCGGCACGTCGTCTATCGACCGTCAGGTTTGTCGCCGGCCGAGTTAAAAAATGGATACGACTGGGCCTATGGGGCGTTCTATCGTTGGCGTTCGATCTTCAAAGCAGCTTCGGCGCATGAATCGACAAAGCATTCGCTGAAACATTTTTTCTATAGCGCCGGCTGGAAGAAATTCGAGCGAGCATGGGACCTCATGATCAGAATCAAACAGTTATCCCAGATGCGACCTGTGCTGGAGGCAGTACTCGCGCCCGTCCGACAACCAGCTAGCGATTCGAGTGCTCGTGCAGACAGCCGTTCGGATCACAACCTCAAGATGTGGCAATCCACATAGTCGAGACGACTGAGTAATCAGACAATCGCCCCATTAGATCATCAAGTCATGTTCGAGCCTTTCAAATTCATCCCCGTCAATAATCAACCGGAAAGGAATACATCCATGGTCAAGCGAATTGCCGCCATAACTTTTATTTTTCTGTGCACCACCGTCGCGTGGGCCATCCTGGGCACTACCATCTTTCAGCGTACTTACGATTCGGGCAGTTCTTCAGATAGCCGCGTGGAATCGACGTGGGGCGCGCCGCAAAGCCAGTCGCCACCCGTAGCATCGTTCGATGAACAGGTGCCGAAGAAGGAGATCAGGACCGAGAACGGCAAGATGATCGAGACCGTCACACAGGAAACGGTAACGACGCAATTGCCGCCTGAAGGCAGTCACATCAACGTCGATCTGAATCTTGAACACCGGCAGAAAGGTTTGCTTTGGTACAGCACCTACAAGGTAGGCTTCGACGGCGCTTACTCGTTTCATAATTCGACCGATAAAGATCAGAACGTGGTCTTCAAGCTCGACTTCCCGACCGCGCAGGCGATCTACGACGATCTCGTCTTTACTGTTAATGACTCACCGGTTGCCTTAACGAACGGCAAGAACAGCGCCAGCGGCGTTGTCCGGATAAAGGCAGGCACAACTGCCAGTTTGAGAGTTGGTTATAAATCCCAGGGATTGAATGACTGGCGATACAACTTTGGCGGCAATAAGACGAGAAGTGAGGATGGCCAGACGGCCGTTACAGACGTTGCGCAGGTTCGTGACTTCTCTCTGAAGATGACGACGAATTTCAAAGACATCGATTTTCCCGACAACACCTTGTCGCCCACGCAAAAGACGGAAACGGCGAGTGGTTGGAACCTCGATTGGAATTACAAGAACCTCGTCTCCGGCTATCAAATCGCGATGACGATGCCTGAGAAGCTACAACCCGGTCCACTTGCGGGCCGCATAAGTTTCTTTGCGCCGGTGTCGCTCTTCTTCTTTTTCTTTTTGATGCTCATCATCACGACGATGCGCGGGATCGAGTTACATCCAATGAACTACTTTTTTCTGGCCGCGTCCTTCTTCGCTTTCCATTTGCTGTTGGCTTACCTCGTCGATCATGTTTCGATTCACCTGGCGTTCGCCATCTGCTCCGCCGTCTCAGTTTTCCTGGTGGTGACGTACCTGCGGCTCGTGATCGGAACACGCTTCGCCACGCGTGAAGCAGCCCTGGCCCAGTTCATCTATCTCGTTGCCTTCTCGTACGCGTTTTTCCTCAAAGGTTTCACCGGTCTCGCAGTCACGATCGGATCGATCACGACCCTGTTCGTAGTCATGCAAGTGACGGGAAAGATTCGTTGGCACGAAAAGTTCGCGCCACGTCCAACGACACCGGAGCTCGCGCCACCAACACCAGTGCCGTCAGCAACGCAGGCATGATTAAGGATTGAAAAGGGAGTTACGGAGAACTAGAACCTCGCGATCAACCCAACCCGCACCGCGCGGCGAACCAGGAGAGATGTTGTTGTTATTGTCAGCGTTTAAATAATAGGTCTTGTTGGAAAGGTTCTCGAAGTTCGCTTGTAGCCGCCACTTTTCATTAATGGAGAAGTAGACGGCCGCATCAGCGCGCGTATAGCCCGGCAAGATCACCGTGTCGTCAATAGCCGCGAACATGTCTGAGCGATGGATGATGCCGAGCCCGACCCCAAGCCGCTTCACGATTTGATAGTTGTTCCACAGAGAGAACATCTGATGCGGGACCTCTGCGACTTGTGCGCCCTCAACCGCTGCCGCAGTCGCGCTGGTGATGAACCCATCCTGATGGGCGCAACCACCAACGATTCGCCAATTGCGAGTGATGTTGCCGGTTAAACCCAATTCAAAACCGTTCGTGCGCTGGCTGCCCGTTTGCACGATGCGCGTCGGATCATTGGGGTCGGTGGAACGGGTGTTGGTGCGGTCCTGGCGATAGAGCGCCGCTGTCAACGCCAAATCCCGGCGTACATCCCACTTCGCTCCTGCTTCAAAGTTAGTGAACTTCTCAGGTTTGACTTGCTGCGTAAGCGTGGTCAATGACGAGAACTGATCTCCTGAACTCGGCAAATAAGATACGCTGAAGTTGCCATAGATCGAGAGCGGCGTCAGCGGCTTAATTACTATGCCCGCTCGCGGCGAGATCAGTCTGTCAATACGTCGAAGGTTGTCACCGTTTCTATTGTTGTGGAACCGCAAATCAAAGTAGTCGAATCGCGCTCCAGTAATTACCTGGACGTATTTGGAAAACTCGATCTGATCCTGAACATAGCCGGCTGCCAGCCCTAGTTGCACATGATTATCGGCATCAGTTGCATTCTGTCGAAAGGTCACGGGCGTGCTGATGGTCGGATTAGCCAGCGAAACGGGGATAGACGTCGACGTGTTGTTGAAAAAGCCTGTCTGCCGAAAATTATCGCTTACCTGCCGGCCCAGCTCAGCGCCGCCCAAAAGAGTGTGTTTCACGCGGCCAGTCGAGAAAAGATAAGTCAGGTCTGTCTGGTTAAAGAAGTTGTGGCGCTTTGTCGCGTTGTTGTATGCGGAAAGAGCAGCCTGAGTCCTGTCCGCAGTAACCGCGCCCGGCACGTAATTCTGATAACCCCGATCGTAATCACCGAACAAAGTGCGGTTGCGAATGTTCAGGTGACCGGACTGGTAAGTAATCAAAGCCGAACCCAGGTTCACGCTGGCCCGGGCGTAACTGTCTGACGGATTGCCAAAGAAAGTTGAAATCGGAATATCGACGGGCCTGCCTCCGAATGAGGGAATGCCCCGATCCGCGGTCCGTCGATCGTGAAAGTATTCGTATCCCAGCACTATTTTCGTTTTAGTGCCGGGCGCGATCGTTACGGTCGGATTAATTCCGTAACGACGTAGATAGACGTACTGCCGAAAACTATTCGAACTCTCGAACAGACCGTTAAGCCGCCCGGCGACGCTCTGATTGAAAGGCTGATCAAAATCTGCTGTGAATCGTTTGTCGCCGAATGCGCCCGCCTGAAAACTCAATTCGCG